>JACCDO011132426.1_pt1 | contig 20553 bp, 22 predicted proteins | sample 7446101 | NCBI WGS metagenome assembly JACCDO01 (sample SAMN15323440, study PRJNA562643) | freshwater metagenome | isolation source: river surface water | place: USA:Blue River Watershed | collected 2017-08-16
AGCGGAAGCAGATTCATTGGCTGAAGTAGCACGAAAGAAAGCGGAAGCAGATAGTCTAGCCGAAGTAGCTCGTAAGAAAGCGGAAGCAGATTCACTAGCCGAAGTAGCTCGTAAAAAAGCGGAAGCAGATAGTCTAGCCGAAGTAGCTCGTAAGAAAGCAGAGGTAGATAGTCTGGCCGAAGTAGCTCGTAAGAAAGCGGAAGCGGATAGTCTTGCTGAAGTTGCTCGCAAGAAAGCGGAAGCCGATAGTCTTGCTGAAGTTGCTCGTAAAAAAGCAGAGGCAGATTCATTAGCAGAAGTAGCTCGTAAGAAAGCGGAAGCAGATTCATTGGCTGAAGTAGCACGAAAGAAAGCGGAAGCAGATAGTCTAGCCGAAGTAGCTCGTAAGAAAGCGGAAGCCGATAGTCTAGCTGAAGTAGCACGTAAGAAAGCGGAAGCAGATAGTCTAGCCGAAGTAGCTCGTAAGAAAGCGGAAGCAGATAGTTTAGCGGAAATTGCTCGTAAGAAAGCGGAAGCAGATAGTCTAGCCGAAGTAGCTCGTAAGAAAGCGGAAGCAGATAGTTTAGCGGAAATTGCTCGTAAGAAAGCGGAAGCAGATAGTTTAGCTTCCATTAAACAAGCTCAAGAAGTAGAGGCTAAAAAGAAAGCTGAATTGCTTGCAAAGCAAAAAATAGAATTAGAAATAAAAAGATTGTTAGAACTTGGGGATAAACAGTTGGCAAACAAACAACTCGATGATGCCAAAAAACAGTATGAATCAGTGCTTAAATATAACCCTGAAAATACATATGCAAAAAAACAATTAACTGCAATTCAGCAAATGTCACAAATTGCTAAAACTTCAGTACCGACACCACCACTTGTAAAAGATGTTATTGTGCCAAAAGAAAAGGAACAAGACTTGAGATACCTAAAAATTGCTGGATTGATTAGAGATGTTGAAAATAAAGTTGTTAGATACAATAAGCAAATTTCTCAAGAAATAGCTTCTTATTATCCTGAAGGAATTGCAGAAGAAAAAGTAGAGGCAAAAGATAAAAATGGTATCATGTGTCATATTGATCGAAGGGTGGTGATTGTTAATGGTTTTGCTGACATTTACAGTAAATACAATAGTAATTCTGGTGTCTATTATATGAAAAATGGCTTACCTTCATCTGAATTTATTTGGTTTAAGGAAGCATTTAAGCATGATAAACAATAGAAATATTTAATCAATATATTGATTATTAGTCTTTTAAATTCATTTCGAAAAAAAAGCAACAAATACTTTAGTTATTAAATTCTTTTATTATTTTTGCACTCAGTTCTTTGAACAAAGGTGGGATGGGTGAGAGGCTGAAACCAACAGTTTGCTAAACTGTCGTACGGGTAACTGTACCGCGGGTTCGAATCCCGCTCCCACCGCTTTTAATTATTTATGTTAAATACTTGTTTATTTAAAATAAATAATTACATTTGCACTCGTTTTAGACAGAATGATAAACGAATCATTCAAAGTTTGAAATAATCGGGGCGTAGCGTAGTCCGGTCATCGCGCCTGGTTTGGGACCAGGAGGTCGCAGGTTCGAATCCTGCCGCCCCGACTTAGGGGATGAGTAATCATCCCCTTTTTTATTTAAATTAATCGGTTCCGTAGCTCAGCTGGATAGAGCAACTGCCTTCTAAGCAGTAGGTCTTTGGTTCGAATCCAAACGGAATCACTTAAAAAACCACCTTTAAGGTGGTTTTTTTGTTTTACCCTATTTTACAACTCTTTTAAGCTCTTCAATATATACCTCTGCTATTTGGTGAAGTAAGCCTTCATTTTTATTTTTTCCTGTTAATTGAATTGTGCCTCCATCATTGTTTAGTGATATCGATATAGTTGAAATTACATCTAAGAACTTTAAATCATCTTTTAATGTTCTTGAGCGTCGTGTATCGTTTTTACTTTCGTAGATGAAATAGAAACCAGATTTTTTAAATTTTGTATCAAGTCTGTTTTGATGAGTATGTGAACTTAAATTGGTAAGCTTATTTCCTTCGAAATGAAGATTGGGTATTTTTAAAGAGGATAAATAAGGGGTTGCTAGTTTTTTGATTTCATTTGCTTTGTTTCCTAAATATATTTGACATATAGGAGCATTCGTATACTGATAGGCAATAGCGGCGTTTCCGGTGGTTAAATTAGAGATAGGTGTCTGCCCCAAACTAAGTAGGGCTAATTGAAGTGTAAAGTTATTTTGAGTTAAATCGGAAAACAAACTTGGGTAAAAATCAGAAATAAATAAATCTGCTTTTAATGAATTGATTGACAACCCTGCACCACTTACAAATTCATTAGTTGTTATCGCTTTTAAGTTTCTAACTGCTTGCTCATTGAAAAACAAACGTTTTTTTAACGATGCATTAAATGCAAACTGAATATCACCGATGAAATTTTCTGATTTTAAGTGAAAATCGGTTGTGACGAAACTATTTTTATACAAAGCAATTAATTCCTCTTTTTTAGAAATCGGACGATCGAGCGATTGATTGTCGAGCAATCGTTGCATGTTTTCTAAATGAAGATGAGCTGAAAAACTACTTTTATTGCTTATTATTTTTTTGATTTGTTTATGAATGGGTTGTTCTATTTTTTTGAAAGCATATCCAATCGTTTTTTTAGATGCTTTCTTCGATAAATGAATGATTGCAAGTGTGGGAGTGATTTTTCCAGATAGATGGTTTCCAATAACTTCTAAATCATTTTCCTTTCTTTCTATCAAATAACCTAATGAGCTAAATTTATCCGCTAATGAATCTTGATTTTTAACTTTCATGAATAAATATAAATTCGACGGTTGCCCATCTTCTTGTAGTAAACTATCTATGGAGTAGTAGATCGGTTCTTTGAGGTCTAAGCCTTTCGAAAGTGTAGAAACCTCTTTCGAGAGTAAAACATTTAATTTGGGTAAATCATTAAATGCAAGATTATCAATAAAACCCTTTAGTACAATTTTGCCAAATAGGATTGTGGAAGTGTTATTTGATACATAAGAAGCGAATGAATCTTCTGTAGAAACGGTTTTTTCTTCTTCTGAACAAGATATAAAAAGGAAAATAAGTGTGAAAAGGCAGAGAAAAATACGAGAAGTAAAATGCATAGTGCTAAATTTATTACCAACTTTGTAAATATATTCAATTCACTCAAAATGCACTACATCGAGCCTTTTTATTTATGGCGAATTTATTACATTGCCTCGGAGGATACCTCTTCTCCTTTTTATGGTAGGGAGTATAGTGAATTTGAATTTACGGACCGTATATATAATTTTGTTATTCATCCTCAATGGGATTCTATCGGTTCTCCAACATTATTTATTAAAATTCTTTTTGTGGATTATGATGAGGGGTACGCGATTATAGAAATGATTGGTGAATGGAACGATGCAATTGAAAATGATATTATGATTTTAAAGCGTGATATTATCGAACAAATGATGGGATGTGGCATTAATAAATTTATACTAATCGGAGAAAACGTATTGAATTTTCATTATTCAGATGATTGTTATTATGAAGAATGGTTTGAAGAAGTGGAAGATGGTTGGATTGCCATGGTGAATTTTCATGATCATGTAATTAAGGAATTTGAAAAAATCAACATTGATAGTTATTTCGTAATGGGTGGAGAGTTGGAAGATGAAGAATGGAGAACTTTGTCACCGATAGATTTCTATAATCGTGTTTCGGATTATGTTGTGAAAAGGTTGAATTAAAAGATATTTTATATAACTTTATATAAAAGGTAACAAAATGGCGATTTCTTTTTCTGATAAATTTATCAATAGATTGATTTCAATTTTTCAATTAATGGATGGTAAATCAAAAAAAACGTTTCTTGAAAAGATACAGATTTCAATGAATGATTTACCACCTAGAAAAAATAATTTAGATAATGTATTTGGAAAGTGGGAAGATGATAGATCTACCGATGAAATTATCAAATCTATCGTTTCTGCTCGAGTTGAAAAGAATTCTGATATTTCTTTCTGATGAATTATCTGTTAGATTCAAATATTTGTATACATTTATTTAGAGGTCGTCAAGATGTTTATGAAAAAATAAATAAGGTAAACATTGAAAAATGTTCAATTTCTGAAATAACTTATTTAGAATTGCTATATGGTGCAGAATGTAGTTCTAATCCTGTTAAAAACAAAAAGATAATTGCTGATTTTATTTCAACAGTTAGAGTAATACCAATATCAGATACTCTTGAAAGATTTGCAGTTGAGAAATCTAAATTAAAGAAGAAAGGGTTGCTAATTAGTGATTTCGATCTGTTAATAGGAGTCACTGCGTTAATTTATAAATTTATTCTAGTTACTGAAAATACAAGAGAATTTGAAAGAATTCCAAAGTTGAAATTTGAAAATTGGATTGATCGATCAAAATGAAAAAAATATTAATTATAGATGACGAAAGAAGTATCCGTCGTGCTTTGGGTGAAATCTTACAATTTGAAGGATATGAAGTTGCTGAAGCTGAAGATGGTAATCAAGGAATAGAAGTTTGTAAAAACGGAGCTTTTGACTTGGTTTTTTGTGATATTAAAATGCCAGGAAAAGATGGAATGGAGGTGCTGGCTGAAATCCATCCGCTTTTTCCAGAGTTGCCTATTGTTATGATTAGTGGACATGGAACGATCGAAACGGCAGTAGAAGCTATTAAAAAAGGGGCTTTTGATTTTATTGAAAAACCGTTAGATCTGAATCGTATCTTAGTAACAATCCGAAATGCGAATGAACGTGTTTCTTTGGTGGAACAAACTACATTACTAAAAACGACCCTGAAAAAAATCAAAGGTTCTTCCATCGTTGGCGAATCGGAACCCATTAAGCGTATTCGTGAGATGATTGAGAAAGTAGCTCCCTCAGATGCTAGAGTGTTGATTACGGGTGGGAATGGTACTGGTAAAGAATTGGTTGCTCGCTCACTACATGAATTATCCAATCGAGCTAAAATGCCTTTTGTAGAGGTGAATTGTGCGGCTATCCCAGGCGAATTAATCGAAAGTGAATTGTTTGGTCACGAAAAAGGGGCGTTTACTTCAGCTGTGAAGGATAGAAAAGGAAAGTTCGAGCTTGCGAGTGGTGGAACGCTTTTTCTTGATGAAATTGGAGACATGAGTTTGGCAGCGCAAGCGAAAGTGTTACGTGCTTTACAAGAAAATGTGATTCAACGCGTAGGTAGTGAAAAAGATACAAAAGTAAATTGTAGGATAGTGGCTGCTACGAATAAAGATTTGAAAAAAGAAATCGCCGAAGGTAGATTTAGAGAAGATTTATTCCACCGTTTGGCTATCATTCCGATTCATGTCCCTTCGCTAAATCAAAGAAAAGAAGACATACCTTTATTAGCTGAGCATTTCTTAACCTTAATTTGTAATGATCACGGAATTCCTCGCAAGACATTTGAAAATCAAGCATTCAATGCATTACAAGAAATCAATTGGACGGGAAATATACGTGAACTACGAAATGTAATTGAACGACTTGTGATTTTAACAAACGAATTGATTACTGAGGATGATGTAATACGATATGCAAATCACTAACCCAATAGTACTTTTAGGTATTTTTCAATACTTTCTGGTGTCGTAGTTGGTGCAAATCGTTTGATAGGTTTTCCGTTAGAATCAATCAAGAATTTAGTGAAATTCCATTTGATTCTACTACCTAGAATTCCTGGTAAAGCCTTTTTTAAATAAATATAAATAGGGTGAGTATTATCTCCGTTAACCTCTATTTTTGAAAACATAGGAAAGCTAACCCCGTAATTGATTAAACACCCCTCCGAGATTGATTTTTCATCTCCAGGCTCTTGATTTCCAAACTGATTGCATGGAAAACCCAAGATTACCAAACCTTTATCTTTGTATTTTTGATACAATTTCTCAAGACCTTCGTACTGTGGAGTAAGACCACATTTACTAGCAGTATTCACGACTAAAATTGTTTTTCCTGAAAAGTTTTCCATAGAAATTGGTGAACCTTGTAAGGAATTTGCTGTGAAATCGAAGAAAGACTGTTTCATAAACTTGAAATTAATATGGTTTAAACAATTGATAGTTAAAGAATGTTTAAGACAGTGAAAGATAAAAAATATTATTTGTTTCCTTCGTTTATAGAAAATAAGGAATGATTAACTTTACTCACCTAAATAAAGTATAGTTTGAAAACCACAACCAAAAGAGGAGTCCAAATAACTGTAGAACTATGTGTGCAAGCAGGAATGCAATATGCCGTTTGTTCACCTGGTTCTAGAAACGCTCCTTTGGTTATTGCTTTGAATCAACACCCTAAAATTAAGTGTATCGTCATTCCTGATGAACGTTGCGCAGCTTTTTTCGCAATGGGGATGGCTCAACAGTTACAGGGTTTAGTTGGAATTGCATGTACTTCCGGTTCTGCTGCATTAAATTATTATCCTGCAATTGCTGAAGCATATTATCAACAGATTCCTTTGATCGTTTTTACTGCAGATAGACCAGTTTCATGGGTAAACCAAGGCGATGGACAAACAATCGTTCAGGAGGATGTCTATAAAAATCATATTTTATTTGCTACTACAATTCCAGAAGAAAATACTTTATCTGATTATGATTGGTTTGTGAATAGAGAAGTTTCCAAAGCTATTCAAATAGCAATAGGTAAAGTCAAAGGCCCAGTACATTTGAATTTCCCGTTTACTGAGCCCTTATACAATCAAGTGGAATTGGATGAAGTTAAAATATCTCCGATTAGTATGGTTGATACGGATGAAAAATTAACACCATCCGCATTGTATTTAATTTCTGAAGGTTGGAAGAAATATAAAAAGAAATTAGTTTTAATCGGGCAACTTGCTCCTGACGAGCATTTAACGAATGTTTTAGCTAAAATATCTGAAGATCAAAGTGTTGTGTTTTTAGTGGAGAATACTGCTAACCAAGTGAATAGCCGATTTGTACAATGCATTGACAGAACCTTGGAAGGGATATCAGAATCACAACTGGTTGATTTTGCACCAGATTTATTGGTTGTTTTAGGTGGGGCTGTTGTTTCTAAAAAAATCAAAGCATTTTTGAGAAAAGCACAACCGAAAGAAACGTGGCGCATAGGGTATGATTTTCCATTTATGGATACTTACCAGTCGATGAATCAAACATTTCAAATGAAACCAACGACATTTTTTAGTCAATTAGGTGATGTAACTGATGCTTCGTGTGTATCTCCCTATTGGAAAACATGGAAACAATTAGATTATATTAACCAAGATAAAGCGGAATTATTTTTACAATCAGCACCTTATTCTGATTTAAAAGTATTTCACTTGTTAAGTGATATTATACCAGAGAATTCTCATTTACATTTAGCGAATAGTTCGGTTATTCGTTATGCACAACTTTTTAACCCAATTAAAGGAATTACAACTTGGTCAAATCGTGGAACAAGTGGGATTGATGGTAGTTCGAGTACTACCCTAGGTGCTGCTTTGATTTCGAGTGAAACATGGCACACCTTAATCACAGGAGATGTATCTTTCTTCTATGATAGCAATGCTTTTTGGAATAAGTTAAAACTACCAAATGTTCGAATCTTTATGATTAATAACGCTGGTGGTGGTATATTCAAAATTATTCCTGGTCCAGATACTACAGATGAATTAGCAGATTTTTTTGTGTATAATCACGAATTTTCTGCCGAATACATTTGTAAAGCTTTTGGTGTGGATTACTTTAAAGCAAATTCTATAGAGGAGATTGAAGCTCAGTGGGAATCTTTTTATCAATATGATGAGAATGGGAAGCCAGCTTTAATGGAAATTTTTACACCACATGATCTAAATGATGGTGTACTAAAAGCCTATTTTAAATCCTTAACTCATAAATCATAACTCATAACTCATAAATCATAATTTTTAATGGATTACTTTTCAATTTTATTTACAGGTACTGGTGTTTTTTACCTTGTAGTCCTTTCACTATTAGAAATAGTATTAGGTATAGATAATATCATTTTTATCTCGATTGTAACAGACAAACTTCCGGCTGAAAAAAAGCGGTTTGCTAGAAATGTTGGAATGGTATTAGCATTGGTAGTCCGTTTATTTTTACTAAGTATTGTAAGTTTGATCATGGGAATGACAAAACCATTATTTACGCTATTTGAACATAATTTTACAGGACAAAGTTTAGTGTTGTTAATCGGTGGATTGTTTTTAATATACAAAAGCACAACAGAAATGCATAGTAGTATTCGTGGAAACCATGATGGAGAGGTAAAGCAAAAAAACAAACTGCCACAAGTGATTTTTCAAATTGTAATGATTGATATCGTATTCAGTTTTGATTCAGTCATCACAGCAATAGGTATGACCAATGAAATTAGCAAAGGTGATCCGACCAAAAATCCGATGATTATTATATTTAGCGCTGTAATTATTTCAATGTTAGTTATGTTGATGTTTGCAAAACCAATTTCTGATTTTATAAACAGAAGACCAACAATTAAAATGATTGCTTTAGCTTTTCTAGTTACAATTGGTATAGTTTTAATTGCAGAATCGTTTGGTCAACATGTTCCGAAAGGGTACATATATTTTGCGATGGTATATGCATTAACGGTCGAGTTTATTAATATTAAAATGCGTAAAAACAAAGGGATCAAAGAATAATGACGAGGGAGGAAGCGTTTGCGTATTTAGGAGAAGAATGGGAAGATATATTTGAAGTCGAAATCTTTGCTTTAAAGCAACAATTAGTATCGATTTTACCAGTTCATAAATTATACGAATCGAAACTTAAAAAGTGGGGAAATTTAGAGGAAGCATATCTCGCTTTGGGAGGTAGCTTGGAACAAAAAGAAGTTTTTGAAGTTAATATCCCTGACTTTTTTAATGAAATAGTAAGTTCTTTTTCATTATATCAAAAGGTTCGTAATCAAATTAAATTAAATTTATTAAACACTTTTAATTCAATTGATGCTGAAAGATTATTGCAAACTTTAGTGAAGTTGGAGGTGGTTTATGCATCTCTTTGGTTTTTAGAGGATTCGGACGAAAATGTGATAGTTTCCAAAATGCCTGATCCTATGGAAATATGGAGTGGAATAAAATCGTTTGAATCCTTAGGAGGAAAAACCTTTGATGATTTAAAAGAAATGTCAAATCTAGTACCAGAAACATTGAAAAGAGAACAGAAACGCTTAACTTTGTATTATACTAAATACGGTAAAAATGAGTGATGTTTTAGAAAAATTGCGCGTGAAATTGGAGACGATGGAGTGGCCAAGTGTATACATGTACAAATTTATTGTACCAAATCATCCCGAAAAAGTAGATGCCGTAAAAGCGATGTTTGACGATACAGCGGTGGTTAAAATCACGAATTCGAAAAATGGAAATTTTACGAGTGTTAGCATAGAGGTGGTAGAACTTCATGTGGATACGATCATCGAAAAATATACAATTGCAAGTCAAATTCAAGGAATAATCTCATTATGATTTTAGCTACTTTTTTCACAACTAAAAACGCAATAATGTTTCTATTTGTAACATTATTTTTTTTGATAGGAATGATTATCTATCGCAAAGTACTGTCCAAATTCAAAAAAGGTCAAGTATCACTGAATGATTTTTGTGTTTTGTACTCTCTTGAAAAAAACGAACAAACTGGAGAATTAGAATTTTACTTCACTAACGAGAAAAAGAAACATGTTGTGTTTGAAATCCTGTCTGAAAACGAAGAAGTTTTACACAAACTGACAGATCAGGAATACAATCAAGGAGGACATATTATTCGATTTGATTCCAAAGCATTAGCAAATGGAACATATTTTTATCAATTGAGAACAGAGAATCAAGAAACCAAAAAAAGAATGGTTATCAACAATGCTTGACATACTGTCAGGTAAACAATATTGGCAAACTATTTGTCATTATTTTTACAACTATTAATTTTACCTCGAAATAAATCGGGAATTGATTTAACTTAAAATAAGAATTATGGCATTAGAAATTACAGACGCAAATTTTGAAGAATTAGTGTTGAAAGCAGACAAACCAGTTTTGGTTGATTTTTGGGCAGAATGGTGTGGACCTTGTCGTATGATTGGACCAGTTGTTGAGGAATTATATGGTGAATACGAAGGTAAAGCAGTGATTGGTAAAGTCAATGTAGATAATAACCCGAACGTATCTGTTCAATTTGGTGTGAGAAACATCCCAACAATTCTTTTTATCAAAGGAGGAGAAGTAGTTGATAAAGTGGTTGGAGCTGTTCCAAAAGCACAATTAGCTTCTAAATTAGATGCTATTTTATAATTGATAGTAAATTATAACTCAAAGCCTGATTCGAACGAGTCAGGCTTTTTTTTTAATTGAATTTTTTTATTATTAAAAATGAAGTCATTAGTGCTTTAAAGCATTATTTTTTTGTCAGTTACATGAATTTCAACAGATATTAACAAAATTTAATACCTATTTAAATAAACTTTTTTTAGTTTTACTTTGTTTTTTGATAGTATTACTATTATTTTTGTTTGGTGACTGGCTCGGTATTACATATTAAACTTGATGATAATTTATTTTTGAAAGATCCTACTGTTTCAAAACTAGGTAGGCTAATTCTATCTGAGGGGTTGTTATTATTGAACGAAATAGGTTTGGAAGAATTTACATTCAAAAAACTAGCAAGTCGTGTTAATACAACAGAAAGTTCAATTTACCGCTATTTCGAGAGTAAACATCAATTTTTATTTTACTTATTTAATTTTTATTGGGCTTGGATGGAGATTGGAATTGTGCTCTCTACAAACAATATAGAATCACCCAAAAAAAGATTGTCGATTATAATCAAGCACCTAACTAGTGTTGTGGAAAATGATGTGAGAACACCATACATAGATGAAGCCATTTTGCAAAAAGTCATAGCTATGGAGTCTTCTAAAACATTTCTTACTAAAAAAGTAGATGATGAAAATAAAATAGGATATTTCCTTCAATATAAAAAGTTAGTTAGTGCTGTGTCAAAAGTTATTAAGGAAATCAGCCCAGATTACCCTTACCCGAACGCATTAGTAACTACAATTATAGAAAGTTCATTTCATCAACGTTTCTTTGGTCTACATTTACCTAGATTAACAAACGATCTACATGATGAAAATAATTTGAATGATTTTTTAACCAATTTATGTTTCAATACGATTGAAAATTATGGCAAATAACATTTTGACTTTAAAACCTTATCAACGTCTTCTTCGTCTGTTCAATGTGGATAGAAAAGATATTACACACATTTATTTTTATTCCATTTTTGTAGGTCTAACAAATTTAACATTGCCTTTAGGTATTCAGGCAATTATCAATATGATTCAATTAGGAACAGTATCAGCTTCTTGGATTCTTTTGATTACCTTGGTTATTGTTGGGATCATATTTTCTGGCGTTTTACAATTTGTTCAACTTCGAATCACAGAAACATTACAGCAAAAACTGTTTGTTCGTTCGTCTTTTGAATTTGCTTATCGTATACCACGTTTTGAAACACATTTAATGGCAGATACCTATACGCCTGAATTGATGAATCGCTTTTTTGATACGATGACGTTACAAAAGGGAATACCGAAATTATTAATTGATTTTTCTGCTGCTATTTTACAACTTTTATTTGGTTTGATTTTACTTTCATTTTATCATTCCTTTTTTATACTTTTTAGCTTATTTTTCTTGACTTTGCTTATTGCAGCTTTATTCATGACGGGAAAAAGAGGTGTTAAAACTGCAATTGAGGAGTCAAAATACAAATATAAAGTTGCTTTTTGGTTAGAGGAACTTGCTAGAACTATGCAAACTTTCAAATTAGTCGGTCAGAGTGATTTGCCTTTACATAGAACAAATGAGTACGTTGAAGGTTACCTAAAAAGTAGAGAGAGTCATTTTAAAGTTTTGTTGCGTCAGTTTATCCAGCTTACTAGTTTCAAAGTACTCATCGCTTTTTGTATGTTAGTTTTTGGTGGGATTTTAGTAATTAACAACCAGATAAATATAGGCCAATTTGTTGCTTCTGAAATAATTATATTACTTATAATCAGTTCTGTTGAAAAGATAATTTCTGGTTTAGAGGTATTATATGATGTGTATGCTGCTGTAGATAAGATTGGTCATGTAATGGATATTCCTATTGAATCTACCTCAAAACAGAATGCTCAAAGGTTAGAAAAAGGTCCCCTAAAACTAGAATTAAAGAATTTAACCTATTCATACAGTACAAATTCAAAGTTTGGAATTCAAAATTTATCACTAAAAATTGAAAAAAGACAACATACAGTTTTCATTGGTGAAGATGGATCCGGAAAAACTACCTTACTTAATCTTCTTGGGTTAACATATCCAATTGAGGATGGAAGTATTTGTTTTAATGATATTCCTTTGAACGATTTGGACATGGAATATATGCGAACAATTATTTCTGATTTTGTTCCAGAACAAGAACTGTTTTCAGGTACTATTGAGGAAAATATTACGATGGGAAGAATAGGGATAACTTTTCAAGATGTTTTGAGTGCTTGTGAAAAAACAAATTTACTGGAAGAAGTAAAAAGATTACCCGATGGTTTCTCGACACTTATTTTACCTGATGGTCGAGGTTTCTCTAAGAGTATGACCGAAAAAATCATGATGGCTCGTTGTATAGTAAATCACCCAAATTTATTTTTATTAGATGATCAACAACGCATTGCATCAGCAGGAAAAGAAAATGATTACTTGAAAGATTTGTTAATGGATAAAAATGCACCTTGGACTTTAATAGCTGCTACAAAACATGAACAATGGTTGCCTTATTTTGAACAAATAGTGAAATTAGAAAAAGGAAAAATCGCCTTTATAGGTTCATTTGACGAATATGTAAACTGGAAAAACAATGCTTAATTTATCAGAAAATAATATACATAAAAGATTTGACAAAGGTAAATTCTCTGCTTTTGATAAAGTGAGTTCTTTGAATTGGGAAAGATGGTTAAGAAAAAGCTTAGTGATTTTTGCCATTCTTGTATTAATATTTCTTTTATTACCTTGGACACAAAATGTGAGTTCTAAAGGGTACCTAACCACATTGTATCCTGATCAAAGACCACAAACTGTACATACAATTATTGCTGGTAGATTGGAAAAATGGTATGTTAAAGAGGGGGATTTTGTAAATCAGGGTGACACACTCGTTTTTATTAGTGAGGTTAAGAGTGATTATTTTGACCCTTCTCTAGTAAATAGAACATCTGATCAGGTTGATTTTAAATCTAAAAGTATTGAAGCATATAGTAGAAAAATTGAAGCACTTCAAAGGCAATTAACTGCTTTTAAAGAAATGAAAGTGCTTAAAACAAAGCAAGCAAAAAATAAATTAAAACAAGCAAGAGTTAAAGTAAAATCAGATAGTGTTGATTATATTGCAATGAACGCTCAATTCAAAATTGCGGATAGACAGCAAAAAAGGGTAATTGAATTGAATGAAAAAGGATTGAGATCAATTCGAGATGTTGAAAATGCAAATGTGAAATTGCAAGAGACAATGGCTAAAACGATTGCTCAAGAAAATAAATTAATCATTTCTAGAAATGAGTTAATTAATGCCCAAATCGATTATACAAATGTGGAAAGTGAATATCTTGAGAAAATTTCGAAAGTAGAATCTGAAATTTCTTCTGTTATCTCAGATCAACAAGAAGCATCTTCGAATAAATCAAAATTGGAAAATCAACTTTCAAACTATAAAATTCGAAAAGGATACTATTATGTTACAGCACCCAATACGGGGTATGTTACAAAATTGGTTAGATCAGGAAAAGGGGAGATATTGAAAGAAGGGGAGGAGCTTTTAACGGTTATGCCTGATAAGTATGATCTTGCTGTTGAGTTTTACATAGAACCAATGGATTATCCATTAATGAAAAAAGGGGAACATGTTCGTTTACAGTTTGATGGTTGGCCTGCTATTGTTTTTGGAGGTTGGCCTGATGCTTCTTTTGGAACATTTGGCGGTAAAATTTTAGCTATGGATAATTTTACAAGCTCAAATGGTATGTATCGTGTACTCGCTGTGCCTGAAGATTATGACAAAAAATGGCCGGATGGACTTCGTGTTGGAGGTGGAGTTAAAACCTTTACTTTATTAAATGATGTTCCAGTTTGGTATGAATTATGGAGAAATTTAAATGGTTTTCCTCCTGAATATTACGAAGGTAAAGTAAATAATAATTCACTGAAGAAAGGGAAGAAGTGATAGAGTTAATTGTCATTAGTGAATAGTAATTAGTTATTAGGAAAAAGATAATTCAATATGAGATTTTTAATTACAATATTTATTTCAATTCTGTTTGTATCTCTCATTCGAGCGCAAGATTCCCTTTCGTTTGAAACCTATAAACTGTTAGTTTTTAAGAATCATCCTTTTGTTTCAAAAGCATTGAATTTGCAGAGATTAGGTGAAGCTGAGCGTTTAAAGGCAAGAGGTGCATTCGATCCGTCTGTTTCATCTAATATCGATCAAAAACAGATGGATGGTAAAGAATATTATTGGACATCTAATACAAACCTGAAAATTCCTACCTGGATCGGTGCTAATCTTAAATCTGGTTACGAAGCCAATAGGGGAGCTTATCTGAATAATGATATGAATTTACCCGGTTCTGTGTTATGGTATATGGGGGTTGAAATTCCGCTTGGACAAGGATTGTTTTATGACGAACGAAGACTTCAATTACAACAAGCCAAAAATATATTACAGATAGGTATCTTAGATCGTCAAATAATGTTAAATGATTTGTTGTTAGATGCATATTCGTCATATTGGTTATGGACAGAAGCTTATCGAAAATATCTAATTGCAGAGGAAGGCTTTCAATTAGCAAAACAACGATTTGAAGCGGTAAAATCTCAAGTGTCAACAGGTGACACACCTCCTATAGACACTGTTGAGGCTCTTATTTTACTTGAAAATAGAACAATTGATCGGTTACAATCAAAAAATAATTTAGCTAATACCAAATTAATTGCTTCAACTTTCGTTTGGAATGATTCGATCCAACCAGTTTTAATTCCAGAACAAGTTAAACCTCAAAAGAAAATGGATTTAGCTCCTGATTTTCTGCTTAATATATCTGATCGTGTTGATACTTTACCGGTTGTTCAACAAGCATTTTATAAAATTGAACAAATGGAACTCGAATTAAGATGGAAAAGAGAGCAATTAAAGCCTACAATCAATTTAAACTATAATTTATTAACTAAACCTATTGGAAATGAGTCTCTAGCCGCTCTTTCAACTCAAAACTATAAATTTGGAGTCACCGGTTATGTACCCTTATTCCTAAGAAAAGAACGAGGTGGTTTGAAGCAATCAAAACTAAAATTAGAAAATGCAAACTTAGATTACTCTGTTAAGAAGAGAGAATACCAAATTAAGGTACAAACGATGCAAAATGAGCTCAATCAAGTTAGGTCAGCTCTTGAAACTCAAAAAAGATTGGTTGAACATACGAGAAAACTTCGTGATGCCGAATTAATTAATTTTAGTATGGGTGAAAGTTCTTTGTTTTTAGTGAATACTAGAGAACAAGCATATTTATCTTCGGAAAACAAATTAGTAGAAATAGAAATAAAGTTGATGGTTAATTCATTAAAAATGAAATGGATGATGAATGAGTTGTCAAAAATTTAATTTTTTTCAAAAAAAATGTAACTAAAGTTTATTTCTTCCGTTAAATATTGTACGGATCAAATTTAACAACTACAGGGTTAAATAACTTAAAGGACTTTCTTCGGAAAGTCCTTTTTGGTTTTATAGATTTTGAATTAATTTCATTACTGATTTATTAATCCCCGGTGATAGTGTTTCTAAATACTTTTTTTCAAAATAAAGTTTAGTCTCATTTTTTAGCTCGGGATATTTTATACTGAGCATGATCATGAATCTAAAAGCAATAAATCTCACAGAGGGTGATCTCAGTATATCTCTCCATATTCGAATACAAAAATCTAACACGCTACTTTCTTGTTCTTCAGAAAGCTGCATTAAAATTAAAATTTTAAGTAATTCGCGTTGATGACCGTCTTTTTTATTTTTTAATCCGTCAATCAAGGATTCAATATGGGGCTGAATACGTTTGTCATTCTTTTCCATACATGACCACAATAACCAAGCAGCTCTCCATGAATAGGGTTGTTCGTTTGTTTTAGCTAACTCAATAGCTTCTTCCCAACATGCTGGATGTGCAATTAAAAACGCAATCATCCCTTCTTTGTAATTATTAGTAAGACAAATTTCTAACGGGGTTAACAAAAACTCATCATTCATAAATCATAATTAATATGACATGCTTACAATTTGTCTCACATCCGTAGGTGTTATATTTCTATGCTCACCAAGACCTACTAATCCCCTTTCATTGAAGCGAGCTTCAATACGTTCTGCAGTTCCAAGATAATCGTCAGTATAAGCAGATAAACGAGTAGGGATGCCAAGTTTATGGAAAAACTGTTCGAATTGTTGAATACAAGCAGTTGCTTTTTCTTCAACAGATCCAGAGGAAATTCCAAAAACGCGTTCAGCACATTGAGCCAGTTTGATTTTTTTAGATTCGAAATTGTAACGATAGTGACTTGGAGCGATAATAGCCAACGTTCTTGCGTGATCTATTCCAAAGAAAACGGTTAATTCATGACCCATTGCATGAATAGCCCAATCTGTTGGAACACCTTTCTGAATTAATCCATTTAATGCCATTGTACACGACCACATGAAGTTTGCTGCAGTTTCGTAATGATAAGGATTTTCAATAATAACAGGCCCTACTTCAATTAAGGTTTGTAAGATACTCTCTGCAAATCGGTCTTGTAATGATGCTCCTATTGGATAGGTCATGTATTGCTCTAGTACATGTGTGAAAGCATCAGTTATTCCATTAGCTAATTGATTTTTCGGAATAGATTGAATTACTTTAGGATCTAATATCGAAAATTGAGGAAATAAACCTGGACCACCCATTCCTAATTTTTGGTCTGTTTCTCTTCTTGAAACAACAGCTCCAGAATTCATTTCGGAACCAGTTGCAGGTAAAGTAAGCACTGTTCCAAAAGGCATACCGATTTCTGTACGAATTCCTTTTTCAAGAATATCCCATGGATTTTCTCCATTATATAGAGCTGCTGATGCTAAAAATTTAGTTCCATCAATGACAGAACCACCTCCAACAGCTAATAAATAAGTTATATTTTGTTCTTTGATAATTTTTAATGCATCAAGTAAAACTTCATATTCTGGATTAGCAGGTATACCACCGAATTCAACTAGATCAAAATTCTGTAATACTTGTTTTACTTCCTCATAAACACCATTTTGTTTGATACTTCCACCTCCATAAAGCATAAGAATCTTTGCATCTGATGGAATTTCTTTATTTAGTTGACTGATTGTGTCCTTACCAAAAATGATTTTAGTAGGGTTTTTGAATTCGAAGTTTAACATAATGATTTTTTATAATATTCGATAATTAGGTTCTAATCCCTAAATTAAGACTGATTTTTTAGATAATATTTATTAATAACACTCAATTTTAAAATTAGCGAATTATTTTATAAAATTAAACAAAGCCTCCTGGTTATTGTTTACTATTAAAATAGTTTACTTTATATTTTAAAATGAAAAAAATTATTATTTCGATTTCCCTTTTGTTTTCAATCAGTGGATATTCACAAATACAGTTTCCTAAGGCTAGTCCACAAGGTAAAATTGAACAACGAATTGGAGTTACAGATATTACAGTTTCATATTCTCGACCAAGTATCAATGGTCGAGTGATTTTTGGAAATGTCGTTCCCATGGATAAAATTTGGAGAACAGGAGCCAATGAAAATACTATTATTAAAACGAGTGATGATTTAATCTTTGGTAAGGATACACTTAAAAGAGGAGTGTATTCTATTTATACAAAACCAAGTAAAGAAGCTTGGGAACTTTATTTTTATAAAGATACACTTAATTGGGGAGAGCCTAGAAATTGGGATGATTCAAAAGTGGCTTTAAAAACACAATCAAATGTTAAACTATTGAATGATTCATATGAGTTTTTTACGATAGATCTTCAACAACTAAATGTAAATAATGGTCAACTAGTATTAGCATGGGAAAAGACAAAAGTTATTTTTCCTTTTCAAGTAAATACACGCAAAAAAGTTACTAAGAGTATTGATAAGCTAATGGCAGGTCCAACCGCTGGAGAGTATTTTAATGCGGGAAGTTATTATTATAAAGAAAAAATCGACTTGAAAAAAGCTTTAGACTGGGTGTCGAAAGCAATTGATATGCAAGGTGAGGATGCTTATTGGATGCTCAGAACAAAGTCTTTGATTCAAGCAGAACTTGGTGATTTTAAGGGTGCTACAGAAACCGCCAAAAAAGCATTGATAGCGAGTGAAAAAGCTAAAAATCAATCATATATAGATATAATTAAAGCTTCAATTGAAGAATGGAAGAAAAAGTAATTTATACAATTAATTCCCCATTTAAGTCTGTAGTCAATATTTCACTCATGTAATCAAAGAAAGGACGCATTGCTTTGAATGAATCAAAAAGAGATTCTAAATAATTATTACTCATAACTTCCTCATCAGTATAGGACTTAATTAATAAAAACTGTTTGAAGTTTAACAAATCTATTGCAGGATGATTTTTGTCAAAACCTTTCGGTGCTGATTTAAGTTTTTCTCCTTGAAGTTCTCCAAAATGTGTTACAAATTCTTTTGAAGATAGAATTTCACGCAAAGGTTTAGGATCTGCTGCAATTTGTTCCCTGATGTGTTTTAAATCATCTGGATTTGGAGCCCAAAAACCTCCACCAACGAAACAATTTCCGGGTTCGATATGAAAGTAATAACCTCCACGTAGGTATTTGGTAGCGCGTGTTAAGCTTCCTCCAATGTTAATTTTATAAGGCGCTTTATCTTTTGAAAAACGAACATCTTTGTATATTCTGAAAATTGATTTTTTTCCTGAAGGAGTTTCAATACTATCAACTTTTTGCATTTTATTGATGAGTTCATCTGCAAATTCAACTACTATAGCATGTTGTCTTTGGTACCGTTCTTTATTTTCTGAAAACCATTCACGATTATTATTTTCTTTGATTTCTTTTAAAAAATCAAAAACAGAACAAGGAATACCTGTTAACATATCTTTGTAGTATTATAAATTAGCTGAAAGATAATCAAAATCATATTTTGTGTAACATTTGTTGCTGATATTTGTTTAATTAAAATAGTACTTTTGAAGTATAAAAACTAATAATCATGAGCGCATCATTCTCCGATATCATCAAAAGCAATACACCTACTTTAGTTGATTTTTATGCAACTTGGTGTGGCCCTTGCAAGACGATGTCTCCCATTTTAGAAGATTTTAAAAGTAAATTAGGGGACAAAGTGAAGGTTATTAAAATTGATGTTGATAAAAATCCAAAAGCAGCAGCTGCATATCAAGTAAGAGGGGTACCCACTTTAGTTTTATTCAAATCTGGTCAAATCAAGTGGAGGCAATCAGGCGTTGTAATGACACAAGAATTAATAAAAATAGTGAATCAATTCGTTTAAAAACAAATATATGACACCTATAATATATTCGATTGCAAACAATAAATGTCCGCGTTGTCATCAAGGGGATGTTTTTGTAAAGAGTCATGCTTTCACAACAGGTTTTGATAAAATGCATGATCAATGTTCATGTTGTCATTTAAAATATGAGAAAGAACCAGGTTTTTTCTATGGCGCTATGTATGTGAGTTATGCTATGATGGTGGCTGTATTTGTTACACTATGGGTGTTGAACACTTGGTTTTTTCATTTGGAAGCAATTCCCTTTATCTTTTTAGTGATATTTGGAATATTAGGAATGATGACTTTGGTTTTCCGTGGTTCAAGACTTTTGTGGATGAACTTTTTTTATCGATATAATCCTGAATTAGATAAAGAATAAATTCATCCATTCTATTTGCGCCTGTTATTTTGTTCTTGCTGTATAGTCAGTAAACTATCAGCCTACATAGTTAATAATTTAATAGTGTATTTTTTTAGGTTTTGAAAATTTCATATTTCATTAAGCTCCTGATTAAAGTACATTGAGAATATGTTTAGTGTGACAAATACCATTTAAATTCAATCCAACCCAATTTTAAATTTGAATTCCCATTTTACTACATAGTAAGTGTATGGTTAGTGTATGGTAACTGTACCAAGACTATCATTTAGTATCAAAATCACCTAAAATTCAATTTTCAGAATCAAGACCTATCAAATCGAACTATTTTATAATCTATAAACTTATGCCTTTTACCTACTACCTATCTACTTTCTAGTGACTATTGACAAAAAACTATTAACTCAAAGATCTAATAACTAACCAACTAAAAAATAAACAAAATATTTATCAAAAAAAGTTTGTTAAAATGAAAAAGAAGTGACTATATTTGCACTCCGCAATCGAGCGGTGATTGA
>JACCDO012040502.1_pt1 | contig 20552 bp, 21 predicted proteins | sample 7446101 | NCBI WGS metagenome assembly JACCDO01 (sample SAMN15323440, study PRJNA562643) | freshwater metagenome | isolation source: river surface water | place: USA:Blue River Watershed | collected 2017-08-16
GCCTCCTCCCAACTAGGAATCGTCTCCGACTCATAACCATACGTTGGTCCTGTGGCAATTTGCTTAAACGCTTTCATGGCTTTTAGGTGTGCGCCACTTCGTAGATACTGGAGCATGATATCTCTACTCTCCCAAGCCGTAATCGTGCATTGATATTCATGAACTTTTTTCACATCGCAATGGAGATTCCCTTCCGCCGTTTGGGCTTGACGAAATGAAGGAATAGCTAAAAACCAAAAACGGATATAAGCAAAAAAGCCTTTAGGCTTTAAGCCCGTGAGCGATATGTACATATTATTTCTTTTTAAACATGGAGTTAGTTGAGTTGCCATTAGACATCAAATAGGCCATCAGATCTTTTAATTCTTCTGCATTTAGGCTATTGATGAGTCCTGGCAACATAATGGAAACAGGGGAATATTTGGCCGAAACGACCTGCTTCTTCCAAATCTTTTCAACTTGATCTGGCGCATACGGATTTTGAGAAACATAAAATGCATCCTTATCTTGATTCGTCAAGCGGCCAATAACCGAGGTGCCATTACGCAACATAAACTGCGTCGCGGCGTATTGATCCGATACTGTTTTGTTGGGGTTAATGATGGCTTCCAACATATCTTTTTTCGAGAATCGGGTTCCCAAATTAGATAGGTCTGGGCCAATATTTCCTCCGCCTTCGCTCCCGATCGCATGGCAACGAATACAGGTGGTCGCTGCAAACATGGATTTCCCGTTTTCAAAATCGCGGCCATCTAATGGTGCATCCAACAATGCCACGGCCTCCTCTAATTTCCAAGATTTACCCGGTCCTTTCGGGTAGCTGATCGAAGCGATATCGTTTCCGTTAGCCGTTAACAATTCTGCTCCACCCAATTTATCGTAGTAACTCTTTTTGGATTCGTGGACGTTTTTTAATGCCAACTTCCTTGCGCGGTCGATAAAGCCCACATAGCTCCGGCCGCCAGAAAATTCAAAGGATTTTTTAAACCAGCTGAAGTATTGGGTGTGTAACTCGGGAGTCCAATTTTTTCGTGCGGCAGACAACATCACCGCCATGTAGGTTTGTTGGGCCGGTGGCATTTTCTCCAACATCTTCGCAATATCCGTTCCATATTCAGGATTCCGCATAATCAAGTCGGCAGATGATGTCGCCGATTCTACCCGATAAGCCGTCGCACTCGCGGTGTCTTTGGTCTGCATGATTTTCAAGGTGCGCTCAATCACTTTAGGTGCCTCCAGCGGAATCAATAAACGACTCAACGCGCGGTCCAGATTCATATTATTCGATGGGAATCGGGTATCAAATTGTGCAATGATTTGATGGGAGATCTGTTCATCTGGCATGCCTAATCGTAGCATCGCTAATTCATAGGCACGTAGTAAATCAAGCGTTTGTGACTGTGAAAAAGTGCGATGATTGATGGCTAAAAGCGAGGCATAAATCGACGCTTTCCATTCAGGTTTACTTTGTCGAATTAATCCAATCAGCGCATGTGTCGCCGTGACTGGATCCTTTTCTTGGATGGCTTTATCCTTCCAAGTGGGTGCCGGTTGATGCTCTAATGCAAGACGGGCTGCATAGCGAATAAAACGATCGGGGTGTTTTAAATAAGGCCAAACAAAGGCTACGGCACGCGGATCTGGACCTTGGTGAAATTGCTCGATTTGACGTCTTATCATATTTAAGGAATTTGGAATAGCCGCCACGGGCTTCGCCGTTTCCTCGGATCCCACGTAGGAAACGCGATATAAATCAGATTCGAGTCGGCGCCCGCCCGTCAAGAAATACAAGGCTCCGTCGGGGCCAACAACCCCATCGGTCAATGGCAATGGAATTCCAGAAAAGAATTCTTCGCGATCGGCGGTAAAGGTTGAACCTGATGGTTTCAATTTAATTAAGTGCGCAATGCCAAAGGTCCAATCAAAAGCTAAAAGCGACTGTCGATATTTCGCCGGGCATTTTGCCTCTTGCAAAGACACTAAATTGGTGGGAGATCCTTGACCAATATTCAAAACTGGAGATAAGTTATCGGGATAAGTGGGCGACCATTTGCTATTTCCTGTTCTCCAGCCAAACTCACTCGCACTGGTCGCATGGCAGATGCGTGTGGGACGATACCAAGGCAAACCGAAATCCCATTCCATATCCGCGTCATACACAAATAAATCACCGGTTTCATTAAAGGCAATATCAAAGGCATTGCGATAACCCGCACTCATGAGTTCCCATTTTTTACCTTCCGGATCTATCTTCGCTATCCAACCGCCTGGCGCGTAGCGATCATTCGCATGGCCGCGCGGATCTTTAATTAAAGGAAACACATTATCCTCCTGCCAGTTGCTTGGCAAGCGATACGCATCCATGGGCGGAACATCTGTATGGTTGCCTGATATCAAATAAATGGATTGTTTATCTGGAGAAAGAATGATGCTATGCGGACCGTGCTCTCCCTCGCCTTTGAATTCTTTTAACAAGGTAATTTTGTCAAACTGGTCGTCGCCATCGAGATCTTGAATGCGGTAGAGTCCGCTGCCACGTACGCCTGCGCTAGGTTTCGCACGCGCATTCACCATCACATAAATACTTTTAAAGGCGTATAATAAACCGTGGGCATTCCCAATTCCTAAGGTATCAGTACCCTTCCCAAATTTCATCTTCTCAATGACAGGTTTGGTGCTCGTTCCCAGTGGAGGTACTGTCACTCGAAAAAGGCCTCCATATTGATCAGAACATATCATTCTTCCGCGATCATCAAAAGTCATCGAGACCCAAGAGCCAATATGCTCATCGGAAGGGCTAATTAAATGTTCCAATTTAAAGCCGGGCTGAACTCGAATTTTATCCAATTTGGGATTCGACCCATCCCTGTGCATTGGTTCGATACGAAATAGTAGTTGATAGCTGGTGCTGGCGAGTAAGAGGAAAAGAATTACTGCCCCGAAATAGGTACGCGTTCGTTTCATAGGTTCAGGTTAGTCGGACTTTGAATTTGGCCGATTCATAAAAATAAATGTACAAAAACTAGCCTTATTATTCACTTACCCCAGCATAGAAATCAGGATACTTCCCCATAAAGACCTGACAGACATGTCGTTGCATCCTAAAATTCTATATATTTACCGAAACCTATTGAACGAAAAATGAAAAACTTGCGCTTTGGAATCATACTCTTATTGATTCCCTTTCTTGGATTTTCTCAATCCAAAATCAAACCAGAAAATGCTTTAAAAAGTTACTTGGCCAATGGCGACATGAACTATACCTGGGAGCTAAAAGATTCGGCCAACATCGGTAGCGCGAAAGCCTATCAAGTCTTATTGACCTCACAAAAATGGCGGGGGATTATGTGGAGACACCAGCTGACGATCATGGTTCCGGCCAACATCCAATATGATGGCGCCTTGCTTTTCATCACGGGAGGAAGCAACAAAGATGAACAGCCCAATTGGAGTAAAGAAGACAAATTGTGGCCTATATTAAATGCCATCGCTTCGAAGAACAAAGCCGTGGTTGCCTTGATTAAACAGGTTCCCAATCAACCCTTGTATGATGGAAAAACAGAAGACGAATTAATCACGCATACCTTGAATGAATTCCGAAAAGACAAAGATTACAGTTGGCCCCTATTATTCCCCATGGTGAAATCTGCCGTTCGAGGCATGGATGCTGTACAGGAGTTTGTCGCACAAAAAACAAAACATCCGATTACCAATTTTGTCATTGCTGGTGCCTCAAAACGCGGTTGGACTACTTGGTTATCTAGTGCGATTGATGACAAGCGTGTGAAGGCGATTGGCCCGATGGTGATTGATATGTTGAACATGCCAAAAACCTTAAGTTATCAATTTGAGACTTACGGCGAATACAGTGATCAAATTGAGGACTATGTCAAGATAGGTATTCCGCAAAGCACATCTAGTCCGGATGGAAAAGCGATAACGGCGATGATTGATCCTTATTCGTACAAGGAAAAACTAACTGTTCCCAAGATGATATTTGTAGGAACAAACGACCCTTATTGGACAGCCGATGCGATTAAACATTATTTTGATCAAATACCCGGTAAAAACTTAATCCATTATGTACCAAATGCTGGGCATGATTTGGCAGGAGGAAAACAGGCGTTGGAAGGCTTAAGTGCGTTCTTTGGTTTGACGTTACAAAATAAGGAATATCCTGTGAGCACCTGGGCCGTGAATAAAACCGCGGAGGGATTTGAGCTATCTGTTCAGGCCAATCCGAATGATTTGGTGGAGGCGGCTATTTGGGCAACGACTTCGGCAGATCGGGATTTTAGAAATAATTTATGGCTGACGCGTCGGGTAAAATATGAGGGGTCTACGGTCAAGTATACGATTCCTTATGTGAAAAAAGGATATCAAGCATTTTACATGGATTTGAAATATAAGGATCCCAACGGAGGTACCTATACCGTGAGTACGCGGTTGTTCACAACGGATACGGAAAAGGTTTTATAGGGTTTTGGGGGCAAGAAATTTGCCCCCAAAACGCATTAATAAAATACGGTATATAGCGCAGCTACAATTCCCATCACTAAGATGGAGATGATCGCAAATTGCTTCGAAACAAGGAAGTCGGCGCGCTCCACATCTAAACCTTTTGGATTATTAATTGAGCTACGGTCTGCCAAAGAGATCAAGACCATCAGAGCCACTAAGATCAAATAAACCCACATCGTCACATTCAAGAAAGGAATCGGATTTCCACCGATAAACGTATGTAGATTCTTGAATAATACGACTAAAGGAATGGAGGCAACGGCTGCCACGATGGCGGCAGATGAGGTAGTCCGCTTCCAAAATAGCCCCAAAGAGAACAAGGCGAAGGCCCCTGGCGTCAAGTAATTCGAATACTCTTGAATGAACTGATACGCTTGTTCGAGCTGACGTAATTGCGGCGCGATTACTAAGGCAATACCAAACGAAACCCAGATTGCCATGCGACCAACCCAAACAGTTTGAGCTTCGGTGGCATTTGGATTGAGTGATTTCTTATAAATGTCTAAGCTAAAGATGGTGGAGATACTGTTGCTTTTCCCTGCTAAGGAGGCAACGATCGCCGCAGTTAACGCCGCAAAAGATAATCCTTTCAATCCGGCAGGAAGAAGGTTCATCAGCGTTGGATAGGAATGATCAGGCTTAACGATTCCTGCGATGGTCATTTCGTTTTGGAAGGCTCCGTTTTGGTATAAGACATACATCGCGATACCTGGAATCACACAAATTAAGGGCATCAATAATTTCAAAAAGGCGGCAAACAAAATCCCGGAACGAGCCGTGGGCAAGTCGGCACCCAGCGTCCTTTGAACGATGTATTGATTGCATCCCCAATAATTCAAGTTATTGATCCACATCCCGCCAAACAAAATGGCAAAACCGGGAAGCGCGTCGTAATATTTATCACCCTCCGAAAAGATCATGTGAAAATGGTCGTCGGCCTGGGTGCGAAGCTCCAACAAACCTCCGAAAACACCGCCACTTTGAAAGCGATCTGAGACCATGTCGAGAGACAAATACGTCACGACTAATCCACCAATAATCAAGACAATCACCTGGATAAAATCGGTGTAACCGATCACCTTCATACCACCCAAAGTGATGAAGATGGCAAATAGGGCGAGGCCTATCATGGCATATAAAAAGGGAATGGATGTGATGCTTTCAATCGCCAAAGCCCCTAAATACAGGATCGAAGTTAGGTTGACAAAGACATAGAGTAACAGCCAAAAAACGGCCATGATTGTCGCGACGGTATTGTTGTAGCGTTGCGACAAAAACTGTGGCATCGTATAGATTTTGTTCTTCAGGAAGATAGGGACAAAGAAAATGGCCACGATCACGAGAGCGGCGGCCGACATCCATTCGTAGGAGGAGATGGCTAAGCCGATGGCGAATCCGGAGCCGGACATACCAATGAAGTGTTCCGCAGAAATATTCGAGGCTAATAAAGAGGCTCCGATGGCCCACCAGGTCAGGGATCCTTCGGCGAGGAAAAAGTCTTTGGTCGAAATTTCTGCCTTCTTTTTCCGTTGGTACACCCAATAGCCATAGCTAGTGACGGAAACAAAATAGAGTAGAAATACGACGTAATCGAGCGTTTGTAATTGTTTCATGTAGGTTAATAGGTTCTCGTTTCCAAACTTACTGAAATTCAAATAAATACCCATTTTAATTTACCTTTGAATTTGTATTTGTTATCCTAATGGAAAAATTAGCAAGAATAACTGCTTTCATTTACCTGCTCTTTTTACTAAAATTCGTTGTCTTCAAAGACATGGACATGGTTTTGGTGGGGAATATGCGTTTTTATTTTGGCGGAACACAAACAGGGCCAGCGAATTGGGTTCCTTTCGAAACGATCATGGCTTATTTTCGGGGAGATAAGGGACTTCTCATTACGGGCCTAAATTTGGCAGGGAATCTTGTTTTACTTTTCCCAGTTGGATTTTTATATACATTAAGTAGCAAATATGTGTCGCTTCGTCAAATCTCCCTAATAAGTTTTAGTCTTGCTTTGGCCATTGAATGCACACAAAAAGTACTGAACTTAGGTATTTTCGACCTAGATGATATCCTGTTAAACGCAATAGGAGGGATTGTTGCGTATAGAATTTCTTCAAAATTACCCAGCCATTGGCAATTTGTGTGCCTAGTTCTGCTTCTAGGATTAATGGCAATGGCAAGTATTTATTACTTACTATTTTCCGTTCCATTTGAACCACCGCATCACCGATGAACAGACATCACCACGTGTTTATAGCTACAAGTCTAGATGGATTCATTGCCGATGTTAAGGGCGGTGTCGCCTTTCTAGATACGTTTCCCATGCCTGAAAATAACGATATGGGATATGAAGCTTTCATGGATCAAGTCGATGCCATACTGATGGGGCGAAAGAGTTTTGAAACGGTATTGAGTTTTGGGGTGGCTTGGCCCTATACCAAACCCGTGTTTGTTTGGAGTCAAACCCTTGAAAAAATACCTGCCGAATTAGAAGGAAAAGCGGAGTTGGTACAAGGTACCTTAGCAGAAGTGAGCGCTTACCTGAATACGCAAGGTTATCATCATTTCTACCTCGACGGAGGCAAAGTCATTCAATCCTTTTTGCAAGCGGATCTAGTTTCCACGATGACTATCACGACGATACCTGTTTTATTGGGCGAGGGGATTCGATTATTCGGCGAATTAAAAACTCCGGTAGCTTTTCGTTGTGTCCGCACAAACGCATATGATCAAGGGATGGTCCAACAGGTTTTTGAGCGAGCGAGCGATATTCAGCCAAAATAGCAATTATTCTTTGACAACCAGATGAGACTCAGTCTCCAGATTTTTGCCAATGATTTGCATTAAATACGCACCGGCTGGGATTGATGAAAAATCCAACGTCGCGTTACCCAATATATGCTGCTGGTGATGAATCCGTCCTTTTATGTCGACCAACCTTATCATTCTTTCCCCTGCTCCCTTGACATTCAATGCATGATGAAAGGGATTTGGATAAACCGAGTTTAGGTAAGTAGGCTCTTCCGTTCCGAGCGTCAGGTCTTCAAGCACCTCTTCTACTTGGATGGAATTAATTTGAACCGTTGCTAAGTCGGCCCCCAAATCGAAAACCAAACGGTCGTTCGCATCGTACGCTTCACCCATCGTGAAGACAAAAGTTAACTCCTTTTCGATAGGTTCTAGGGCATGGGTATTGTAGGAACTATAGGCATTGTAGGGGCTAGAAGATCGGCCCATATAGGAGGTGATGGAAATGGGTTTGTCTGCCTTCGCTTTGACCTTAACTACATAGCGGTTTTTGAACGAGAGGGGAAAGCCTGACCGACTTAATTGAATATGCCAAGCGGTCCCAGTCACTTTGTTCATAATAACCTGCAAACCCGCCGCGATCGAATTCAAGTTAGCCCCAGCACCTGAATTTAGATTAAGATTCCAACCAGATTGCCCGCTTAATGAATAAATATTTTTTGTAGGTAAGACCTTAGCTGCGTGTAGAGGATTTTTTAGGAGTGCGTCAACGAGTGGACCTTTAAATGTGTTCGTTGATGGATTGTAAATTCCAAAACCGGCTGAATATTCCCAATAGGCCCAGCTCGCTCCTTGGGATTCCAACCAGCGTGCTATGAAGGTGGTCCATTTCACTCGACTATCGATGTCCGCTAATTCATAGCTCCCAAATTCGCCTACATCTAGCGGCATGTTTTTTTCTTTCGCCCACTGGATGGCATATTCAAAATCAGCAATTACCTGATTTCGTTCCCAAGCCAAATCTTCCCATTTAGTACCAATGTATTTATCCATATTACCGGCCCAATCGGCACCCTGATGAGTAAAATTAAATGGGTTGTAATAATGTAAACTCAAAATCAGGTTGGGGTCACTGGGGGGATTTAAATCGCGCACACCACCTGTGCCTCCATAGGAAGCCGTGCCTAAAAGTACCTTACGTGAAGGATTCGTTTTTCGAATTTCTTTTAGTGCATCTGCAAAATAAGTGTTCCATAATGCGGGAGAAAGAGCATCATGTGGTTCATTCAAAACCTCAAAATATAAGTGATTATCGTAGTCTTTGAAATACGATGCAATCTGCTGCCATTGGCTGATAAAACGAGGTTTGGCAGCAGAAGGATTTGTAAATAATTCCTCGTGGTGATGCATGTTTATGATGACATAAAGATGCTTGCTGATAGCAAGGTCCACGACTGATTTAATCCGAGCTAAAAACTGTGGATTGACGGTATAGGGAGGAGTTAATTGAGTGCGTTCAGCCACATCCCATCGGATGGGTACGCGAATATGGTTAAAGCCAAGCTCTGCAATTTGTGAGATATAAACCTCTTTAAATGGATTTCCCCAAGCGGTCTCATTGGGGGCTTCGAACATATTCCCCAGGTTAATTCCCCTGCCTAATTTTTGGCCAGAAAGAGTATGCGATAGTGCGAAAAATAGTAAGCAAAAACCTACTAAAAAACGCAATCGACTTATATATAAATTCGGGGACATCGGATCAATTAGTCCCTGAAGTTGCGAGCAAATTTCGGGATTATCAAATGAACAGGTGTTTGTCTAACTGATTGGCAAAATGACGAATGGATTCTCGGGTAATTTCCGAGAATTGTCCTACTCGAAATAAAACGGGCAAATGACTGTCATTTTCGATGAATGATTCGGTGGCGGGGTTGGGCTCTCCATTAAATACAATTCCGGCAATCGGAATTTGACGATGCTTCAAAGCCTCAATCGATAATAGGGTATGATTTATACTTCCAAGATAATTTCTTGAAACAAGGATGACTGGAATTTGAAGTTGTTGGATGAGATCCAGCATCACATCTTGCTCATTTAGCGGCACCATCAAACCTCCGGCTCCCTCAACAATTAAATGATTAGATGTCTGCGGTAATGTAAAATCTGAAAGTTTAATTTCCACTCCATCCAAAGCAGCCGAAGCATGAGGGGAAAGTGGCGCTTGCAGCCGGTGGCGTTCCGGATGAAAGACACTGCGGTCATTGGAGATCAATGCTTGTACTTTCATAGTGTCCGTCCAATCCAAATCTCCTGATTGCACTGGTTTCCAATAATCCGCTTGAAGGTATTCCGTGACGATGGCGGAGACAATCGTCTTTCCTATTTCGGTTCCTATTCCGGTGACAAAATAATGCATTTGCTTACTATCTAATTTTGGCAAATTGTAATCTTTTTCCTGGTTGAACAGATGTAAATCTTCCCGCTTCATAACAAAGCGTGCCGCTCACGAAGGTTCGCTTAATTTGATTTTGAAAGGTTCGACCCACGGTCGGCGCCCAACCACATTTATAGTGCAGAGATTCTGTTGTGACTGACCAAGGAGTCGTAGGAGCTACTTCCACTAGGTCGGCAAAATAGCCTTCTCGGATATAACCGCGATCGACCATTCGATAGCAATCTGAAACCCGATGACTTGTTTTCGCAACTAAGGTGTTCAAGGATAATTCTCCACGGCCAACAAGTTCAAAAAGCATTAAAAGGGCATGTAGGACCATAGGAGCACCTGATTTGATATTCAGGTAGTTCCCGATTTTTTCCTCGAGGCTATGTGGAGCGTGGTCAGTCGCAATGAGATCGATCCGTCCATCTTCTATGGCTTTCAATAATTCTAAGCGGTCGTCCTCGGATTTTACAGAAGGATTCCACATGATCTTACTGCCTAATGATTGGTAGTCGGCATCCGTAAAACACAAATGATGTACACAGGCTTCCGCCGTGACACGCTTATTGGCAATTGGTCCAGGGCTAAATAATTTCGCTTCTGCACCTGTGGAGATATGGAAAAAATGAAGTCGGTTGTTGTGCTTTTTTTGAATTTCTAATACCCGCCGGGTTGCCACCTCACATGCCTCAGCGGTACGAATGGCCGGGTGAAATTTGACCGGAATATCGTCTCCGTATTTTTGGTGATAATAACTCAAATTCCTCCGAATAATTGAATCGTCCTCACTATGCAAGGCAACCAAGGTTTCTGCACGTGCGAATAATTTTTCAAGGTATTCGGGGTTACTGGCCAGGATTTCTTGTTTTTCCAGATAGAGTCCATCGTCAGTTATTCCACAAACATGTTCGTTGTCTACGCGTAAAGCTTCCTCTAAATTAGCCGCAGTAACCCCCATGAAAAAGGAATAATTGGCCATGGATTTTGTCGCGGCTCGTTGGTACTTTTCTTCCAATAATTCCCGGGTTAGCGTGTTGGGGATGGTATTGGGCATGTCCATAAAGGAGGTGATTCCTCCGGCAATAGCAGCCATGGATTCGGTTTGAATATCAGCCTTATACGTTAAGCCGGGATCTCGGAAATGCACTTGATCATCGATCATGCCTGGAATAAGGTAATTTCCATGGAGATCAATGACCTGGGCGTGGGGATCACTAATCCAGGTTGAAATTTGCTCGATGCGTTCTCCGGAAATGAGAACGTCTGAATGTTTTTGTTGCCCTTCGTTTACAAGGAGGGCATTTGTGAGTAGGTATTTTTTCATTTGGTGGCTGCGCGATCCAAACGATCATTGATGGTGATTCCAAGTCCGTGGGCTGGAAGTCTTTCGACAATAATTAAATCAAGGCCCATGGCATCTAGCGTATGGAGCGAGGCAAAGAGATTTTGGGCAGCTTCGGCTAAGTCGCCGCTCGGAGCGAGGACCCTATTTACATCCACATGAATACTTTCGATTTGAACGGCTTTATACCAAAGTATCCCCACCTTCTTTTGTTTGATCGCACTGAGCATAAATAGGGGCTCATAGGTGACAATTAATTCACAATTTGGGGCATAATGTTTTTTATGTTGGCCCGGAACCAATGCTTTTTCGGAGCCCGAAGTTCGATTTAAAATACGGCCAACACACGCTTCAATGTCTTCGATGGAAAAAGCACCATGTCGCATCAATACGACTTCATCGCCCTCAAAGCCAACGATCGTAGATTCCACCCCTGACTGACAAGATCCTCCGTCCAACGTATAAATGGATGGGAAATAGGACTCCACATGTTCGGCAGACGTAGGGCTAATTCGATTAAATGGATTTGCGCTTGGAGCTACCAGTGGGAAATCTAATTGATTTAAGAGGCTCAAGGCGGTTGGGTGATTGGGGATTCGGATGGCTACGTTTTCTTGATTCGCGGTGACCAATGGACTAACCGTTTGACTTTTGGGAAGAACCATTGTCAAGGGTCCTGGCCAAAACGCTTTTGCCAGTTGATTCGCCTTTTCGGGAAATCGTTTTACTAAGGCGCGGGCCTGACTAATGGAAGCCACATGCACAATTAATGGGTTTGAGGTCGGTCTATTTTTGGTTTTAAATATTTGCGAAACGGCATTTGAGTTAAATACATTTGCGGCAAGACCATAGACGGTTTCCGTAGGTAAACCGATGAGGTCTCCCTGTTTCAGGCGCTCGCAAATAATGGAAACATCAGTGGTAATCATAAAAATTTAGGGGTTACAATAATCACAATACATGGGGTCTTCTTTCAACATAGCATGTCCTGGAATCCTAGATTCGGTATAGGAACAACTTTGGCATGTATAAATCTCGGCTTTGACACTTCGGGTAGCTTCGCCACAATAGGCACATGGAAGACCTCGAATAAATTCTGTAAGTCGGAATCCAGGCGCTTGACATGTGGGACATGCTGTTTGAATTTGCTGGATCAAAGACTTAGTCATCTCTTCAATTACCTCCATTCGAGTAGGATTGTGCATGGCACGCATATCGGTTTCTACATGGCATTTCCCAAAACGTTCGATCAATGTTTCTACGGTATGAAAAAGTATGTCTTCTTGGATGATCCCTTTGACACAGTCTGTCGGGTCTTCGGCACTTTTCTTGACAATGAGCGCATGCGTAGGGAATTTAGTAAGTGCCATGAATGCGCATAACGAATCGGTTGAATCAAGCGTTATTTGACGATAATTCGTTTTCGTTTCTAGCTTTCGAACGACGAATTCCCACTTATTTTTCTTGTCGATTAATAGCAAATATTCTTCGTGAGCTGGGATGAATGGGATGCTAGGATGTGGACCAAATGAACCTTCAGAAGCAATCGCCAAATCCACTGAAGTCAAATCCATGGCCATCTGACATTTCTTTCTTGCGGTTTCCAATGGGGTATCCACTCGATCCACTTCGCCGGAAAAGGTGCCCAATAAATCAGTGTCAAATTGTTCGGGCACCAAACAGTGCAAACCTAATTCATTTGTTAATCGAGGTGCAATGACCTGCTCCTTGCCATGTTTGGTAGCGATGACAATTTGCCGACCTGAAAATAAGTGCAAACTATCCATGAATGATCTGTAAAAACAAGGGCATTCCAATGGTGATGTTTACCGGAAAAGTTACCCCAAGCGCCATGGGAATATACATTCCGGGGTCGGCCTTGGGGGCTACTAAACGCATGGCCGCGGGAACGGCAATGTAAGAAGCACTTGCAGCGAGAACCGCAAATATGAGTCGGTTTGCTTCATTATTCGTAATAAACTGACTCCCATAGGCCGTGAGTATGCCATTCAGAAGGGGGATAAATAAGGCGAAGCAAAGTAAAAATGCCCCCTGTTTTTTAAATGCTGAAAAGCGGCTGGCAGCCACCATCCCCATGTCCAACAGGTAAATAGCCAGGAACCCTTTAAAAATATCAGAGGTAAAATGTTTAATTCCGACCGACTGGTTTGAATCAGAAATAAAACCAATGAGTAGACTTCCAAAAATCATAAGTACACTTCCATTCGTCAACGAATGTTTAAAGGCAGATCGCCAAGGTGTTTTTACGGGGGTGTCTTCCGTTCTTTCAGGAAAAAGGTTCATGAGTATAACGCCCATGATGATGGCTGGAAATTCCATGGATGCCATAACTGCAACCATTTCGCCGCCAACCTTTAACTGGTTCATCTCTAAAAATGCAACAGCGGTGACAAAGGTAACCGCGCTCACCGATCCATAGGACGAAGCAATAGCCCCGGCATCATACGAGTTTAATTTAATTTTTAAGATAAAAAAGGCGTAAAGGGGTATTAGCGTTGCCAACAGAAATCCAAAAATTAAATGAAGGATAACTTCGTAGGTTATGCCGGTTACAGCCAACTCTGAACCACCATTAAATCCAATAGAGAAGAGCAAATAAAGGGCAATAAATCCTTTCGATGCTTTTGGAATTTCTAGGTCGCTTTTGACCATTTTTGCCACAACACCCAATAAGAAAAATAGCAGTGTGGGATTTTTTAAATTAAAAATTAATAACTCAAAATTTGACATGTGGGCGGATTATTGTGGCTGTTGAATGAGCCGGATAAAATTCAGTAAAAGAAAAATTAGGAGACTTAAGATAAGCTTCTCGTTGATGGGATCGGCCAACTGAAAATAACCATATACCCCGAATAAAATACCCAAAACATGAAGTGCTAACATGATCCCTTTAAATGCAATTTTCATTTGATTGATTATTTATTTGCAAAATAATACGATGCAGTTAGATAATTTTTATTTAAGTTTATAATGAAATACATTAGACCCTTTTATGAATTATACACTGAATCAATTACAGATCTATCTCAAGGTGGTACAAACCATGAGTATCACGAAGGCGGCAGAGGAATTAAATTTAACTCAGCCGGCGGTATCTATTCAGATAAAAAACTTCCAAGCGCAATTTGAAATTCCATTGATTGAAATCATTGGGAAGAAAATATACATCACTGATTTTGGGATGGAAATCGCTAAATCTGCGGAGGGAATTATAGATCAAGTATATGCCATCAACTATAAAACCATGGCGTTTAAGGATCAATTATTGGGTCGTTTGAAAGTCTCGATTGTGTCAACGGGCAAATATGTCTTACCCTACTTTTTAACTGATTTCTTGCAAAATAATCAGGGCGTAGAAATCAGTATTGATGTCACAAACCGCGAAAAAGTATTTCATAGTTTAGAGAATAATGAGGTCGACTTTAGCCTTATTTCAACGGATATCAATAGCCCAAGTTTTGAATACATTGATATCCTGGAAAATGACTTGGTGCTCGTAGGAAATGCCAGTACAGCGGGGCGTAAGCCTACTTTCGCGTTTCAAGAATTCAACAAAGAGTTGCCCTTAATCTTTCGTGAAAATGGTTCTGGAACGCGCAAAATCATGGAAACCTATTTGAAAAAACAAGGAATTCACGTGTTGAAGAAAATTGAATTGCAGTCAAATGAGGCCGTAAAACAGGCCGTGATGGCTGGACTCGGTTATTCAATTATGCCGATGATTGGAATAAAGAACGAATTAAAAAATGGACAATTAGCCGTTATTCCTCGTAGTGGATTACCCATTACAACGACTTGGAAATTAATCTGGCATAAGGAGAAAAACCCTTCTCCTGTCGCAAGAGCTTTCATGAACTATTTGATAGAAAATAAAGACGCGATTAAGAAAAATCACTTTGAATAAATAAAGCCAAGCAAAAAATGCTTGGCTTTAATGAACCCCCCTTTTCATTAATTAAAAATCCAACTGAAATCCCACTGTGAATGTCTATGGCACAAACTTAGAATGAGTGATTAATTAAAAAAAATTAATTTCATTATGGTTTGCATTAATTATATTAATACACTTAGGCCTTTAGGCGTAATGTTGTACCTATTATTTCAACTTCAAACTTCGAAAGGCCACGCGTTGCGGGGCCCAAAACTAATGCACCTGTGGCACTAAAGGTAGAGCCATGCGTTGAACACAAAAATGAAGTACTTGTTTGTTTATATTCAACCGTTGCTCCAGCATGGGGACATACAGATGAAACCGCCAAAAAACTTGTTGGTGTATTTCCACTTGCCGTGCGAATGATGATATATCCGCTCTTAGCAACAAAGTCATTAATCGACTTCAACTCCGAATCTAAATTAATCGAGAGGCCCGAAGAAGTATTGGGCATATTAACCGCACTAGGTGCTCCACTTTCATCTTTCGAACAGGATAAAGCTAAACATGCTACACATGCAGCTGAAAACCCGCCTGTAAACGTGGACAAAAACTCGTTTCTTTTCATAAGAGCTGATGGAAAATGATTGAATTTTCCAACGACTCTAACTACCGAATTGGTAATTTGTTTTTCAGCATTAAAAATTACCTAGTAAAAAGATATTCATGCCGTTTGATATAGGTGGTAGAACCCTCAAATTTCACCTCTTTCGTGATACGATATTGATTAGCTTTCACTTGATAGGTATGACGTAAAATTGCCTTTTTATGATCGTTACCATCCTCACCTAAGTTTTCAGTAACCCAAGTTATATCTGTAGGCGAAGTTCGGTCAACGCGAACAATTTTTGCATCGCCAAAATTTGTCTTGTCTATCATTAGGGTATCTATCCGATTAGCATGTGGCTCTTTCGGATATTCAAATTTTCGGATATAGCCTTTTTGATCTGAACTTAAGCTGATATGCAGATTCGCTGCCATAGAAAATGGCTTGCCGCTCGTGTAGTCCAAATATGTCAATTGGCCTTTCCAAAGTCCAGTGGAAGGCGAAAGGTCTCCAACTTGAAATTGAGCCTGTGCCTGAAAGCCAATAAAAAATAGGGCTAGAAATCTAAGACAAAAATGAAACATACGTTTTTATTAATTCTGCGAATTGCTAAATTTAGACATTTAGAACCAAAATATCCCATGTCATTTCAAGCCTACCTCGATAACATTCAAGCCAAAACAGGCAAGACTCCCGAAGAATTTGTTCGCCTTGCAGAAGGAAAAGGATTTTTAAAAGGAGGCAAATTAGCCGTGAAAGCAACTGAAATTACGGATTGGCTGAAGACCGATTTCGATTTAGGCCATGGGCATGCGATGGCCATGTTCGCCTACTTCAAAGGAAAGCGAGATTAAACATCGTTGAAAACAAATCAGCGTAAAGCATGTTTTCATTAAAAAGCATTCCATGACTAATTGGACGAATAACGAGAACAGCTTAGAAAAAACTTATCGGTTTGATACCTTTGAATCCGCGATGGAATTCATGCAACAAGCTGCTTTAATAATTTCAGAAGCAGATCATCATCCCACTTGGACAAATACCTATAATCAAATTCTTGTATCCTTAAGTACGCACGATGCGGGGAATAAGGTGACGGATAAGGATTGGACATTAGCTCATGCTTTGGATGCCCTCTACCAATCCTTTTAACTTTTCTACATGAACAAATACATTTCCATTGTCGCATGTCTGATGTTTTCGGCATGTCAGTATTTGCCTTTTACCCGATTACACTCAACCACCACGATTGCGGCTAATAATGCCTTTATTTTGGGGAATAATCAGCATGGCTCTTTTTCGGTTAACCTGAAAAACATATCGAAAACGGAAGTAACGGCATGGAGGTGTCCGATAGAGGGTGGACAACATTCGCCCGTTCAGGTTAAACCCAATGAGGAATTATTTATTCGTGTGGAGAAAAACACGGCTTTGCGAATCGATAACGCTTCCGAAAAAACAGTCAATGTCCAATTGAAAATCACAGGAGATGTCGGACTATCCATGGGATATAAAAATCCTTAAGGGTTCATAAAAAGCTGACGGGTATATTCCAGTAATTTCGAATCCCCTGCTGCCCCATGACCTGGAACAACGTGTTTAATCTGTGGATAGGCTTGTTGTAGTTTTGACACCGTTGCCGACCAGGCACTAAGATTTGCATCTCCTAAATACCCTTTGTTAGCTCCCATTTCTTTAATCAGGCAACCCCCAAACAATACCTGCTCGCTAGGAAAATAAGCGACAACATTATCACGAGTATGCCCTTCTCCAAAGAAATTAAGGAGTACTTGTTGGGTCCCAACGGATAAACTTGTTGACCCACAAAACCCTTTCTGAGGAACAACCATCTGATTCTTTTGTGCGAGTTCAATTGTTTTTTCATTTGCCAAAGAAGGAATCCCTGCCGCATGAAATGCCGCAAGGCCCCCTAAACAATCATTGTGAAAATGAGTAGGAACGACCGCCACAATCTGACATTTCAAAACTTCCTTAACCCAACGAATCAATTCAATGGAGCTGGAATCATTGGTAGGTGTATCAAAGATCGCAACTTGTTGGCCATTGCGCACCAACAACCCATTGCATGGAACTTTGCCAAAATCATCCGTTTGCAAATAAGAAGTATGTATAAACGTATTTTCAGAAAGCTTGTTGACAAGCAGCCGATCTGAAATATATTGACCGGTAGCACAATAACTGAAAAGCAAAAGGGCGAAAATTATACGCTTCATGGGATTTGAAATGGATGACACAAAAATAGAAGATTTAATATGCGATTTGATTTAAAAGAATGATAATCCTGTATTTTTGGCCTTCAAAACTTTCCAAGCATGAAACTTGCCTCAAAAATTATCGGCGGAATAATCGGCCTCATATTTATTCTATTGCTTATCATTTGTGAAAAAGATCGTCCGGTTGAGGAATTGATTCCGCTTTATGCCAATCAAGATTCTAAGTTCATGCCCATTTTAGGAATGAAAGTACATTACCGAGATGAGGGTGTCCAAACGGATTCGGTACCTTTAATTTTATTACATGGCATGTCGTCCTCATTGAATACCTGGGACAGCGTGGCACTAGGATTAAAGTCGGAGCGCCGCGTAATCAGTTTAGATTTACCAGGATTTGGACTGACGGGACCATCACCAGAAAATGCCTATAATTTTGACTACTTCTCTAAATTCATCGATTCGTTTACCACTCGATTACACATCAAGCGCTTTATATTAGTTGGCAATTCCATGGGTGGCGCCATCTCCTGGAATTATGCTTTACACAACCCGAAGGGGCTTGCCAAAATGGTCTTAATTGACGCGGCGGGTTATCCCAAAAAAGGGGAGAGCGGATCTTTGGGATTTACCATTGCATCGACACCGGTCATCAACAATTTATTGCTTTATGCAACCCCCAAATTTCTGGTACGAAAAAGTTTAGAGACGGTATATTTTGATCCGGCTCGTGTGACAGATGCCCAAGTGGAGCGCTTCCACGATGTCGCGATCAGGGAAGGTAACCGGGCGGCTGCGCTGCAAATATTTAAAGGTTCATTTACGGGTGGATCTAAGCGATTCTTAAATTCAAATGTGCCCAAAATAAAAGATATCAAAACGCCAACCTTAATCTTATGGGGAGATAAGGATAACTTAATCGGGGTAAATAATGTGGCTAATTTCTTGAAAGACATTCAAGGAAGTCGGGCGGAAATCTACCCAAATGTTGGTCACGTACCCATGGAAGAGGTTCCTGGAAAAGTCGTCAATTCAATTAAGAATTTCGTGAAATAAATGAGATAAAAAGGGGGGCTGAAGAAGAATAGACGCTAATTAATTATCATTCTCCATAAATCGCATAAAATTACCTGATGCTTTAAATATAAAAAGCCTCGCGTTTGCGAGGCTCCTTATTCATTTAAAACAATCTATTTAAATCCGATTTTTTCTAATCCTTTGTGGCTAATCACAATCGCTTCTAAAGCCGTTTCATTGAAACAAGCATCTTGTTCTACGAAATAGTACTGCATTCCAGACAATTTTTTGTTGTCTAAAATACGTTTGAAATCTATCTTTCCATTGCCTACTGGAGCGAAGCGACCTTGGTCATCCATATCCTTCACGTGCCAAATTTTGAAACGACCTGGGTAGCGATTAAAATACGCAACAGGATCTGCGCCCGCTTTAGTAACCCAGTATAAATCCATTTGAAAGTTGACATTCTTTGGATTGCAATGCTCCAATAAATAGTCGATCGTCACAACACCCTCTGCATCTTTGATGAATTCAAAATCATGATTGTGATACAATAACTGTAGTCCAGCAGCTGTACATTTCTCGCCTAATTTGTCTAAGATTTCAGCCAAATTCTTTGCGCCACCCTTCATCGTCATACGCTTGTTCACACTGTCAAACCCAAACAAACCCATTGGGGGAACTGGAACTACGAAGTACTTGAAACCCGCTGTTTTCAAGTCGGCAATTTGTTGATCAATATTTTCAAACGTAACCGATCCTTGGTGTGCTGAAATAGGTGTTAATTTCATTTCATCCAAAAGCGCTTTAAAATCCGCTGGAGATAAATTATAAAACTTACCGTTATTATACCCCGCAGATTCTACGTTGACATACCCCGCTTGTGCTACTTTTTCAAGCGTCGCACGCGCATCTTTCATCGCATCACGAACAGTATATAGGGCTAGGCCGCCGAAAGGTTTTGGAGATTGAACCTCTTGATGAGAAGGTTTGAAAGAGAATAATGACATGGCCATCATGGCACATACCACTAACATTGATTTAATTTTCATGGTTAATAATTTATAAATTCAGATGAAGTTTCAAGTTAATGTATTTTTTTGATAAAATAAAGAAGCTTTATTCGAGTAAAAGCAATTTCATGTCCTCGATACATTGTTCCGTATCCAAAGGAATGGTACCGTTGTAAATCCCCCGTATACGGCCTTTTTGATCTACTAAAACGACATGTTCTGTATGCAAAAACTCTTTGCTGTCCTTATTGTAGCCGATAGACTCCTCTACAAAAAAGGACTTACGGGCGAGGGTATAGATGGACTCTTTGTTGCCGGTTAATAAGGACCAATTCGATGAAGAGATCTGGTATTTATCGGCAAATTTATGGAGCGTTTTAACATCGTCAAACCAAGGGGTTACCGTGAAAGAAACGAGCGCTACTTTCGAATTCGAATGAAACGCTTTTTCGATGCGCTTCATTTGGGTGGTCATATCCGGACAAATATTACTACAACGCGTAAAAATGAAGTTCGCCACATACACTTTCCCCTGAAGGCTTTTACTTTCAAATAGGGTACTATCTTGATTAAAAAATGTAAAGGGTTTAATGCGGTGTGAAATTTTAGAATCGGCCTCCGCATCCGAGATAAAATAGGGCGTAAAGTCGGGAGTGTTATAATAAGGAATTTTAGAAACCGGAGTTTCTGAACAGGCCAATAGGAAAAGACTAATAAGCCAGCAATTTTTCATTGACA
>JACCDO011914396.1_pt1 | contig 20549 bp, 16 predicted proteins | sample 7446101 | NCBI WGS metagenome assembly JACCDO01 (sample SAMN15323440, study PRJNA562643) | freshwater metagenome | isolation source: river surface water | place: USA:Blue River Watershed | collected 2017-08-16
TTGAGATTACCATTAAATGATTTTAGTGCTAAGGGTATATATACTATAGTTATAAAACCTATTGAAATAAGAACAACAATAGTTGATGTTGGTGTATTATCAGCATCACCAGATATAAAGGGTATAGTGTTAGATGCTTCAGACCCAAATGTTGCCAATTTTATAGATAAATTTGAAAATAATGAAATGATTGGTTATAGGGTAGAATACCTATCACCAAATCAAGCGGCTGATGATTTAAAAGTTAGAAACTTTTTTAGAGTGATAACATCAAATAACAGAGCTGAACCCGTTAACCAAAATTTAACAAATACAAATCAAAAAGCGATTAGATATAGATTTAATGATAATTCTACATTAGTATTCTGTACGGTTTCACCTAGTTCAGAAACTAATGCAACCCCAAATGTATTCCCATACATAGGTCAACCAAATCAAAAAGTCATTATAACTAACACATATTTTAATCCAGTTACTATCGAAGTTGAAATTGTTGAACATGATATCGAAACATTAGCAATTGCATTGTTTGGTAATCAAACAAAAGGGCTTGAAGATGGTGTTTATACGTTATATAATTTTAATAATGATATTTATAAACAATATAACTTGTATGAGGTTAAAGATAGATTCACTGGTAAACCACTATATGAGGTTAAAGAAGAGAGAACTAATATTGATTTCTCTAAAAATTATAGAAATATAACTAATTTTTAATTAAAAAATGGCTGAAAATAATAATATAAATGTACCTGGGTATGCTCAAAAAGTCGAATACGGCAATAATATTGAGTATAGGAATTTTAGCCCAGATTTAGTTGGTAATTTACCATTTGATGGTGATAACAATAATACTTCGTTATTTACTTATGGTAATTTTGTATTAACTACAAATACATCAACCAAGCAAAATTTATATTACCCAGCAACAGCGTTTAGTAAATTTTACACATTAAATGATTTAACAACGACAACAACACAACCAACAACAAATGGAGCCCCATTATATGTTGCGGATAAAAACACATTAACTAGTGTTGTTGATAATAACACAAAAATAGTATTAAATTTAGATAATTCAAAATTAGATGGGTTTGCTTACTTTGGTTCAGCTACTGAATTTATAAGAGTAACATTAGAGTCAATAATCTCAAAATGGCCAGCATCATTGTTTTTAAACCCAGTGAATTATATAAATGGTTCAGTTGAACCAACCATACTTAATTACACTTATAATTCTTATTTAAATACTACAAAAATATTTTTAAATACCAATACAATATATAACCAATTTGATATTGTATATATTAATACTGGTTATTTATTGACTGAGAATTTAAACCCATTAAGAAATTTTTCTGTAAATTATAAAAGTTTTAATTTCTCATATAATGGTGCCGAATATCCAATAATTGAAAACATATCACCAACAAATGAAAGAGATGGTTATTTATTAATAACTGTAGCTGGTAACCCATTTAATAATATGTTATTGGTTGAAGGTAATAATGCTTTTGCAAAAATACACTTAAAACCTAATAATATTGAAATTGAAAAATATTTCAAAAGTTTAGAACCATTTGAGGCTAATTTATTAAATAGATTAACAACACCTAAATTTACATCAACATTCAATTATTCAATATTGGGTGAAAATGGTATTATTTATCAAACTAGTAAATCAATAACTTGGCCAACAAGTGATGGTTATAATATTGATTTCGATACTGGTGATTACATACTTTACGTTACTAATTTAATTGATATATGTAATGAAAACGATAGTATAAAAACTGATTTGATTTTTAGGTTTTTAACTAGTGAATCGATATCAAACTTTGATACGGTACCAAGATGTGATGGTACCGAAGAAGAAACTGCTGGTCAAAAAATGACCAAAACTTTAAGAATATACGGTAGAGAATTTGATGAAATAAAAAAATATATAGATGGTATATCATATGCACATTCAGTATCATATGATAAAAAAAGAAATACACCAGACCAAGTTTTAAAATACTTAACAAGAACACTAGGTTGGGAATTGACTAACTCAATAGTTCAAAATGATATTATATCTGGATATTTAGATACACCACCATCAACTTATTCTGGTCAGACAGTTGGTCTAACAGCAGTTGAAGCCGAAATAGAATTATGGCGTAGATTATTTTTAAATTCAGCTTGGTTATTTAAATCTAAAGGTACTAGAAAGGCTGTTGAATTTTTATTCAAATTTATTGGTGCACCAGAAGGTTTAATAAATTTGAATGAATACCTATATGTTGCAAAAGAAAAAATTGATATTAATTATTTTATTGATACTTTAACAGCATACGGACTACCAACTAATTTAGCACTTTATCCAATTGATATAAATGGATATCCTAAATTTTTACCAGATACACCATCAATGTATTTCCAAAAAGGAGGTCAATGGTATAAAGAAACTGGCGGTGAAGAATCAACCAATTTCACAAATGTTGGTAATAACCCACATATTGGACCTTATGATGGTGGTTTCGCATATATAAATCAACTTAGGAATTTAATACCTAATTTTGAACCTAAAAGTATAACATCAACAACATACTCATTTGTTACAAATGAATTATTTACCAATTATAATAATGGTATTATAAATAATTATACTGGTGACACATATGTTGATGTTGAAACTTTTTCTGGTGTCTCATTAGCTGATTGTTTTTTATATGAATCTAAAATTATAAAAGACCCTAAACCAACCGCTGAAGAAACACCATGTGGGTGTGATTTACCTACAGATGATTTATCATTATACATAAATGTGGTTAGGGATGAATATACATTTAATGAGCAAAGTTTAAAATGTGATGATAAAATAAGCGGTTATACATTTATAAATCAGAGTCAAACTGATGAATATTATGATAAACCAGAAATATACATGTGGGATTATTATACTTATAACCCAAATGGTACACAAACAAACACACCATATAATACACCATTTATATCAAAAGTTTGTTGTAAAACATTAGTTAACGGTGAATCATATTTACATGATGATTATCAGATTAATGATATAACCAATAAACCTATACTAATAAATTCTGGATATATTTGTTGCAACAAAAATACAAAATGTGCATGTTATTTATCATGTAAATGGAGATTAGCTGGTAAATTATTGGGTGAAATGTATAGTTTCAATAACAATACTTACCTTAAGTTTGTTACACCAAAAAATAATTGGGGTGAAAACGGAACACCAGAATATAGAGTTGTTAATGAAAATGGTAGTTGTATGTGTCCAACAGAGTTTACAATACCAGAATTGATAACAGACCCATATACACAAAAACAAGGTTATGCTTGTAAAATAAATAAATTGGGTTCAATGGCATTATCATTTAATCCTAACAATTCAACATATGGTACTAAAAATAGTAAATTGTATCAATTGTTTTATCAAAAATCAAATGGTGATATATCATGTGTTAGTCAAACACCAGAAGATGTTTGTAAAATAACTATGGGTAATATAAAACCTATGGTTTTATTACCTAATGGTAACTTTGATGATATAGACAAACCACAAATAACTTTGGGTACTCAACCATATACATACAAATGGATTATATCACAAAAAAGTGGTGGTTTTACTGGTTACAATATAAGTGGTAGTGACACATCGGTTAGTGTTAAAATAGTTAAAACATCAAATACACCATTAAGTGAAATATTTGGTACCATAACCGTTAAATTAATAGTTACAGATTATAACGGTTGTTCAGTTTCTAAAACTGTTACATATGTTAAAAACGCTTAATAATAGCGTAAATAAATATTTATTTTAAAAAAATAGAAGTTATTTTAGTTAAAAAATTAAAATAAGATAATTATAGTAAAGAGATAATAATGAGTGTTAGCTGTCAACCAATTATAGATAAACCATGTATTGATTCAGAATCAATACTAAACGGTGGTGGACAGATAGTTGAACAAATTGATGGTACTGTTTCGGTTTGGGTTAAAGAAACCAGTGGATTAGTACCATATACAAATATAAATACCAAACCATGTTGTGAACTTTTAGGTTACACTTTTGATATTGATAATCAAAAATGTTTATGGGACGACTCTATATCATGTGATACATGTGAAATGAAAATAGTCATAAACCCAAATGGGGATGATGGTGATTATTTTTATTTTAATGATAGTGATAATTGTAATCTAGATATATCTTTAGATTATTTATTTAAATTTGACTGTTCAGTATTAAAAAGTGGTGAAACTGTAAACCAACAAGCTCTAGATATTTTAAAAGAAATAGATGATTTAAATAATTTATTAGACGAAACAAAAATACAGTGTACCATATTAAGTGGTCAATGTGAATATTATACTAACATATATGAAAATATGTGTTATCCTATAGTTATAAATAATCACATTCTCAATCCAGAAGGTCCAACACCAGATGGTCAGACCTCATCAAACGAAAGAAGAGCTTTATTAACACCATCAGCATATCAAACAATATGTTGTTTAACTGAAGAAGGTTTAATTAGATGGCAGTCATTACTTGGTGAAATAAAGTACAATGGTTGGTTAATTAATAACGGGTGTAACACAGATTATTACACCAATGAACAAGCAAATTTAATATTTACAGAAGGTAATGAATTAGCGATAAATAATAATGGTTATAATCCATATTTACAACAAACAAATGATGATTTATGCTCAAAAAATGAAGCATACATTAAAATGAAAACAATTTGTTCAGAATATGAAGATTGTTTAACTGAAATTGATAATATACAAAATAATATAGCAGATTTAGAAGCTGAACTTAATTCAATACCAACTGCACTTTGTGATGACCCAATTGCTAATTTAGAAAATTTTAAAGCTTGGTTTTCATTAGATGTTGAGACTGACGTACCGATGCTATATGAAACGGTATACGAGGAATCTATATTTGATATAGGTGAAGGTAATTTAATGAATTACATAATCACCAGAGGTAACACTACAGGTATATTAATAAGTGGTGATACTGGAATACTACCAGAATTTAGTCACGAAACATCATGTGATTACAATGAAATGTGTAAGGTATATAGAGATAATTTTATGAGAGAATTATATCTAACACAATACACCCAAGCATATGGTATACCTCAAAACACAACTGAAAATGCTGAGTTACTAGATTTAATGGGTAATTGGTATAATTCAGATTGGTTAAATTACGGTATTACTTTAAATGACCCAGAAATAATAAAAAAATTACAAAATAGGAAAATAAGAATTAGTATTAAAGTTAATACTTGTTGTTTAGATTTTGGTATTTTATTAGATAAGATAAAAGTAACACAAAGCTGTGAAGTATTAGATGAAACAAATATAAGTATATCTAAACCAATAGGGTTTGAACTTGAAAAAGTTATCGATAATAAAAAATCTTGGGTTAATAGTGAAACAATTGATAGAAGGTTATTTGAATTAGGTTGGAGAGGTACTGATTATAAAATAAGTGATTACAATTTAGGTGTTAACACAAAAGAAATTGATTTAAGTATTGACCCAGCTAAAGCTATTGAGGGTGATGTTTATAATTATATATACAATAATCCATGTGCATTAGATTGTAGTAGTGGTGCAACATATGTAAATATAAATGTTGACGTTGATTTTGATACATATTACCAACAGGCTATAGATATATGTTCTGGTTGCTCACAACAATACCAATTCCAAGATGATGATTGTTATAATTTTATGGATAACACACCATACCAATTCCAATTTCAACAAGTGTCAATAACTGGTTCAACAATAATAAGTGGAGTCTGGGGTATAACCGCTATGATTGATAATAATATAATATATAGCAATCCTAATTTTTATAGTGGATATACAGCACCTATGAAATACCAATATTTAAATGTCCTAAACCAATTAGCAACATCAATTGGTGCTAGATTTGAATATACGAGTGGCTCAACCGCACAAATTTTAAGTGATTATGGTTGTTACATTGGTAATGGTTTTAGTGGTGATAGCTTAAAAATAGACATAAGTTTAGATATAATTATTGATTATTAAAAAAATATAATAAAAAATGGCAAAATTAACAGATATAAATCTAGCACCGTATATAAATTTAAACACTATAATACATGTTGTTAATACTGGTGACACATCACAAGACCTAGCTGGTTCATCATATAAAGTTCCATTAGGTGAGGTTAAATCAATTTTTGGTGAATATTGGACATCTGGTTCAACAGGTAATTATTCAATTAAAGCAGTTAATGATTCATTGATTGATGCCACTGGTAATTATTCACATGCTGAAGGTAGGGATACAACAGCTATTGGTAACAATTCACATGCTGAAGGTTATTTAACAATAGCTAATGACGTATCATCACATGCTGAAGGTATTCAAACTACAGCTTATGGTCAGGTTTCACATGCTGAAAACTTTAGAACAGTAGCAAATGGTCAAGCATCACATGCTGAGGGTGGTTATACCACTTCAATTGGTACATATTCACATGCTGAAGGGTATTTTACAACAGCTCAGAATGATTATTCACATACTGAAGGTTGGTCAACAATCGCTAGTGGTGATTTTTCACATGCTGAAGGTTTTGGTTCTCGAACTATAGGTAATGGTTCTCACGCCGAAGGTTATGAAACAACGTCAATTGGTAACTATTCACATGCTGAAGGTTATGGGTCAACCGCTAATGGTGCCTCTTCACACGCTGAAGGTTATTCAACAACTAGTTATAGTACTTATTCACATTCTGAGGGTGTTGCAACAACAGCTTATGGTTCAGCTTCACATGCTGAAGGTTATTTAACAATAGCATATAATAGTTATTCACATGCTGAGGGTAGAGGTACCTATGCTTATGGGTTTACATCGCATGCTGAAGGTAGAGATACAACATCATACGGTGGTTATTCACATTCTGAGGGTAGAGGTACAATAGCTAGTGGTTTATCATCACATGCTGAAGGTTATTTAACAACAGCCAAAGGTGATTATTCACATGCTGAGGGTAACACAACAACAGCTAAAGGTGATTATTCACATGCTGAAGGTTATTTAACAACTGCGAATAATATCGCATCACATACTGAGGGTTATAATACAACAACTTTTGGTACATATTCACATGCTGAGGGTTATGACACAACAGCATTAGGTGATTTAGGTTCACATGCTGAAGGTAAGAACACAAGAACCATTGGTACCTCATCACATTCTGAAGGTGAGAATACCACAGCTATTGGTGATTACGGTTCACATGCTGAAGGTTATGGTACAACTGCTTATGGTCAATCATCACACGCTGAAGGTGATACAACAAAGGCGATTGGGTATGGTTCACATGCTGAGGGTATACTTACAACCGCCAATGGTGTTACATCACATGCTGGTGGTTTTAATTCATCAGCATCTGGAAACTATTCATTTGTTCATGGGTATAATTCATCAGCAACTAACGGAGCAATCGTCATAGGGCATTCAATTACTGGTACAATTAATAATATTGTTTATGTTAATAAATTAGCAATAGTTGGAATACCATCCTATGTTAATGATGCTGCTGCTGATGCTGATACTGGTTTACCATCTGGTGGTTTATATAAATTAAATTCTGGTAGAGGTGTTTATGTTAAACCATAATAAATAAAAAAAATAATTTAATATATGTCTAAAATAATTTGCTCAAGTTCATTTAATGTTTTAAATTCAAACTTTACTGAAGTTCCGACTTGTGGTGATGTTAATATTGATTTAATTAAAAATCAAATAACACCATTATCTGAAGTTACTAATGTTGATGAATTTAATAAAATAATATTTAATGAATTTGTAGATGCAAAAAATAGACAAACAATAACATCATACCCACTTCTAAGGTTGTTATATGAAAGATATTTAACTAGTGATAATTGTACTAATTTAAGCAATGGTTATGTTTATTCAGATATGGATAAAATGGTTGATTTAATTGGTAATTATTGGATTGATTTAGTTGAGCAATTTATTCCATCAACAACAATATGGGGGTCAACTTTAGTTTATAGAAACACAATTTTTGATTCGCAAAAATATAAATATAAGAGTAATTCATTATTTGTATGTGAAGACCCATCTAAAGATTTCCCATTTTCAGCCATATCTAGTGACTGTGGTGTTGAAGTTATAAAGGTTAAATTAAATTCAGATGCTGTATCAACAAGTGGTGCGACACCATTCGACAGTTCAAATTTCTTTAGTTGTGAAAACTATACGTATTGTGATTGTGTTTGGACTATGACAAACTACTGTTCTTCTGAATTTTTAGGTAATGTTATTGGTGATAACGAATTTAAACAGTATTGTGAAGATACGTTATATATTGAACCAGTACAACTGTATATGTCAATATCTAATGCACCTATTTGTAATGGACTTTATCAAACTTGGGATGGTGCAACCAGGGTATTTAGACAAGTGTTAAAAATAACTGACTCATCGTTTATACCAATTAACACTGATTATACATATGAAGTTGAAACGTTTGGACCAAACCCATATAATATAACTATGACGGTAAATGTTATAAATGTTAGTACCATAGAAATTGTTTGGAGTATACCACCAGCAGCACCAAACCCAGTTCAACAATTAAATTGTCCTGGTTATTATTTAAATGAAACAATTACAAATGCACAATACCCACCAATTATAAATAGGATATGGAATGTTGAACCAATTGTTACAGTTACTGACCCTATATTTAATTGTGAAATAGCTAGATTATTTATATATAAAGGTTCATCAACTGGAGCTGATAATCCAACACCTGGTGACATTGTGATAGATGAATAATATTTATAATAAGACATGCCAATATTAGTAAAAAACATATCAGCGAATTTTTCAGATATTATATCTGAAAATATAAGTGCAAATAATCAAATTATTTTTGAGATATATGAAAGCACTTGTAACCATATTTCAGCACCTGGGTTTGAAGCCTTTTTTGTTGATTTGTCAAATTCAATTTCAACCGAAACACTAACAACATCAACTAATTATGGTTTAATTTTTAATAACGATAAAACATTTGAAGAAATAAATATTTCATATTAATGTCTAATACTGAAACATATATAAAATACCAAAGTAGAATATTTGACCAGTGTGGGACATGTTCTAATAAAAATACTATAAGAAATACATATAGTACTAGTTCTGATATGTATGTATTTAATCGACCTTTTTTCGATGTTAGTGGTGCAACAAAAATAGATTGTACATCACCACCAAATAGTGGTTTAACTAGTGGTGATACTGGTGTATATATAATAAGTAATGAAACTGGTATTACCTTTAATTTTATATTTACAGCAAATACTGAGTCATTTATAGATGCTAATGAATCTGAATTTACATATGATATCCATAGATTTAATAAAAATATAAATGGATTTAACCAAGTACCAATATATAGTTCAGAAGTTATACCATGGTCATCATTCAGTGCAACTAGTGCAACAACACAAACGTTACCTATAAGTGCAATAACTTTAGACTCGGATTATATAATTAAAGGTCAATTTACAAATAGTTATGCAACTGAATTTGGTAAATTGTTAAATTTAACTTATAACACATCATTATATAATAGTGGTGATTTATATGGTTTGTATAAATCGGATAGGGATTTTTATTTTGTTGCTGTTAGTGAAGCAGATAAACCACAACCATCTAATGGTATAAATGGTGAATTAACATTTAACGTATTCACTGTGACAAGTTTTGAATTAGAAAGAGGTCAAACCAATATACCAATAAATGAATCATTATTTGATTATGTTGTTGCTTTAAATGGGTTAGTTTTAGCTGAGGATTATGACTACATAATAACAGGTGTAACTGGAGTTGTACAATCAACAGTTATTCAATTAGTTTCACCAGCTGAAGTTGGTGATTTATTAACTGTGACATACATAAGTGCTGGTGGTATTAATAAAATATACTCTCAAACATACGACATAACAACACCAATAATTAGTGGTGCAACAAATGGTGAGGGTTCTAATGATGTTTATTATAATACAACGACTGGTAAGTATGAAATATTTTTAGATTATGAACCAATAAGTCAAAATGATATATTAATAAGTTTAAATGGGGCTGTTTTAGCTAATAATATTGATTATTATCAGTCAACAAGTAATTCAAAAAGAATAATATTTGAAGGTGTTATATTAATAGGTGATATAATTAATGCTTATTATAACACAATAACAAATTTAGTAGGAACTATAGTAACACCCCAACCAACATTTGAATGGGCGATAACTACTATACCAACTAATAATGATGGTACATTTACTGTCGAAGTTTCAACTGGTCAATCATTCACCAATATTAGTGTTAGTGGTTCTGTTGAATATGTTTCTGGTGAAACAGGGTATAATTTAATACTACCATTAAGTGGTAATTATGGTGATGAATTATATTACAGAATTAAAAATGAAAAAAGATATTATACGTTATGTAATAGTTTAATTAAAAGTATTAACTATAGTGATACTATACCTATTATATTAGGGGTAAACTCCACTAATAACTATTAATTATTTACTTTCGTGTATTTATTATTAAAATAAAAAAAATAAAGATATTTATAAAATATGAGCTACATAATTAATAATTCAAGTGCGTTTTTAAACATAAAATTAACCGATATTGGTAGAAGAAGGTTAGCTGAGGGTAAATTAAATTTTTCAGCTTGGGGTATAGGTGATTCAGAACTTAACTACACAAGGGAAGAAATAGTTGATAATTATCAAACTGACCCACAATTATCAGGTGTAAGTAAAATACTTAGACCAGCGGATAAACAACCAAATATTGTTTCATTTATTAGTATAGATGGGTCAACACCATTAACACCATTAAACGCTGGACAAATATCAACATTAAAATCAATTGTTACAAATAAAGCAGATGAACGTGGTTTTTTTAGTGCCAATACAACACACACTGAATTTAAAACGCTATTAGATGGTTATTCAATTGATTATGGATGCTTAAACAATTCATACATAAGTGGTGGGACCACACTAGAACTAGGTTCTGGTTACACATATAATGTTGGTGATTACATTTTATTGAAATATACTAATGACACACTTGGTAGTCAATCTATAAGTGGAAACACGATACCTCAACCATCATTATGGTATAAAATTCAATCAACTGGTTCAACATATGTTATTGTTGATAGAGAACTACCTAATTTACTATCAATATCAGCAGACACATGTTTTATTATATACCCACAAGGTGAAGTTTATGAAGCATTTGGTCAATCATCAACAATACCTTATTGGAATAGTGGTACATTAGCATTTGATAGTTGTTGTAATACATCATGTGAAGATGTTCCAGTTTGGAATATGAATAATGTTTGGTGTGAAGACTTGGCTGGTATGACTGGTACTGGTATAAACAATATAATAGCAACACCAAATGAAAGTCATGAGAAATTCGGTTCATGGCAATATTTGGGTCAAAAATACCCTTATTTTAATTACCCATGTTCTTTGGCTACCGACTTAACTACAAATGTTTGTGATGTACCTGGACAATCAGTTTTAGATTCAATATCTAAATCTATTTCGATATTACATTATACAAATAATACAATATCAAATTATTATGGTGAATTTTTATTTATAGATGGTACTAATGATAAAAATCTATATGTGCATATGCCAGATTTAATGTATCATAGAAGAGATTACTCTACAGCTAATGGTACAACTATGGGTATGTCATTTTTAGCTAGTGGTACAACAAAATATATAAATAATACAGATATAGAATACATTGATTTAATAGAAGACCCAACGCTAATTGCTAGTGGTTACACATCACAAGTAATTGGTAAAGTATTTCCACAGTTAAAAGTTGTAACAATTGAGGATGATGAAATAGTTGCGGCGATTTCATATAAATCTAATAGAAACTGGACATTACCACCACTAACTGCTAATTTGGTATCACCATCTGGTGGCACATCAACTGGGGTGTTACAACCTAATGAGTACATGTGGTTAACATATACATTTGAAAATACTAGTGGTTCTGGTTTAACAACAACATTACCATGTCAATATTATACAATAATGGCAAATAACACATCAACAACTAAAGATGTTGAATTCAAAATTAGTGATGTTGATTTATTACCATATATGAGAAAAGAGGAATATGTTGGGTATGATGGTATGGGGTTCACAGCTAAAGAATTTAAAGTTTTATATCAAATAGTTCCAGATAGTTCAAGACCATCACCAGATGCTTGGAAAGTACACGATTTTACAAGTACGAATATAACTGTAAATGCTGGTGAAACAATTGACCCATTACTATTAGAAAATCAAAACCCAACAGCTTTAGGTTTCAAATTAACAACCGTTAATACTGCTAGTGACTCAATATTTAGTATAATAAACTCAATGAGTATGGCACCTAATTCAAATGGTAATATATTACAATTTGGTGATGAAAGATTCTTCTATGGTAATTTGGATACGTATATTGGTGCAAACATATATAAAACACTATTCAGATTAAGTGTTTCGGCAGATATATATAAATTTACAAGTAACCCAACTAGAAGTACAGACCCATCAACTAACCCACCAGTTATCAAAGTTAGTGAATGTGGTATTTATGATAACGCTGGTAATTTAGTTATGGTTGGTAAATTTTCAAAACCAGTAAAATTAAATCCAGGTAATACAGTATTATTTGAATTATCAATGGATTTCTAACAAATAAGAGAAAAGAAATATAATAGAAATGGGATTTATAGCTAGTGCAACAACAATTAATATTAAAGGTAAGTTAACACCAACTGGTAGACAAAGATTAGCCAATGGTTTATCTGGGTTAATTACTTATTTTGTTTTGGGTGATTCTGATACAAACTATGGTGTATATAATGGATTAACATACGGTCAAATTCCAGATTTTTCTGGAGATAATTTTGGTCTATCAACTAATAATGGTGGTTTGGGTTATGAATTTAAAAGTAATTTAATTTATAAGAACAACGAAAATAAAAAACCAGTTCAACTAGCATCAAATTCAGTTAATATTGTTCAGAATCCAATTGGTTTCAATACAGTTTATTACAGTGCTGGAACTTTGACTCAAAATATTATAGACAGAAACAATTATAATACTGATTTATTAACTAATTTATTTTATTCTTTTGGTCTACCAATAGATAATGAAACCGCTGAAACTTATTCAGCCATAACATCAACGGTTGGTGGTTTTTCTGATACTGCTATAAGTGGATTTTCATCTGAAAAAGTATTAGTAATCGGAATAAATAGTAATATGTATGGTGAACTTATAGATGGTAAAACCATAAAGCTTCAATTATCAACAACAGCATCAACATATGATATATACGGTACATACGAAAACAACAACACACCATTAAACCAACAAGATGCTAGAATATCAAATGAATCGGTATATACTAGTCAATTAGGACCAAATACTTGTTTGTTATTTTCAGATTCAATAAAAAAACCAAATAATGATTCAACTAAAAGTTGGTCAACTGGATATGCATTAAATAAACCATTCTCAACAAACGGTAAAGAATTGTATAATATAAAAACAAATGCAAATCAAAATAAAGTTGTTGACAAAGCAATAGGTATCGCTTATTTAGATAAAGGTTTTATTGTCATAACAGAACCAACCATCGTTAATAATTTTAGTTTAACATCAACAGCTAGTACTTTAACAAATATAAGCTTTAATTCTGTTGTTAATAGTGTATCACAAAAAGTAACATGTATTGCTGATAGAAATGAATTTGTTATCAGTACCAATAGGACATTTACATCTGGTGATGTACCAAGAATATCTGAAATTGGTTTATTAGATAATTCTGGTAATTTGATAGCAATAGCCAAAACAAATAGAACATATTATAAACCTTCTGATGACATTGTTGTTTTTAATTTAACAATTGATTATTAATAAGTGTTTAGTTTTATTATTTAACCATTATATTTAAATCAAAACAAATATAAATGGAAAAAAACAATAACTTTGTACTTGGTTTAGATGTATCAACAAAAACAATAGGGATTGCATTATTTGAAGATTTGGGCAATCGAGGTGCTATTAGATTATTACACCATGTAACACCAGTGGTTAAACCAAAACCACAAAATAAGATGCAAGAGCTATTTGAAAAGGCTAAAATATTTGAGGAAGAATTTCTTAAAAAATATAAAGATATTGGTATAAATAAAGTTGTTATTGAGGAACCATTACTTAGGTCAAACAATGTTAATACAGTTGGGACTTTATTAAGATTCAATGGGATTATAAGTAGAGCTGTTTATGATATTTTAGGTATAGTTCCAGAATATATTTCATCATATGATTCAAGGGCATACGCTTACCCAGAATTAATGCAAATTAGAAAATTCAATAAAAAGGGTGAACCTTATAGTGAAAAAGAATTATCAAAATTAAAACCAGTCTTATTTGGTGATTACGATTATGAAATTGATAAGAAAATGGTAGTGTGGGAAAAAGTATCAGAACTAGAACCACAAATAGTTTGGTTAGTTGATAAAAAACAAAAACTTAAAAAAGAAAATTTTGACATGACTGACGCATATAGTTCAGTACGTGCTGTAATGATTCGTGATGGGTTATGGGTACTATAGATTAAATAGCCCAAACCCATTTAAATCCTTTATATGTGCTGTTATTCCTACAAGCGTTATATATTGGTTTTATTGAGTTTTTTGTTAAATTAAAATGTTTACAAATATCTGAAACATTACCCCAGTGATTAATAATTTTATCATCTAATGTTAATTGTTTAATTGGTAAATCTTTAAGTTTTAAATGGTCTAATAATATTAGTGGTTGATTTTTAAATTTCCAAATAAAACCTTTACCTGTTTTACAACTACCATTACAAACATCCCTTATAAGGCCAGCACGTATACCAGTTTTATTTTCAGCATCTAATATATTATCGAAAATGTTAATTAAATTACCCATTAAATCATATTGCCTAACAACAGATAAACGTTTATTATCATTAGCTAATTGAATTTTAGTGTTATCTATTTCTACATTATCAAATAACCATATATAACCATTAGAACTATGTTGTTTACCTAAGCAACAAGCTGATATATTTTCAGCTTTAAAACCCAACTCACGCTCAATTTCAGCAGCTGATTTCCATACCTTAATCAAATTACCTTCCAAATCATATTGCTTAACTGTTTTACCACAATGATTATTATCAATTTTTATTTTACTAATTAGTTCACCATAACCATCTGGTCTTTCTATTGGTATATTTGGTTTTGATGTTTTATTTTGATTATAACCATTTTCTTTTAAATATGGTTTTTTACTGTCTAACCATTTTTGTTCTAACTCAGTTAAAATTTTAATAATTTCATTTTTATTTGTAAATTTAACCACCTCAAGTATTTCAAATTTAAAATTATTTATACCGTATTTTTTCATAACATTTCTTAAAATAATAGAACCTTTACCATATCTATGTTGGTTCCACCTTCTTTCAATATCTATTGATTGACCAATATAAATTTTACCATTAATTTCATTTGTTATTTGATATATACCACAAATTGGTTCGTTACTAATATTTCTTATTATTTTATTTTTCATATTAATAAATATATGTAAAAATTATAAAATACTCTTATACGTGTAAAAAAGTATGACTGACGCATATACATGTATAATAGCGGTTATGGACACCAAAAAATAAATAATTTTTTGTTTATTTAAATAAATGTTCATATATTTGTAATATGAATATGGTTGTTAAAATACTAGAAAATTTTCTTGGTAACCACAAAAAACACAATGAAGATAGGTGTCAAGTATCATTTGATTGTCCAGCTTGTGCTGCTGACAAAATGATTGATGGTGGTGATGGAAAAGGTAAACTAGAAATCAACTATAAAAAAGGTGTATTTAAATGTTGGGTTTGTTCCTATAAGAATGGAATGCATGGGCCTATCGAAAAATTAATAAAACGATACGGTAACAAAATAAACCTAAGGGATTATCAATTGGTAAAACCAGAAAATACATATCAAGTAGATACCTATGAAGATAAAGAAGTACATGTAGCTTTACCAAAAGAATTTATACCATTAGCTAAATGTAGTCATTATGAACCAAAATATCATTACGCTATAAAATACTTAAGAGAACGTGGAATAACTGATGATATAATTGAAGAATTTAATATTGGTTATGCTCATGAAGGTTCATATAAAGATAGAATAATATTACCATCATATGATGAGTTCGGTGATATTAATTTCTTTGTTGCTAGGTCATTTAGTAAGTGGACAAAACCCAAATACCTAAACCCAGTTGCTGAAAAACAGTATATTGTATTTAATCATAATAAAGTTAATTTTGATGCAACCATATATTTGGTTGAGGGAGCATTTGACCATATTGTAACTCCAAATTCAATACCATTACTTGGTAAAATATTAACACATAAAATAAAACAACTTTTATTGGAAAATGCAAAAGCTGACGTTGTTGTTTTATTAGATGATGATGCTTACCAAGATGCTATAGCAATATACAAAGAATTGGATTTTGCTGAACTAAAAGGTAGAATTAAGATATGCAAACCACCACAAGGTCATGATTCATCATCAATCTTTGAAAGATTAGGTAGAAAAGGTATTGTTAAATTATTAAAATCATCCAGAAGACTAGAAATGCAAGAAATGTTTTAATTATCTGAACATTTCAAAATCGCTGGTTTTTACAAAACCAAAATCACTATAGAATTTTTCTAATTTTTTTGGGTCTGTTGTTTTATCTCTAGGTACGATTGATAACTCAACTCTATATTTGTATTTATCGATTATCTTTAAAAAATTATCCATAACTTGTTTTGCTGAACCTTTACCTCTTTCAGTGGTATCTGTTGTGATTAAATCAAGCTCAACTTTATTTGGTGTTATTTTTTTAAAGTATATTTTTGATGGACCCATCTGAAAAGTATAATTATTAATTTTACCTTCTGTTTTCTTGGCACCTAAATCTTTTATTAAATTTTTAAAATTGTCTGGTTTATTTGATTTTACTTTTTTAGGTAAATCAAAAATAGGGTTATAATCATCATAACCAAAATCATCAAAATATTCTCTAATTAATTTTTTAATTAACATTTTCATACCTATAAATATTTGCAATAATCAATAAAATAAACTATATTTGCATTAAAAGTAATTATATGGCAAAAATTTGGGAGGGCCAAGTCTATCTTGAGCCCATTGAACACGTATACATACATAGAGAAACTGGTATAAAGTACACATCAGTTACTAAAGTATTGAGTAGTGTTGAACCACACTTCGATTCCGAATCAATCGCTGAGGCTATAGTTAGACAAGCTGATGATGTAAAACAAGAAAGGTACATAGGGATGAATAAAGTACAAATCTTGGATTATTGGCAGATGTTAAATGACACAGCCAATGAATATGGTACCCATGTTCACGAAACAATCGAAGAGTACTTATTAAATGATAAATGGTTTTTCCCAGAAGACCCATTACAAAAGAAAATCATACAAGCATATAATGATTTAAAGATTGATGAAGGTCAAGCAATATGGCCAGAAAGGATTATGTTTTCATCTGAATATGAATTGGCTGGAACATCAGATTTAATTATTGATATTGATGATGTATTTTTTGATGTTGGTGACTGGAAGGGCCTACCAATAGATACCCCAATATTCACTAATAATGGTTGGAAAACTATGGGAACAATAACAACTTCAGATATGGTTTATGATATGGATGGTAAATTGGTACCAGTGTTGCACACTTCCGAAGTTAAAAATAAAAAATGTTATAAAATCTATTTTGATAATAATGAAGAAATAGTTTCAGATTATGAACATAGGTGGTTAATATCTTTTCATAGAGATAAAAAATTTAAAGATGTTGTTATGACAACTGAAGAGTTATTTAATTATTTAGAAAATTTAGGCAATAAAAGATGGGCACATAAAATACCAAAAGTTAAAATAACCAAACCGTTACAAAATGAAGAAATTAATTTACCTATAGACCCATATGTATTTGGTGTTTGGTTAGGTGATGGTCATTCAGCCGATGGTAAAATAACTAATATGTATGAAGAAATTTGGGATGAGATAAAAAATAGAGGATATGATATTGGTGATGATGTTAGCCAAGGTGGTGCTGGGTTAGCAAAAACTAGAACTGTATTTGGTTTGACAAAGGAATTAAATAAATTGGGTTTATTAAAAAATAAACACATACCAGAAATATTTTTAAAATCATCCTATGAACAAAGATTATTAATATTAAATGGTTTGATGGATAGCGATGGTTATTACAATAAAACTAGAAAAAGATTTGTAATGTCTACAACTAGAGAAAATCAAGCAAAATATTTTAATCAATTAGTTAGTAGTTTGGGTATAAAAACCACAATTATAAAGTATAATAAAAAAGCTATGGGTAAGATTGTTAACGTATTTGATGTTTTATTTAGTACGGATAATATAAATCCATTTTTGTGTAGAAATAAAGGTTGTGAACAAATTGCTAAAAAAAATACTTTAAATTTTAAAAATATAAAAAAGATAGAATTAGTTGAATCAGTACCAACTAGATGTATTGAAGTCGGTAGTGATTCACATACGTTTTTATATGGAGATTCTTTTTCGGTGACACACAATACAAACCGAGAGTTTAATTTCTTTAATCAGTTTGGATATAAGACACTTTTAAAGCCATTTGAGCACCTACAAGACTGTCAGTATTCAATATACTCATTACAGTTAAGCACATACGCTCTAATGTATGAAATGGAGTTTCCACATAGAAAATGTAGACAGATATGGATTGGTTATTGGGACAAAGAAACTGAAACGATGAGTAGAATACCAGTAATGTATTTAAAATCTGAAGCTAAAAAATTATTAGAACATCATAAATTTCAAACACAATTAATGCATGGGTAAGGTTAGTTTAATAACAACACATTATGTTTTTACCGTTGAATATGAAGGTAAAGAATATGAAGTGACTTGTAGTCAGGATTTAAAAAATGTATATAATATATATCCAGAAAATAAAAATGTAATAGACATATTAGGTGTTATATGGGTAGCATTTTTAAAAAATGAAATAGAAAACTTTTAATAAGATATGGAGAAGGAAAAAACAAAACCTATTATTGGTGAGCATAAATTTTACAATTTGACTGATAGTCGAGGTGTTAGATACAGCCCATTTAATTTATCAACAACAACACCAATGGTTAACCCAGTTTCTTGGGAATTAATAAATAAATGGGAAGATGGTTTCTACTTATATGACAATATAATACAAGGTATGGATAGGCAAACACTTATACATGTTATTGATGGTAAGATTGTTGAAGGTTATAGATTAGAAAAGTTAGAAAAAGGTAAAGATTTAATTTATTAATATGGAAAACAAAATAAAGATAGTGATTCACATGGCCGACATTCACCTAAGAACGTTTAGGATGCATGAAGAATATGGTGAAGTTTTTAAGACAACCTTAAAAAGAATTAGAGCTTTAGTTAAAGATTATACTAGAGAAGAAGTTAGGATAGTAATTGCTGGTGACTATGTGCATCAAAAGATTACAATATCTAACGAATTATTAATTTTAGGTACTTGGTTTTTAAGAAAATTAGAAACAATCGCACCAGTAGTTATGATTGCTGGTAATCACGATTTATTGGAGAATAACAAAGACCGAGTAGATTCATTGACACCGATGGTTAAGTTATTACCAGATTTAAATATAAAATATTTTACTGGTGAAAGTAATTGTTATTTGGATGACAATGTTGTTTGGTGTGTTTATTCTATTTTCGATGAAAATAATCGACCAGATATTGAGAAAGCTAGAGATGAGTTTGGTGATGATAAAACATATATCGGATTGTACCATGGACCAGTAATTGGTCTTAAAACTGATTTAGGTTATGAATTTGACCATGGGGCAAACATTAATATATTTAGTGGATGTGATATGGTTATGATGGGTGATATCCACAAAAGGAGTGGTTTAATTTTAGAAGATAAAATTGAAGTTGATGAAGATGAAGTTGAAAAATATCTTAAATTAGGTTGGGAAATTGATGAGTAGTTTTATTTTTAATTTTGTTGATATATTTATTAGTAAATAATAATACAGCAAAAATTTAGAGAAAATGAATAGATGTGAAAATTGTCAAAAAGAAACAAAAAATAAAGTTTATTGTTCAACAGAGTGTCAATACATTGGGTATAAAAAAATAAAAGTTGATAGAGTTAAAGTTAATTGCTTACACTGTAATAAAGAATTTGAAACATTACCTAATAAATTAGAAAATGGTAAATCAAAA
>JACCDO010398984.1_pt1 | contig 20546 bp, 16 predicted proteins | sample 7446101 | NCBI WGS metagenome assembly JACCDO01 (sample SAMN15323440, study PRJNA562643) | freshwater metagenome | isolation source: river surface water | place: USA:Blue River Watershed | collected 2017-08-16
GGCTAGTGGTCGCCGGGGGACGCGGTGTGCGGGCCGAGCAGCTTGGACCCGGTTTCGGCGGCGAGGAGCGTGCCCGCCGCATCAACCGCGGCGCGACGATCGCCTTCTCGCCGGGACTGGGGTGCCGGCCGGTGCGCGCGGAAACGTTCTGGGCCTATTACCGCGGGATGAACCCGTTGTTTGATGATCTCTTCTCCGGCCGCGGCTTGTTGGTCGCCCAAGATGCCGTGCCAGAGGAGGAGACCGCCGCGGGCCGTCGCCGAGTTTCAGCGATCTGGGGCGGTGTACTGCGGCTGTTCGGACTCTGAGGTCGGCGCGCTTGTCGCCGCGCGCGCGGGGCCCCACGTTGCCGGGGATGACGTTCAAGCTCAGCTCGGAGTTCCAGCCGATGGGCGACCAGCCGCAGGCGATCGCGGGGCTGGTCGGCTCCCTCCGGGCGGGCAATCGGCACCAGACGCTGCTCGGCGTTACCGGCTCCGGGAAGACGTTCACCATGGCGAACATCATCGCGGAGCTCGGCCGGCCCGCGCTGATCATCTCCCACAATAAGACGCTCGCCGCCCAGCTGTATTCCGAGTTCCGGAATTTCTTCCCCGAGAACGCCGTCGAGTACTTCGTCAGCTACTACGACTATTACCAGCCCGAGGCCTACATTCCCTCGAGCGACACCTTCATCGAGAAGGACTCCTCGATCAACGAGGAGATCGAGCGCCTGCGGATCTCCGCGACCAGCTCGCTGGTCTCCCGGCGCGATGTGATCGTGGTCGCCAGCGTGTCGTGCATCTACGGCCTCGGCTCGCCGCAGGAGTTCACTGACCTGCGCATCGAGCTGAGGCGCGGCGCCCCGCTCGGGCGGCAGGCGCTGCTCGAGCGGCTGGTCGACAACCTCTACGAGCGGAACGACTACGAGCTGAAGCCCGGACGCTTCCGCGTCCGCGGCGACGTCGTGGACATCATGCCCGCGTACCTCGAGAAGGGCCTGCGGGTGGAGTTCTTCGGCGACGAGGTCGACGGGCTCGCGGAGTTTGACCCCACGACGGGTTCGGTCACACGTCCGCTGGAGCAGTTCGACCTGTATCCCGCCAATCAGTACGTGACCAGCCGCGGCAAGCTGGAGCCGGCACTGGCGGGGATCCGCCGCGAGCTGGACGAACGGGTCGCTTGGTTCGAGGAGCGGAAGAAGTACCTCGAGGCGCAGCGCATCCGCATGCGGACCAACTATGACCTCGAGATGCTGCAGGAGATGGGCTTCTGCAATGGCATCGAGAACTACTCGCGCCACCTCACGGGGCGGAAGGCGGGCGAGCGTCCGTTCTGCCTGATCGACTTCTTCCCGCGCGACTTCCTGCTCTTCGTGGACGAGAGTCACGCGACGCTTCCCCAGATCGGCGGCATGTACAACGGCGACCGCGCGCGGAAGGGGACGCTGGTCGACTTCGGCTTCCGCCTGCCCTCGGCCCTCGACAACCGCCCGCAGAGCTTCGCGGAGTTTGAGGAGGTCACCGGGCAGACCGTCTACGTCTCAGCCACCCCGGCCGAGTTCGAGCTGAAGCGTTCCACCGTCGTGGTGGAGCAGCTTATCCGGCCGACGGGACTGCTGGATCCCGAGATCACGGTGCGGCCCATCCGCGGTCAGGTGGAGAACCTGATCGGCGAGGCCCGTGCCGCGGCGGCCGCCGGCGAGCGTGTGCTCGTCACGACGCTCACCAAGCGCCTCGCCGAGGACCTCTCGAGCTACCTGCGCGAGGCCGGGATCCGCGTGGAGTACCTGCACTCCGACATCGACGCGATCGAGCGCGTCGAGATCCTGCGCAACCTGCGGCTGGGCAACTTCGACGTGCTCGTCGGGATCAACCTCCTGCGCGAGGGGCTCGACCTGCCCGAGGTGGCATTGGTGGCGATCCTGGACGCGGACAAGGAGGGTTTCCTCCGCAGCGAGACTTCCCTCATCCAGACCGCGGGGCGCGCGGCGCGCCACGAGAAGGGCCGGGTGATCTTCTACGCGGACCAGATCACGGAATCCATCCGGCGCACGCTCGAGGCCGTCGGTCGCCGGCGCGAACGGCAGATGGCGTACAACGCCGAGCACGGGATCACGCCGCGGGGCGTCCGGCGCGGGGCGCAGGCCAGCTTGGTTTCGCGGGATGCGGCGGACGATATCGCGGAGCCGGTGGTGGAGGAGGGCACGGAGGACGTCGCGGCGGTCATCGCGGAACTCGAGGAGGAGATGCAGGACGCCGCGGCCAAGCTCGAGTTCGAGCGGGCGGCGGTCCTCCGGGATCAGGTCGAGGCGCTTCGTTCAGGCGATTTCCGGAAGGCGGCCCGGCCGGCGGCGGGCGCACGGCGGGGCGGGGGCGCCGGACGCGGGAAGCGACGCGGTTGAAACAGGTGCCGGAGTTCAGGCGAGGGTCAGCCCAGCAATCGGCGCAGGTGGGGTTCCGATTCGCGCCAGGCGGACTTCAGTTCAGGCAGAAGTGCGATCCCGGCGGCGAGTCCGTCCTTGCGGGTGGAGGACTCGATGCTTTCCGCGGCTTGCCGGACCAACGATACGCCCAGGCTGGCGGCGCCTCCCTTCAGGCTGTGGGCCTCACGAATGAATCGCTCGACGTCCCCGCGCGCCGCCGCGGACTCGAGTTCGCGGATCCGGCCCGGGGCATCCTCGAGGAAAATCACGGTGACTTCCCGGACTACTGAGTCGCCACCTTCCGGATCGAGCGCGCGCAGGCCGGCGAGCGTCTCGGCATCGAGGGGCGGGACTTCGGGCATGGGGGGAGGATGAATCGCTCTTGCCGGCGCGCAACTCCGGACCCTGCGGGGGCACGTTGCAGGTCGGGGGTTTAGGAACGTATCTTTGAATCACGATGCGTTGATATTTCGCTTGCCTGACGTGAGCGGCCGCTGGTTTCGTCGCGGTTCAACCCGAACCATCATGGCCCAATCATTCGTGTTCTCCTCCGAGTCCGTCGGCGAAGGTCATCCCGACAAGGTCGCCGACCTCATTTCCGACAGCGTGCTCGACGCCTGCCTCGCAGTCGACCGCTCCAGCCGCGTGGCCTGCGAGACGTTCGTGAAGTCGAACGTGGTCGTTGTCGGCGGCGAGATCACGATCCCCCGCCTGCAGGACAAGCGCACGGGCCGCACCCGTCCGCTCGAGGAGGCCATCAATCTCGGCAAGGTTATCCGCGATGCGATCCGCGACATCGGCTACGTGAACGACGACGACGTGTTCCACGCCGACTCGGTCTTCATCAACAATTACCTCACCGCGCAATCGGCCGACATCGCGCAGGGCGTCGACGCCCGCAAGGCCAAGGGCAAGAAGACCGCCGAGCAGGGCGCGGGCGACCAGGGCATCATGTTTGGTTACGCCTGCGACGAGACGCGCGAGCTGATGCCGACGCCGATCATGTTCGCCCACCGCCTGGGGCGGAAGCTCACCGAGATCCGCAAGTCAGGAAAGGTCTCTTGGCTGCGTCCCGACGCGAAGTCGCAGGTCTCAGTCCGGTATGAAGACGGGCGCCCGGTCGAGGTGGTCAATGTCGTCATCTCCACGCAGCACACGGCGGACGTCGCTCACGCGACCATCGAAAAGTTCCTCATCGAGAACGTCATCAAGAAGGTCATCGACGCGAAGCTCCTCACGCGGAACACCGAGTACCTCATCAACCCCACGGGCCGCTTCGTCATCGGCGGGCCGCAGGGCGACTCCGGACTCACGGGTCGCAAGATCATCGTCGACACCTACGGTGGCTGGGGCCGCCACGGCGGCGGCGCGTTCTCCGGCAAGGATCCGTCGAAGGTTGACCGCTCCGCCGCCTACATGGGCCGCTGGGTGGCCAAGAACATCATCGCCGCGGGCCTCGCGAAGCATGCCGAGATCCAGTTCGCCTACGCCATCGGCCACCCGCGCCCGGTTTCGGTCCACGTGAACACCTTCGGCACCGGCAAGGCCGGCGTCTCCGACGAGCGCATCACCGATGCGGTGCAGCGCGTGTTCAGCTTCAAGCCCGCTGAAATCGTGCAGCAGCTCGGCCTGTTGCGCCCGATTTACCGGCAGACCACCAACTACGGCCACTTCGGCAAGGCCGGCCTCCCTTGGGAGAGCACCGCCAAGGCCGCCGCCCTCCGCTCCGCGCTGCGCTGAGTCCTCCCGCCAACCCATCCAACACACCATGGCCACCGCCTCCAAGAAGTCCGCCCGCAAGGGCGCGTCCCACGACTACCAGATCAAGGACATCGGCCTCGCCGAATGGGGACGTAAGGAGATCTCCATCGCCGAGCACGAGATGCCGGGCCTCATGTCCGTCCGCCGCAAGTTCGGGCCCAAGAAGCCGCTCGCCGGCGTCCGTATCACCGGATCGCTGCACATGACGATCCAGACGGCGGTGCTGATCGAGACCCTGAAGGAACTCGGAGCCGACGTTCGCTGGGCCTCGTGCAACATTTTCTCCACCCAGGATCATGCCGCCGCTGCAATCGCCGCGGCCGGTACGCCCGTGTTCGCGTGGAAGGGTGAGACGCTGGAGGAGTACTGGGACCTGACCGTGAAGGCCATCTCGTTCCCGGGCGGCCTTGGGCCCCAGCTCGTTGTCGACGATGGCGGCGACGTCACGTTGCTCATCCATAAAGGCTGCGAGCTCGAGGAAGGCAGCGATTGGGTGAAGACCGCCTCCTCCTCCCACGAGGAGCAGGTGATCAAGGACACGCTGAAGCGCATCCACCGCGAGGACCCTACCCGCTGGACGCGGATCGCGAAGGAGTGGCGCGGCGTCTCCGAGGAGACTACCACCGGCGTTCACCGGCTCTACCAGATGTTGGAGAAGGGGAAGCTCCGCGTTCCGGCGATCAACGTGAACGACTCCGTCACCAAGTCGAAGTTCGACAACCTCTACGGCTGCCGCGAGTCGCTGGCTGACGGCCTGAAGCGCGCGACCGACGTCATGATCGCGGGCAAGGTGGCCTGCGTTTGCGGCTACGGCGACGTCGGCAAGGGCTCGGCGTTCTCCCTGAAAGGCTTCGGCGCCCGCGTGATCGTCACCGAGATCGACCCCATCAACGCCCTGCAGGCGGCGATGGAAGGCTTCGAGGTGAACACGCTCGAGTCGACGCTCGGCACGGCCGACATCTACGTGACGACGACGGGCAACCGCGACATCATCACGCTCGAGCACATGCGGCGGATGAAGGACCAGGCGATCGTCTGCAACATCGGCCACTTCGACAACGAGATCCAGGTCGACCGCCTCAATAACTCCGACGCGAAGCGGGTGAACGTGAAGCCGCAGTACGACCTGTACACCTTCCCGAACGGCCGGAGCATCTACCTCCTCGCCGAAGGCCGGCTGGTGAACCTCGGCTGCGCGACGGGACACCCGTCGTTCGTGATGTCGAACAGCTTCACGAACCAGAGCCTCGCGCAGCTCGACCTCTGGCGGAACCGCGACAAGTACGCCGTGGGCGTCTACCGCCTACCGAAGCACCTCGACGAGGAAGTGGCGCGGCTGCACCTCGAGAAGATCGGCGCGAAGCTCACCAAGCTCACCAAGGAGCAGGCGGGTTACCTCGGCGTGCCGGTCGAGGGCCCGTACAAGCCCGAGCACTACCGCTACTGAGCGGAGCGCCGGTTTCCTTCGAGCCGCGGCGAATTCGCCGCGGCTTTTTCATTTCCGGCTGGGGTCCGCCGGCCTCGCGCTCCTCGCGCGGCCGGCGTCTCGGGCGCAAGAGGTGAGCGATGGGAGTTTGGTTGATCCGCGTCTGCGCGTCTTGAGCGGCTTTGCGGCTGAAACCGTGGCTTTCGGAGATTGGCCGAGAAAATGCGCAGTAGGCGCAAGGGTGGAGGAGGGAACTGTCAGGACGCGTGAAGGGCGCGGAACCGATCCGGATCCGGTTTGAAGGTTAAGTTCGTGTGCGAGCCCAGATTCTCAGGTGGCCACGGTCTTCGTGGGGTGGCGATCGGCTTGGTGGCTGTTGATCGCGTCTGCTCATCTTCAGCCATTTTGCGGCGGAAGCTGTGGCTTTCGGAGAATGGCCGCGAAGAGGCGCAGGAGGCGCAAGGGGGTAGGGCATTACGCCAGACCTAAGGAAAGGCGCGGACTGATCTGAATCGGCCCTGTCCATGAAAGCCGTGGTCTGATCTTCTTGCTCAGCGGACTACGCCGCGCGCCTTCACGCCTCTGGCTTGAGCGTGTGCAGGGGCGGCAACCGCCGCAGGGCGGGAACGGCGCGTGCGATGAGGCCGGTCACGACGAGCGTGCCGACTCCGCCCCAGACGACGGCGGCGACCGGCCCGAGGGCGGCGGACATCAGGCCGGCCCGCAGCGCGCCGATCTCGTTCGAGGAGCCGATGAAGATCTGGTTCACGGCCGTGACGCGCCCGCGCAGTTCGTCGGGGGTGAGCAGCTGGATGAGTGACTGACGGACAACGACGCTGATGTTGTCGAAAGCGCCGGTGAGCATCAGGGCCACGAGAGAGAGCCAAAACGAAGTGGAGAGGCCGAAGGCGATCACGGCGGCGCCGAAGGCCGCGACCGACCACAGCAGGGCGCGTCCGGGATGGGCGAGGGGCGGGCGGTGGGCGATCCAGAGCGCCATGCCGATGGCGCCGAGGGAAGGCGCCGCGCGCAGCCAGCCGAAGCCGATGGGACCGACGTGGAGGATGCGGTCCGCGAAGACGGGGAGGAGCGCCGTGGCGCCGCCGAGGAGCACGGCGAGGAGATCGAGGCCGCTGGCGCCGAGGATGACCCGGCGGCGCCAGATGAACGCGGCGCCGGCCAGCATGTCGCCCCAGCCGCGCCGCGCGGGCGGGGGCGCCGGAGCCTGCAGGTAACGAACCCGGCCGAGGGTCACGAGGAAGACGAGCTCGAGGACGGCGCTGAGCGCGTAGACGGTCGAAGTGCCGGCGAACGCGATGAGGACACCACCCAGCGCGGGACCGGCGACCGTCGCAACCTCGAACGCGCTGGTGTTCCAGGTGATCGCGTTGCTCATGGCCGCGGGCGGCACGAGGAGCGGTGTGATGCTGGCGCGGGCGGGCCAGATGAGGATCCGGGCGCAGGCGAGGGCGAGGAGCAGGAGGAAGACAACCGGCAACGCGGGCTCGTCAAACCGCAGCGCGCCGGCGTCGCCGGAGCGCTCGAAGAGCAGGGCGGTCTCGCGCAGGAGGCCGTTGGCCCAGCGCAGCGCGGGGAGGTCGGGGACCGAGCGGCTCCAGAAGGCGAGGGCCGCGAGGGCGGCGGTGACGACGGCGATGGCCGCGGTCCCGAGCGCGATCAGGCGCCGCCGGTCGTGGCGGTCGGCGACGGCGCCCGCGGGCAGGGAGAGCGCGAGCAGCGGCAGCACGTTGACCGCGCCCACGAGGCCGAGGGCGGTCGCGGACCGCGTCCATTCGTAGACCTGCCACGTGGCGGCCGCGAGGACGGCCTGGCGGCCCAGCAGCGCGAGGGAGTTGCCGATGAGGTAGGCGCGGTAGTGGGGCACGCGCAGCGCCGAGTAGGGGTCGTGGGCGGGCGTGGCGACGGGCTCGGGCATCGGATAACACCGAGGAACGCAGATCGAGGCGCGGCAGGCGAGCCGGCAAAGGATTTGCCGCGGCCCGCGGCGCGCCGCAGGCTGACCACGATGAAATTCCTCCAGCTCAACTTCATCCCGCGCAGCGCCGACCTCGCGCTGCTTTTGCTCCGGATCTGGTTCGGCGCGTCGATGGCCGCCCTACACGGCTGGGGCAAGCTCACCGGCTTCACGGCGATGTCCCCGCAGTTCATGGACTTCATGGGCCTCGGCAAGGGGCCTAGCCTGGCGCTCACGGTCGTGGCCGAGCTGGCCTGCGCGGTGTGCCTCGTGATCGGGCTCTGGACGCGCCTCTGTGCGCTGATCCTCGGTTTCGCGATGGGCGTGGCCTTCTGGGTGGCCCACGGCGGGAAGCTGATGGGGCAGGGCAACGGCGAGATGGCCTTCCTCTACCTCGGCGCTTGCGCGGTGCTTTTCCTCGCCGGGGCGGGCAGGTTCTCGGCCGATGCCAACCTCGGCGCGAAGGGCTGAGCCGGCCGCGGCTCAGTTCGTGCGCAGCGCCTCGACCGGACTGAGCCGGGAGGCGCGGATCGCCGGATAAAGCCCGGCAAGCACCCCGACAAGGCCGCTGAACGCGACGCCGATCACGAGCGCGGCGGGCGAGAGCTCGGGTCGGTTCGATGCCACGACCACCTTCTGCAGGATGGCGATCAGGCCGATGCTCGCGACCATGCCGACGAGCCCGCCGGCGACGGCGATCGTGAGGGATTCGGCGAGGATCTGCACGAGGATGTCGGCCCGCTTCGCGCCGAGCGCGCGACGCACGCCGATCTCGCGGACCCGCTCGCTGATGGAGGCGAGCATGACGTTCATGATGCCGATGCCGCCGACGATGAGGCCGATGCCGGCGACGCCGCCGAGGGAGTAGACGTAGCTCTTGCGGGTCTCCTCGAAACGCTGGAGCAGATCCTCGCGCGTCTCGAGGCGGGTGTCCTGGATGCCGCGGTGGGTCTGGTTCAGCACGTTGGAGATCTGTTCCAGCGCGTGCGGCATGTCGGCGATGTCGGCGAGCTGCACGTTCAGCACGTCGATGTTCTCGTCCAGGCGGAAGAGCGTCTGGCAGGTGGTGAGCGGGATGAAGACCGCGGAGTTCTTGCTGTTGTAGCGCCCGCCGCCCATGGCGAACTGGTACTCCTTGAGGACGCCGACCACGGTGAAAGGTTGGCCGTTGATGGTGATGTTCTGACCGATCGGGTCGAGGCCGCGGGGGATGAGCTGTTCGGCCACCGACGCGCCGAGGACCACGACCTGGGTCTGCAGTTCGTTATCGAGCTCGCCGATCAAGCGGCCCGATTCGACGTCGAAGCGGTCCATCACGAACGAGGCCGGCAGGACGCCGCGCACGTATTGGCTGCTGGCGCGGCCCTGGAAGTAGAGGCGCGCACCGCTGGAGATGACGACCTCCGCCGTCACGCGGCGGGCGAGGGGCACGGCCGCGAGGATGGCCTCGACGTCGCGGAGGGTGCGTCCGGGCGAGAGGGCGGCCTTCTCCCGCTGCACGTCCGGCGGCCGCTTCACCTGCACGCTGATGCGTTCGATGCCGCCGGTCTCGTAGATCATGGCCTCCCAGCCGCGCAGGAGGCCCTTCACGACGCCGAGCATGCCCACAAGGGCGGCGGCTCCGAGGACGATCCCGAAGAGGGTGAGGAATGAGCGCAGCTTGTGCGCGAGGACCTCGCGCCATCCGCTGGCGATGCCCATGAAAAGCAGCCTCATCGGGGAGGTGACTCAGGTCCCGCCGCGGCGCTTGCTGCCCGAGCTCGAGCCGGAACCGCGCGGTGGAGGCGCGGGCTCCTTGCCCTTCGCAGGGCTGGCCTCGCGCGCCTTCGGTGACTGCGGGCCGTTCCCCGGGGACAGCACGGGCGGCTCCCCTTCGAACTCGAGGGGCCGCGTGCGCGCCACCTCTTCGCCGACCTTCAGGCCGGAGAGGATCTCGACGTAGCGGGTGTCGGCGATGCCGGTCTCCACCTGGCGGATCTCGAAGCCGGTCTCCGTCTTCAGGAAGACGTAGCGCAGCGCCTCCGCGGTGGCGAACACCGCGGAGAGCGCGACCGCCGCGGCATCGTCGACCTTGGCGAGCGTGAACATCACGGTGGCCGACATGCCGGGGCGCAGCCGCTCGTCGGGCTCGTCGAGGAAGACGTCGACCGGAAACACCCGCGTGCGGTCTACGCTGCTCTCGAGCGCGCTGGTGGCGATGCGCTTCACGGTGCCCGTCATCTGCACGCTGCGCATGGCGTCGACGCGGACGCGCGCGTGGTCGCCCACCTTGAGGCGCGCGACGTCGATCTCGTTGATGTTGGTGCGGACCATGAGGGCGGAGAGGTCGGCTACCTCGCCCAAGGGTGTTCCGCCGTTCTGGGCGGCGGCGCTGGTGATGACCTGACCCTCGGTGAGGTCGCGGAGGAGGAGCGTGCCGTCGTGGGGGGCGCGGATGATGGTCTTGGCGAGCTTGTCGCGGAGGTTGGCGGCGCGGGCCTCGGCGATCGCGGCGTCGTTCTCGCTCAGGGAAAGGGTGATGCGGGCGTCCTCAAAATCCTTGGCGGTGACGACGCCCCGCTTCTGGAGGTCGACCAGTCGCTCGTAGTCGCGCTTGGCGCGCTGGGTGCGGAGCTTGGCGGCCTCGATGCTCCGCTCCATCTCCTGGATCTGCGTGAGGATATCCTGCTGGTCGAGGCGCAGGATCTCGTCGTTGCGCTTCAGCTTCTGCCCGTCGGTGGCGAGGATCTTGACGATGCGGCCGTTGATCTCGGAGCGGAGATCGGTGGAGAAGACGGCGCGCAGGCGGCCGACGGCGACGATCTCCTCGGCGATGTTCGCGGTGCGCACCTTGGTGACCGGCACGACCTCCTCGCGCTTGTTGCCGAACAAGGTCGGGCTGACGGCCTTCCAGACGATGCGTCCTCCCCAGCCGAGGCCGCCTAGGACGACGAGGACGACGACGGTGCGGAGGAGGGTCTTGGGCCAGCGGGAGGACTTCACGGGGAGGGGGTTCGGATCCACAAAGACGCCCGCGAACGGATTGGGGAACAGGCGTTTTCGGGAAAAATCGGTCCGGAGGTTTGGGTGGGATCGTGGCGGTGAAAAGCCCGAATTCCTGTTTCCTTCCGTGCGCCGCTGCCCTTTCCTGCGGCTTGCACGATGAGGATCTACTTCATGGGAGTCTGCGGCACGGCGATGGGCAACGCCGCCCTGCTCGCGCGGGCCGCGGGCCACGAGGTGCTCGGGGCCGACGCGGGCGTCTATCCTCCGATGAGCACCGTGCTGGCCGCGGCCGGGGTCGCGCTGCACGAGGGGTACGACGCCGCGCGGCTCGCGGCGCTCGCGCCCGACCTCGTGGTGGTCGGCAACGCCATGAGCCGCGGCAACCCCGAGGTGGAGTGGCTGCTCGACACGCGCGGGCCATCGTTCACGTCGCTGCCGGCCTTCCTGCACGACTTCATCCTCCGTGCCCGCCGCAACCTCGTGATCTGCGGCACCCACGGGAAGACCACCACCACCGCGCTCACGGCCTTCCTCCTGCGCGCCGCCGGGCGCGATCCCGGTTTCCTCATCGGCGGCGTCCCGCAGGACCCTCCGACGGGCTCGCATCTCGGCGCCGCCGCCGACCCCTTCGTCATCGAGGGTGATGAGTACGACAGCGCGTTCTTCGACAAGCGCAGCAAGTTCATCCACTACGCTCCGCACGTCGCCGTGCTGAACAACCTCGAGTTCGACCACGCCGACATCTTCCGTGACGTCGCGGACGTCCAGCGCACGTTCATCCACCTTTCCCGCATCGTGCCGCGCAACGGCTGGGTCGTGCTCAACGGCGACGATGCCAACCTGCGCGCGCTCGGGCCCATGGCCTGGACCCGCGTGGTCCGCGTGGGGACGGGCGAGGGCAACGACGTGCGCATCGGGGGATTCGCCGAATCACCCGACGGTGCCTCATTCGAACTTTCGTGGCGGGGGGCGCCGTGGGCGCGGGTGCGCTGGGGGCTGGGCGGAGAATTCAACGCCCGCAACGCCGCGATGGCCGCGACCGCCGCCGGCCTCGCCCTGCATCCGGATCGACTTTCCGCGCTCGACCTCTCCGCGCTCGCGCGCTTCCGCGGCGTGAAACGGCGGCAGGAGATCCGGCTCGCCGGCGGTCCGGTGACGGTGATCGAGGATTTCGGGCATCATCCGACCGCGCTCGCGGAAACGCTGCGCTCGCTGCGCGCCCGCCACCCGGGTTCGACGCTCACGGCGGTCTTCGAGGCTCGCAGCAACACGTCCCGCACGAAGTCGCTCCAGGGCGACTTCCAGGAGGCGCTGGCCTTGGCCGATGAGGTCTACCTCGGCGCGGTGAGCCGGGCCGACCGGATTCCAGCCGCGGAGCGGTTCGACCCGGCGGCGGTTTCCGAGGCCCTCGCGGGCCGGGGACGCGTCGCCCGCTTTGCCGCCACCAACGCCGGACTGCTTGAACTGCTGAAGACCGGTACCCTTCTGGCATGTCCGGGCCACCGGCTCGTGGTCTTCTTCACCAACGGCAGCTTCGATGGCATCATCGACGGCTACGTCGCCGCCGCGCGCGGTTCCTGACGGCGCGCCGGATCAGCTGTTATTCTCCCCGCTGTAGCAAAGCCAGCAGAGGAGGAGCACGATCACGGAAAAGGTGGCGATGAGCAGCATCATGCCAGTGAAGGGGTGGGTGGGTAACTTCGGGAATCTGGCGGGCGATGGAATCGCCCGGGCCGGGGTGGGCCAGCGGAATCTGGGATTAAAATCCGCCGTTTGCCCAAACAAATTTTGAACGTTTCGGCCCGCACTGCCGCCCCGGTCGGCGCGCTTGGCTGCTCCTTCGTTCGATGTAGGTAGGGTTTCCGCAACCCGCCTGTCGCATGGAATGCCGCTATCCGGAGACCGGCTCGATCCGATTTATGCGGGGCAGCAGCTCAATACCTAGCCAACGATGGATCAACTTCATCGGCCCAGGCGGAGATGCCGCCGGCGATGTTGGTCACTGAATTCAGGCCCTGCGCACGTAGATATTCCGTGACCCGCATGCTGCGTCCGCCGGCGTGGCACAGGATCAGGAGATGCCGATCGCGCGGCAGTTCCCCGAGCCGCTCCGGGATCTGGCGCATCGGGATGTGCTCGGCGTCGGCGAGCCGGCAGATCGCCAACTCGAACGCCTCGCGCACATCGACAATCATGGTTCCGGACGGGTTGGCCTGATGCAGCGCGTGGGCCTCGCGGGCAGAAATCTCCAAGGGAATTTTTTCTGAGCTCATGGGAAGGGATAGGGTACAGGCGGGAGTGATTTGGCCCACGTGGACGGATGTTATCGCGGGCCGTTCGCCGCACAGCGGGCAACCGGCATTCCGTGGCAGGGTCAGGTCCTGAAACGTGGCGTCCAGCGCGTGGTGGGTGATCAGCCGGCCGCGCAGGGGCTCTCCGATCCCGGTGACCAGTTTGATCGCCTCCATCGCCTGGAGGCTGCCGATCAGGCCGCACAGGGCGCCCATCACACCCGCTTCTCCGCAGCCCGGCACGCTGCCGGGCGCCGGCGGCTCCGGGAAGAGGCACCGGTAGCAGCCGCCGCCGCGCGCCGGATCAAAGACCGTCACCTGTCCGTCAAAGGTGTAGACACTGCCGTATACGAGCGGCTTTCCGGCGAGGAAGGCCGCGTCGTTGTTGATATAACGCGAGGTGAAGTTGTCCGTGCCGTCGACGATGACGTCGTAGTGTGAGAACAGCGCGACGGCGTTTTCCGCGTGCACGCCCTCGGGGTGAGGTACGATGCGAATCGCGGGATTGGTCGCGGCGAGGCGCTTGGCGGCCGAGGCTACCTTGGGCTGGCCGATGGAGGAATCGTCGTGGAGCAGTTGCCGGTGGAGGTTGTGCAGTTCCACGCGGTCGTGGTCGGCGATCCCAAGGGTGCCGATGCCCGCCGCGGCGAGGTAGAGCGCCGCGGGGCTGCCGAGCCCACCGGCCCCGATGACGAGCACGCGGGCAGCGGCGAGCTTCTGCTGACCCTCGATGCCGAACCCGGGGAGCATGACCTGCCGGCTGTACCGCGCGAGGGCGGCGGGCGGCAGGGAGGGCGCGGGCGGCATCGGGGCGAAGGACAGCGCGAAGCGTTCCGCCCGCAAATGAAATTGCGCCGCTGCGGCCCCGGCGCCCGACTCGTCGCGTGCGTTGCCTCGGCATCGACTACGGCACCCGGCGGATCGGACTCAGCTACGGAGACGAGCTGGGCGTGGCGACGCCGTTGCCGGCGCTGACGGAGGCCGATGCCGCGAGCCGCTGGTCCGCCCTGCTCGACGTGGCGCGGCGCCGGCGGGTCACGGACCTCGTGGTGGGCCATCCGCTCAATATGGACGATACTCCCGGCCCCAAGGCGCGGGAGGCGGAGGCCTTCGCCGCGCGGCTCGGGGCCGAACTCGGGCTGCCGGTTCACCTCGTGGATGAGCGGCTGACCAGCCACGAGGCCGAGGCGACGATCGCGAAGTCACGGCGACGCGAGCTTCGGGCAAGCGGCATCGTCGATTCGCGGGCGGCGACGCTGATTCTCCAGGATTTCCTCAACCAGCGATTCCCGCCCGTCGTGTCCGACGAAGAGGGAGCCTCCTGAGCCCATGCGTTGGAAATGCACCTGCGCCTATGACGGCACCGCGTTTGCCGGCTGGCAGAGCCAGGCGGGTGGGGTCGCGATCCAGGACGCCATCGAGGCGCGCCTCGCGGCGATCCTGCACGCGCCGGTGCGCATCCACGGCAGTGGCCGCACCGACGCCGGCGTGCATGCGCACGGGCAGGTGTTTCATTTCGACGCCGAGTGGCGCCATGGCGCGGACAAGCTGCTTGCGGCGTTCCGCACGGGGTTGCCGCCTGGAATCCAGGTCAAGGACGCGCGGACGGTGGGCGACGATTTCCACGCGCGGTTCAGCGCCAAGGGAAAGCGATACGTTTATCACCTGTATCTTGGGGATCCGGATCCCTTCACGCGGCCGTATTGCTGGGCGATCCATCGCCCCATGGACTTCAAGATGATGGAGCGGGCCGCGGGACTCCTCAGGGGCCGGCATGATTTCCGGGCGTTCACGGCGCTGAACGGGCCCGAACGCGAGGACACGGTGCGCGACCTGAGCCGGCTGGACATCGCGGTACGCGGCCGCCGGGTGCGCATCACGGCGGAGTCGGCCGGCTTTCTGTACAAGATGGTGCGGAGCCTCGTCGGCGCGCTGGTCGCGGTCGGGGAGGGAAGGATGACTCCGGAGGCGGTGAAGGCCCTGCTCGACGCCCGGACGCGTACGCCGCTGGTACAGACGGCCCCGCCGCAGGGGCTGTTTCTGATGAAGGTCTTCTATTGAGGACGGTCCGTGCCGCCCTCCTGGCAACGTTGGTGGCGGGGGCTGCGGGACGTGGTGTTTCCGCCGCTCTGCGTCCATTGCCGGGAATTGGTGGAGGAGCCGGAGGACGGCGCCGGAGGCTTCCGTCACCTATGCCGCCTCTGCGCCTCTCAGGTGGCGTTCGTCTCACCTCCGCACTGCTGCACCTGCGGACATCCCTTCTTCGGTGCCCTGGAAGGCGAACGAGTGTGCGTGAAATGCGACGGGCTGGCGCCGGAGTTCCGCGCCGGCCGCACGGCGACGCTGTTTAAAGGTCCGGTGCGTTCGCTGGTGATCGAACTCAAGTATCACCGCGGACTCCACGTACTGGAGGATGTCGCCGAGATCTTCCGGCGCTCGCCGCACATCATCGAGGCGGTGCGCGGGGCGCGGCTGGTGCCGGTGCCGCTGCACTCGCGGAAGGCCCGCGACCGTTCCTACAACCAGGCGGAATTGATCGCGGGTCGGCTGGCGGAGGTGGCCGGCCACGGGACCACGGTCGCGACGGTGTTGCGGCGGGTGGTCGACACCGAAACCCAGACCGCCTTTGACCGGACGGAGCGGCGCCGGAACCTCAAGAATGCCTTTGCACTCGACCCCGGCGCCACGCTTACTCGCGGCCAGCTTCATGTGCTTGTCGACGACGTCTTCACGACTGGTTCCACGCTCAACAGTTGCGCCGGTGTCCTCCGCGACGCCGGCGTCGAGACTCTCGACGTGGTAACCCTGGCCCACGGCTGAACCATCATGCATTTCGACAAGCCTACCTATACGGTCCGCCGGACGCGCAAGAAGGACATCCCCAAAGGTTTATACACCAAGGATCCGGCCACCGGGGACATCATCTTCAACAAGGAGATCGAGGATAATCAGATGGTGTCGCCCAAAAGCGGCCACCATTTCCCGATTGGTGCCCGCCAACGGATCGCCGCCCTTCTGGATGAAGACAGCTTCGTGGAGGCCGACGCGGCGGTGCGCTCGACCGACCCCCTGAAGTTCGTCGATTCCCAGCCTTATCCCGAGCGGATCAAGCGTTACGAGAAGGACAGCGGCCTGCCCGAGGCGGTGATCTCGGGTCACGGCAAGATCCATGGTATCGACGTGGCGCTGGCGGTGATGGATTTCCGCTTCTGCGGCGGCGCGATGGGAGCGGCGGCAGGGGAAAAGATCACCCGGGCAGTCGAGTTGGCGATCAATCGGAAAACCCCCTGCCTGATCTTCAGCGCTTCCGGCGGCGCCCGCATGCAGGAAGGCATCTACTCCCTCATGCAGATGGCCAAGACCAGCGCGGCGCTGGGTCGGCTCGCGGAGGCGGGCTTGCCGTTCATCTCGATCCTCACCCATCCGACCATGGGCGGCGTCACGGCCAGTTTCGCCACCTTGGGCGACGTGATCCTCGCCGAACCGGGGGCGCTGGTGGGCTTCGCGGGCGCGCGGGTGATCAAGGACACCACCAAGCAGACGTTACCGGCGGGATTCCAGACGGCCGAGTTCCTCCTCAAGCACGGCCTGATCGACCAGATTGTGAGCCGGATTGAGATGCGCGACCGGCTGCGGGAAATCCTTGCCGCCCTGCATCTCCGCCGGAAGCCGGCGCTGGCCTGATCGGGCCCTTAGGTTCGCCCTTGGTGTGGTGATGGGATGAGCGCTGAGCCCGCTTATCAGGCGGTCGTGGACCGCCTTTTTGAACTGAAGCCCGTCGGCCGGAGTTTCGGCATCGACCGCATGCGCCGGCTCTGCGGCGAAATCGGCCGTCCCGAGCGCTCCCTGCCGTGCGTGCACGTGGCCGGGACGAACGGCAAGGGGTCCGTGTCCGCGATGGTTGAGGCGATCCTGCACGCGGCGGGCTGGCGCACCGGGCTCTACACTTCTCCCCACCTCGTGCACCTCGGTGAGCGCGTGCAGGTCGACCGCGTGCGGCTGACCGAGGGTGAGATCGTGCGGTACGCGGAGGAACTTGCGCCGGTGGCGGCGCGGATCGGGGCGGACCCCGACATGGCACCCAGTTTCTTCGAATACCTCACCGCGATGGCGTTCCTGCAGTTCGCGCGGAAACGCTGCGACGTCGCGGTGATCGAGGTCGGCCTCGGTGGAAGGCTCGATGCCACCAACGTCGTTACGCCGGAAGTCAGCGTGATCACGTCGATCGCGATGGATCACTGCGAGATCCTGGGGGACACGTTGGGAAAGATCGCGGCGGAGAAGGCGGGCATCATCAAGCCCGGCCGGCCGGTGGTGCTGGGGCGCGTGCCGCCCGAGGCGGAACGTGTGATCCGGGAGATCTCCGCCGCGCGCGGGGCGCCCCTGGTCTCCGTCGCCGCGGAGTTCGGCGCGGCGGTGGATGCCTATCCGCGGACCAACCTCGAGGGTGATTACCAGCGGTGGAACGCCGCGACCGCGACCTTGGTGGCCCGTCTGCTGGGCGCACGCTGGCGGATCACGCCTGAGGTGATCGAACGTGGGCTGGCCCACGTCGATTGGCCGGGGCGCTGGCAGCGCACGACGGTCGGCGGTCGACTGCTCGTCCTCGACGCCTCCCATAACCCCGAGGGAGCCGCCATCCTCGAATCGAATCTCTCGCGGCTTGCGGCTGAAACGGGGCGCGCGCCGGTCGTGATCACCGGCGTTCTCGGCATCGCCCGCGCGCGGCCGTTGATCGAGGCGATCGCCCGGCACGCCCGTGAGATCCACTTCACGGTTCCACACCAGGCGCGCGCCTGCACGCACGCGGAACTCGAGGCGCTGGTGCCGGCGGGTTTCCGCGGCCGCCTGTATCGGGCCGACGTGGCGAATCTCTTTCCGCGCTCCGGCGTGTGTGCCGCGGGAGGGCCGGACGATGTCGTCGTCGTGACCGGATCCATCTACCTGCTTGGCGAAGTGCTGCGCCGCCTGCAGGGCGGGTGAATGCTTCGGAATCCGCGCTCGCGCCGCGGGCTCGGGTTGCGTCACGCTGAGGGCTCAATCATGAGCCCCGCGCGGTTTGTTGCCCTGACCCTGATCGTTTCCCTCCACCTCCGTGCCGAGGTTCCCGTGGCGGTGAATCCGGTCCACGGACGTTCCGGAATGGTCGTCGCGGGGCATCCCCAGGCTGCTGCGGCAGGGCTCGAGGTCCTGCGCGCCGGTGGCAACGCCGTGGATGCTGCGGTGGCGACCTCCCTCGCGCTTGGGGTGGCCGAACCGTACGGCTCGGGATTGGGCGGCAAGCTGATGCTGCTGCACTTCGAGGCGAAGACGGGAAAGGTCACCGCGATCGACGGCATGGACGCCGCGGGTGCGGTGAACGTGGCGCGTTGGGTGGGCATGCCGTCCGAGGAGCGCTCGACGGGTTATCCGTCGGTGTGCGTGCCCGGATTAGCCGCCGGGCTGTGGACGGCGCACCAGCGCTGGGGGGCGCGTTCGTGGGCGGAGGCCGTGCGGCCCGCCATCGACCTGGCCCGGAAGGGATTCGAGATCCTGCCGAAGTCCCGCGAGCAGTTCGCCGAGCAGGAAAAGAAGCTTAGGCGCGGCGATGCCGAGATTGCGCGGCTTTACCTGCCGGGCGGACAACTCCCAGCCGTGGGCTCGCTGCTGCCCAACGAGGACCTCGCCCGCACGATGGAGGCGCTGGCCCGCGACGGGCGCGATGGTTTCTACAAAGGAGCGGTCGCACGGGCGATCGCACAGGCTTCGCGCGCCGGCGGCGGCTGGATCACGCTGTCCGACCTCGAGGGTTACGAGCCGCGGGTGACGAGCACGGTCTCGGCCCAGTTTCGCGGCTACGTCGTGCACTCGGGACCGCCGCCGACGAGCGGCGCGGCGCTTTTCCTGCCGATCCTGAAGGTCCTGGAAACGGAGGCCTCGCCCCTCGCGCCGCTGCGCACAGCTGAACATCTCGACCGCCTCGGCCGCGTGTGGCGGGCCGCGCAGCCGGCGATCTCCCGCACGGTGGGTGACGTGCCGGAGTCGGCGTTCCTGGTGGAAAAGCTGCTCGCGCCGGATGCGATCGGTGAACTGCGGACGAAGGCGTTCGGTCCGGCCGGGGCCAAGCGTAAGCTGGCCTCCTGGCAGCCGCCCGCGGAGGAAAATCCTTATTTCGAGAGTGCGATGGCCGCGACGACGCACTTCGCGGTGGCGGACCGCCACGGCAACATCGTGTGCGCGACGCAGTCGCAAAGCCTGCATTTCGGCGCCGGCGTCGTGCCGCCCGGCACGGGGGTCGTCATGAACAACACCATGATGAACTTCAGCACGACCAATGCCCGCGGTCCCAACTACGTCGCCGCGGGCAAGCGTCCCACCAGCACGATCGGGCCGACGATCGTCCTGCGCGACGGCAAGCCGGTCCTCGCCGTGGGCGTGCCCGGCTCCTCTCGCATCCCCACCGCGTTGCTGCAGGTACTCCACGACCGGCTGGCCCTCGGCCGGCCGCTGGCCGAGGCGATCGGTGATACCCGGGTTCATTTTCAAGCCGCGGTGCGGAGCAACGAGCAGGAGGCGCTCGAGGCCGAGCAGTCGCTGCCGGCCGCCGTGGCGACCGCGCTCAAGGAACGCGGTTGGAACGTCGTCCTGCGGGAGCCGGCCGGGACCGGGAAGCACTTCGGCGGGATCAATGCGATCGAGTTCAATGCCGATGGCACGCTCACCGGCTACGCCGACCCGCGCCGCACGAACGCCGCCGCGGGCTATTGAGGGGACTTCCGGCGCTGCGGGTTTGACTAGGAATTGCGCGCGGGGATCGTAACCTAGCCGCATGTTGCCCCTCCGCCCCGTCCTGCCGCTTCTCGCCGTGCTCGGCTTTGCCGCGCCGGTGGCGGCCGCGACCGCGGTGGACTTCAACCGCGAAATTCTGCCGATCCTTTCCGACGCCTGCTTCCACTGCCACGGACCGGATGCGGCCACCCGGGAGGCCAAGCTCCGGCTCGATACCCGCGAAGGACTGTTCCGCACCCGCGACGGCGTGATGGTCGTGAAGCCCGGCGACGTCGCCGCGAGCGAGCTTTTTCAGCGGATCACGAGCCGCCACGAGGACGAGGTGATGCCGCCGCCCAAGGCGGCGCGGCAACTGAAGCCGGAGGAGATCACCCTGCTACGGCGCTGGATTGAGGCTGGGGCGCCTTGGGGCGGCCATTGGGCGTTCGAGGCTCCGCGTCGCCCCGAGGTGCCGGCCGGACACGGCGCGCACCCGATCGACGCCTTCGTCCGCGCGCGGCTGGCGCGGGAGAAATTGGATCCGTCGCCCCAGGCGTCGCCCGCCACGCTGCTGCGGCGGGTGTCGCTCGACCTGACCGGCGTGCCGCCCACCGAGGAGGAACTCGCGGCCTTTCTCGCGGACCGGACGCTTGGCGCCTACGAGCGGGCCGTCGACCGGCTGCTGGCTTCGCCGCGCTACGGGGAACGTTGGGCTTGGGACTGGCTCGACGCGGCGCGGTATGCCGACACCAACGGCTTCCAAGGTGATCCCGAGCGCACGATGTGGCCGTGGCGCGACTGGGTGGTGAACGCGCTCAATGCGAACATGCCGTTCGATCGTTTCTCGATCGAGCAGCTCGCGGGTGACATGCTGCCGGAGGCGACGCGCGAGCAGAAGATCGCGAGCGGTTTTCACCGGAACAACATGTTCAACGGCGAGGGCGGACGCATCGCCGA
>JACCDO011449874.1_pt1 | contig 20546 bp, 23 predicted proteins | sample 7446101 | NCBI WGS metagenome assembly JACCDO01 (sample SAMN15323440, study PRJNA562643) | freshwater metagenome | isolation source: river surface water | place: USA:Blue River Watershed | collected 2017-08-16
TGATACATCTACTCTATTCCCATTCTTTTGCAATACTTCTTTCGGTTTTATTCCATAATAGAAATAGTAAATATCCCGTAATAATGATTTGTGTATTTCGTCCTGTTTCTCCATTGCTATATATTTTAAATACCCTTCATTTATCATTCTAATTCCTTATATTATTATAAATCATATAATTTCCCAAGATTACTTATCATATTATCAAATGTTTCACTTAAATCTCTATAAAAATCTCTATTAATTGCTATTTTTTCCATTATACCATTAATAGTTGATATTTTAGTATTATATTTTTCTTCTAATAATAACTGTAATTTTAATAATAATTCTATTGTATCATTATCAATATATATTTTATCATATTTTAATAAGTCTTTAATGCCATCTTTTACTTCATTTTCATGATATGTATCCCATTTAACTCCATCAAATTCATTTTCCATAAATTCAATTACTTCATCAACAATTGGCATATTAATTTAATATAAGCAAATATTTTTATTATGAAAAATTATGTTATTTATATATTAAATTAAGATAATGTTAATGAAACTATCAGAACTAAAATCAAAATTAAGAAAAGATAAGCAATACCCTAAATGTTATACCTCTAAATTAATCATTGAATTACCAAAAGACAAAATTATAGATATGAGAACTTTTGTAATGAACTTTTAACCAATTTAAAAAAATTGATTTAAGATTTATCCAAAAAAAATATATTATAATAATAGAATAAAAAGAATGGATTTTTCTAATTTACCCAATGATATAATAAATGACTACATTTCAAAATATTTATTAGAAGATAAGGAAAAAACAATCAATAAAATATTCAATGAAAATGAAGATGTATATTTAAATATGCTTCTATTCGGTGAAATAAAAAAGCTCCCATATGTTAAAAGATATGGTAGAAATACATATAAAATTAAAAATGATGTTCTTGAAGCGTATGTAAATAGAATTCTACAAGGCTTAAAAATTAATAATAGAGTTCATTCAATGATTTTGAATTTTAATTTTCTCCCTTATGAATGTGAAATGGATTTCAATAATATGTGGATACAATTAATAGATGAAAATGATGACTTAATAGGTAAGATAAATAGAAATAAAGAAATACACTTCTATGTAAAAGATTTAAATGACTCAAGAATAAGAAAAGCTGAAATTAGAACTATTATTGATAATCTACAAGAAAGAATAAATATGAAAGTTAGAGATTATTTAGATGATTTAGAACAGTAAATAAATCTATTTAAAGATTTATCCATAAAATAATATGTGAATATATATTAAAGTATGCCTTCAGTTTCAACCATTTACAGACACAATCATCCGGAATACGCACAAAAAGAAAAGGAGAAGACAAGAGAATATATTGTGAATAGATATAATAATGACCCTGCATATCGGGAACTACTTAAGAAAAGAGCATTGGCCTATTATTACAAGAAAAAGCAAGCAAAAGAAAACAAAAATACTGATAATGATGATGTTGAGTATTACTAAAGCATTTATTTTTTTTCCTTCAATTTCCAAAAAAAATTGATTTAAGGTTATATTAATATGTCTATCTATCCTAAAAAAAAATATTATGTCAAAGTATAGTATGAATAAGTTTAATAGAGTATTAATTACATCCATTTATAAAAGAGATACACGAATTGAAGTACATAATGAAGATGAATACAAATTACAAGTTAAAAAATTTGATAAAAAGGGGTGTGGTGGTATCTGTGAATTAGCAGGATTTGATGAATTCCAAGTAAAGCCATACTTTGATATTGACGCTAAAATTGATTTAGATAAATCATTTGATGAAACCATTATTAATGATATTGAAAATGATATTAAAAAAATATGTGATGTTGAAATTTATAGAAGTAAAAGAGAACCAAGAGAATATGACGGAAAAAATAAATATTCATTTAGATTATATCTAAAAGCCAGAATATCATATATTAATATCCCGGTATTATTCAAATCTGTATTTGATAAGTATGATATTATTGATAAATCAGTTTATAATAAAAATAGAATTCTATTTACCCCTATGAATAAAATTAAAAAAGATGATGTAGTTCCTGAACTAAAAATCATTAATGGTAGTATATTTGATAATTGTGCTACTTACATTAAAGAAGATTTTATTGATTTGGATTTGCAGATTGAGAAAAAGAAAGAGGTAAAAGAAGACATCAAATTCAATGAAGATTTATGCGATAATACTGAAACCACTAATGACGGTAAATTGAATTTCAATGAAATCATCACTAAATTAAGTAAGGAAAGAGCATCAACTTATAATGATTGGTTTTATGTTGCTGTTGCCCTTATTAATCTATATTACCGTAAAATTATTACAAGAGGTCAAATATATGATATGTTTGATTTATTTAGTTCAAAAGCAGATAATTATAATGCTGATAGTGTAGTTAATGTAATAGATACAAATATCAATAGATTTAATGGAAAAGGATATGGCATTAAATATTTATTAGATTGTCTCAAAGTTGATGACGAGGAATATTATAAATCTATTACATTTAAAGATATGCTTATTGATGGTTCAAATGATGATATTGGAGCAAGTAAAATAGTAATTGAATATTACAAAGGACTTCTAATTATCTGTAAAGGTATATTATATGTAAATTATAATGATATATGGATTAATAACCAAATTCAAGTTGATAAAATTCTTATTGATATGATTGGAAAATTAGATATTATGTTCTATGGTGCTGATGGAAAACGCAAATATCATTATAATAAAAGTGTTAAACATATCAAGGATTGTATCGTATGTATTAAGGCTAATCAATCCATCATTAATGATGAATTCTATGATAATATGATTAAGAATAATAAATACTATATTCCATTTAAGGATTGTATTTATTCATTTCTTGATAAAAAGACATATACATATAAGGAACTTCCAAACATTCATTTTACATACAAAATCAATAGAACTTTCCCCCAATTCAATAAAAATGATTACGAAGACTTGATGAATAGAGTTATTATTCCAATTTATCCTGATGAAGAAGAAAGAAATTATAATGCACATATCAAAGCAAGAGCATTGGCTGGATGTTATCACGATAAAAAATGGTATGGTTATGGTGGTAGTCGTAATAGTGGTAAAGGAACAGAAACAGGATTATTAAGAAGTGCTTTTCAGGATTTCGTGATGGAATTTAATGCAAAATGTCTTATATATAATAAATTTGGAAATCCAGAACCAGCCAAGGCTTTAAGTTGGGTTGTAGATAAGAAAGATGCAAGAATTATTATAAGTAATGAAATTGATGGAAATGATGAAACTAAATTAAATGGTGCGTTCATTAAAACATTAGCATCTGGTGGTGATGCTATGGAAGGCCGTAGATTATATGAGAATACCATTTCATTTATCCCACAATTTACTATGTTTCTATGTTATAATAAATTCTATGAAGTAGTCCCAAATGATGCTACTGAAAATTTAGAACAATTTGAATATAAATCCAAATTCGTATCTCAAGAAGAATTAATTCCAAATATTCCGTACCTTAAATTAAAAGATGATTGTATTAAAGAATTCATTAAAGAAGAAAGAATTATTGATTCATATACATTATACATTTTAAACGCATTTTCAAACCCAAGAATGAATATTCCTGAAAGTATTAAGAATTCAACCGAATTGAATAATGAAGAAAAAAAATTAACAGATGAACAATTTGTTCTAAATTACTTTACAACCACCAATGATGATAAAGATAGATTACATACAGAAACAATTAAAACTATTTTAAATGATAATGGATATAATTTAAATATTATTGAAGTTGGTAGATTGATGAATAGAACTGGACTTGGTAAGTACTTTGATAAATGTACTATTAATAAAGAAGTTAAAAGAGGATTTAAATTTATCAAATATATTCAACCAAATGAATAAAATGAAATCGGGGCGGATAGGGCAGATAGTCCAAAAGGTCAAACATATATTAATATAGTTTATTTTAAACTTTCTAAGGGATTTTTTAACCCTCGGGACTATCCGCCCTATCTGTCCCTAATCCAAATTTACAATAATTTAAAGTTTCTAACTCTTCCAGTATTTTTCTTTTCTTTTTGTGCTTTAGTGATTTGCTGTTTAGTTAATTCACTGAATGTAATAGGACTATCTTTATTAATTCTTATTGTTGGTCTATAGATGTCATTTTGATATTTGTATCCAACTTCTCCTCTTGAGTTTCTCCATTTTTCCGCAAACCATCTTTCAAGATTACTTAATTTTGGTTTAGTTCCAATATATGCATCATTTGAATGATGTTTCTTATAATATTCTTGTTTATATTTTTTAACCAATAAACCAGACCTATAAGCAGATGGCTTATATTTGTCTGTAATTTCTTTTTTAATCTTTTCATATAAATTAGCATCTTTAGGAATTGATGACATTATCTTCTATTCTGGTTTAATATTATTTTTCTTTGTTAATATAGAAATGAAGTTATATTATCCTTATCCAGCCAACAATGGGAAACATAAATATTATATTATTACTAATACTGGAAAGAAGGTATATTTCGGGCAACATGGTGCAAGTGATTATACAATTTATTATAAAATGTATGGAAAGGAATTCGCAGAGAAAAAGAGGAAAGCATATATAGCAAGGCATAAAGTGAATGAGAATTGGAGTAATCCAAATACAGCTGGCTATTTTAGTAGATGGTTATTATGGGAAGAACCTAATATTAATGATGCTTACAAAAAAATAAGACAAGATTTATTAAAATGGAAAATTATTTAAATCAAAAAAAATATAACTTAAATTTAAATGAAAGGTATAATATATTGCTTTAAATGTCTTAATAGTAATCTTATATACATTGGTTCAACAAAACAATCAATGGCAACTCGTAGAGCAAAACATATATATGATAGTAAGCATTTAAAGAGGTCAAAACCAGTTCATAAAATTATATTGGATAATGGTGGATTTGATAAATTCCAGATGAAAATATTAAAAGAAGTTGAAGACTTAACATTACTCCATCTATATGAAAAGAAGATTATAGAAGATTACAAAAATAATTCAAATTATAAATTGATGAATACTATTTATTAGTTCAAAGGATATTTCATTAAATGTTCTGCTACTAACTTTTTTCTTTTGTTTTTTTCCAATTCTTGAAATACAGCAGATCTTGTACCCCAAGAATTGTTCAATTCATATTGTGGCTTTTTTAGATTTATTTCTGGAATATTAGGACGCTGTGTTTTTTGTAAATTTGATGAAGGTTTATATAAAGCATTATATTTTTCTTGTAGAACTTTATTTGCTTGTCTTTTTTGTATTTCCATTGCCTTCTTTTTTTTAAGATCTTCTTCTATAATACTAGGTAAATCTTTACTTCTAAATTTTACTCCGCGAAATAATGCTTGAATTTTTGAAGCATTTTTATCAATAATGGAATTTTGAAATTGTCTCAATGCCTTTTCTTCTTCTTCTTGTATTCTTTTACGTTGTAAATCATCGGCATAATTTGAAATCAATTTATTTTCATTGGCAATTGGTATAAAGTCTAATCTTGTTTTTTTTTTGGACGTCCTCTTTTTTTTGGTTGTATTTGTGGTATTGATTGTGCTATTGCGTTTAATCTTTCAGCTTCTAATTTAATTGCATCTTCTATTTGTTTATTTCCTTCTTTTATATATTTCTTTTCAAGACGAGTATAACTCATACCTCTTGGTAAAGATGCTCCAATTTTTGGTCTGGGATTTTTTAATTGCTTTTTAACAGACTTAGCTCCTTTTTCTGTTTTGATTGCTTTTTCTAATTGGGTGTTTCCTGACTTTTGATATTTTTCAACTGCTTTTGTTATAGAACCATATTTACGATACGGAACTATCACTTTTTTCCCTTTAACTGATAATTGACTGAAATTATATGAAACATTTTTGAGATTATCAAATAATTCCTTTTTCTTCAGAGTATTTATTTTACCAGAATAACTACCTGAAGATTTCATAGATTTTAAAGCGTCTTGAAGTTGTTTGACAGAATAATCTTTAATGTTATATTCCATTTCTATATTAAAGAAAAGATTTTTTATTTTTTAAAATATAGAAATATTAAGGACTATGAATAATAATAACTTATACAACAATAATAACTTCATTGGAATTACGCATTTAGATAATGTCAAAATTACATCAAATTTTATAATACAAACCAGCAATATATTAGAACAACATATATTAAATACCAGTAATACACTAGAAGGCCATTTATCAAATACAAGTAATGTTTTAGAAGGTCATATATTAGATGCTAAAAATTTCAATATTAATTATACAAATGCTTTAAGGACAGATGTTAATAAATGGATAAATGAAGAAATAGAACATGTAACAGTACCAATAGCAGCAGACATAAAACATACCTATATTTATAATAGTAATCTTGTTGGTGAAATTAGATTTTGGTGTAGATCTACTGAATATTTTCCACCACAAATACCTGGAGACTATCCACCACATAGAGTTAAAATAGATGCTGATGGAAAATTAAAATTATATTACACTTATGATCAAAGTATTAATGCCACTTGGATGAGTGGATGGATGGATATTGTCAATGTAGTTGTCGGATTGGTAGCAAGTGATGTAAATACAGGTTTGACTATTGCAGGAATACAAACTGAAGTATTTGGATTGAATAATAAAATTGATTTTCAAGTTGAAGGAATATATAATGCTTTAGCATTGATTGAAGCTGGAGATTTAGAACAAGATTATGAAACTTTAAAAGAATACAGAGATAATTTAAATGATCTTTTTAATTTTGTTGAAGCTGAAACTGAACTTGACAATATTTTCACAAATGTTTCAAATTTGATACAAACTCGCAATTCTTCATATCTTATAAGAATACAAACAACATTGACCAATGCTATAATTCAAAATCCAATAACAACATTTTTTACTGGGACAGGTGGAGTGGTATTGGGTATAATATATGGAATTGCTCAGGGTGTGAGTTTTAATGGTTATTTAAATTCTTTGACTAAAAGTTTGGATGAAAATACTCATATAACTTCCACAGAAAAACAGACTTTGAAAGCCTATATCACTGATGATTTAATGGTTAAAGTGGATATTAAAAACGCAGAATTAGAATACAATAAATCAGTAGTTCAAGGATTTATAAATTCTAATATAACAACACAACAATATATAAGAAATTTAAAATGTGATAGTCTTAATCTAAATACTGGTAATATTTCAGGTATTAATTATATTAATGTAAATAACATCGTAGCAGATGGCAGAATAAAAGAAAATAATAATTTTTTAGATAACATATATTTAACATCTAATCATCTTTATAATCTTTCTTATACTTATACAGCAGAAAGACAATATCCATCTAAACTATATACATCCACATCAACAGAAGATACAATAACATTATTAGGAGCATTAAGATATCGCAATATTCTATATCTTGATAATAGTGGTATTTCATATGGTTCTGGATTTTATGAGATATATTCATCATCATCATATGATACTCCAACTACTAAAGACAAATTATTTAATTATAATACTACTGAAACTACAACTTCTCCAAGATGGGCAATAAATCAATATAATTCATCAACTGGAAACTATCAAGCAAATAATACGATTGATAATGTATATTATGGTGATTGGATAATTATAAAAACACCACAGGCTATAATGCTTACAAGATATAGAATTTATCAAAGATCAGACTTTTTAACCAAAGCACCATCATTATGGAAAGTATATGGTTCTAAAGATGGTATAACATTTACCGAAATAACAGAAGCACATCAAACAACAAGACTTACTTCATATTCATCTGGATATTATGAAAAGTCTTTAAATCCATCTTTCACAACATTATATAATTATATTGGATTTGTTTTTAGTGCCTTATTATCAGTATCTGGCGCTACAGACTTAAGTTTTTCAGAATTACAAATATTTGGTAAAGAAATAATATCAAATTCAATCGTATCTAATATATATACGACGTCCAATGCCGTGAAATCAATTGTTCAATATGAATGTCCTTTTTTAAGTAAAAAATATGGATTTTATATTAGTATTACTACACCTATTAATATTAATGGCACAACATTTTATAAATATGATATTGATTTAAGAACATATACAGCTAAGGGGATTATTGATGTCGGTAGTGGAACTGGTGATCCTTACCGTATTTTTAAAATAAAAGTTATGCTTGCTCCGCTATATTTTTCTACTATTACTAATGGATTACCTGATGTTTGTTATTATGATGTATTTCTTAGTTTTAAAGCCAATTCAGCACCAGGAGGAACAGCTGGTTTAAATGCTGCCGCTATTGGATTTCCACAGAATATTACATTAACAAATATCTTACCAAATAATATTTTTGTAATAAAAAATGGGACAAATTCAATAGATTATATAACTGTTATATCACGATCTCCTGCTGACTGCCGTGTTATTATTGAAGACCTTCTTTCTTAGTCATTAAATTATTTTTATAAAATCTATAAATAATAAATAGAATGTCTATTAATTTCCCTCAAGATACATCAACACAATTAAGTTATAGTTCTTTTCCATTTACAACTACTAATTTTGATGGTTATACTACCTCTAATTATGTATCTAACGTATCTAATATATTACAAACTAATATTAATACGAAAGATAATATTCTATCATTTACATCTCCATTAACAAGAACAACCAATACAATAACTTTTAATGAAAGTGCTATAACAACATTAACAAATTTTTATAACAAAACTGAAACAAATAATTTATTAAATGCGAAACAAAATACATTGACATCAGCAACAACTCTATTAGGAACTGGTGGTAGTATTACTGCTTTAAATGCTAATAATATTTCATCTGGGACATTATTAGTTTCAAGAGGAGGAACAGGAACAACAACATTAAATAATAATGAAATTTTAATTGGTAATGGAACTAGTGCTATTAAGTCATCAAGCACATTAACATATGATACAGTAAATACACTATTAAATATTAGTGGAACTACTACAACAAATTTTTTAAATTGTATTGATAGTGGAATTGATTCAACACTTACAACAAGAAATTTAAATATTATTGGTGCTAATGCTGTTGTTAGGATTTGGAGAAGTGGGACTTTTTCTGCTCCAGCTATGGAATTTTTATCGGGTCCAACAACATCTGCTACATCTTATACTTATTGGTGGGATATGTATATAGCACCCCCATCATCAACATCAAATTATTTTGCAATTAGAGATAGAACTACAACTAATATAAATAGAATTGTTATTGATAATGATGGTGATGTAAATATCGGATCAACAGTCCAATCAACTTATAAATTAAATGTAAGTGGAACATTCAATGCTACGTCAATATATAATAATGGAACTTTAATTGACTTCTCTTCTTATGCTACTACTACACAATTAACCAATACTTCTAATACATTACAAACTAATATTAATGCTAAAGAAAATATATTAACTTTTAGCAGTCCATTAACAAGAACAACCAATACAATAACATTTACTGAAAGTGCTATAACAACTCTTACAAATTTTTATAATAAAACTGAAACTAATAATTTATTAGCAACAAAAGATGCGATTTTAAGTTTTACAAGTCCATTAACAAGAACAGCAAATACAATAACATTTACTGAAAGTGCTATAACAACATTAACCAATTTTTATAATAAAACTGAAACTAATAATTTATTAGCTGCTAAAGATGCAATTTTAAGTTTTACAAGTCCATTAACAAGAACAGCAAATACAATAACATTTACTGAAAGTGCTATAACATCTTTAACAAATTTTTATAATAAAACTGAAACTAATAATTTATTAGCTGCTAAAGATGCAATTTTAAGTTTTACAAGTCCATTAACAAGAACAACTAATACTATTTCATTTACCGAAAGTGCTATAACATCTTTAACAAATTTTTATAATAAAACTGAGAGTGAAGCAAGATATTTAAAATTAACTGGTGGAACAATGACAGGACAATTAATATTATCAACATCAACTGGAACTAATCCTTTATATATTACTTCAACTGCTACTAATGCTAATAATTGTATTCAAATAAAAAATAATTCTACTTATAATGCTTATATTGGTATTGGTGGGACTGCTTTTGGTGGTAATTATGCTAATAATCTTTTTATAGAAAGTGCCCAATCAAGTATAATATTTAATACAAATGGAAGAACATCAGCATCAACACCAAATATGATAGTTCATTCAACAGGAAATGTTGGAATAGCAACTACTAATCCACAAACTAAATTAGAGATATTTGATGCTTCTAATCCAAAAATATTTTTAAATCAAAATGAAACAACAAGAACTTTTGTTTCAGGAAATTCAGAAGGTTTAGATATTGGAAATGATGTAGGAACTGGAAAAATAATTCGGTTTATGCCTGATAATGTTGAAAGAATGAGAATAAATAGTTCTGGAAATGTTGGAATAGGAACAGATAATCCAAGAACATTAGTACATATCAAAGGAACAAATCCAGCATTAACCATTATGGGACAAGGTAATACTGGGGCTATATCACAATTAAATTTATCAACTTATGATACAACAACTAATGCCCCTAATTGTAGTTTAGTTGCTACTGACAGTGGTTCTTACGGTTGTACATTTGAAATTAAACAAAAGACATTAGGAGCAGATACAAATTCACAATTTACATCTCTTTTTATTTCTTCTACAGGTAATGTTGGAATAGGTAATCCTACACCACAAGGGATATTACATCTTGGAAGAACAGATGCTACAAGTGATGGAACATTAGTTATTTCAAAAAAAGCTAGTAATGGCAATCGTAATTTTAAAATTGGTTATGATAATAATTTTAATATGTGTTTTGGTGATTTTGGAGGTGCTACAAGTGGAAATACTTGGAGACCAACAGATTTTAATATTAATTGGAGTAGTGGATATGTTGGTATAGGAACTGATAATAAACTATCACGATTAACCATTAGAGCTAATTATGCTGATACTAGTGGTGGTGGTTTATGTCTTGATAGTTATGATGGTACTGTTTATAATTTAAAATTATATGCTTATACACCATCGGCAGGAAAAGTTAATTATACTTTTCAAGTTAATAATCAGGCATCTTCTATCAATTGTTTATCAATTGCTAATAATGGATATATAGGTATAAATAAAACTACTCCAATATGTCATTTAGAAGTTAATGGCGTTGGATGTATTAATAATGGTTCTCCTTATGCTGTTGCTAATAATTTTATGGCATCAGGTAGTTTAACAATTGGAGGAACTACTGCTAATTATGGTGGTGGTAATAATTGGACTGCTAATACAGCAGGATTAATGATGGAGTGTTTAGATACTACTGAAATAATGGTTCATGATAGTGGTTCAAGGCTTTGTTCTTTTATGTATTATGCGGCTAATAACTTTTATATTGGAAGAAATGCTGGTTGGGGTGTAGCAAATACACAAATTTCTGGTAGATTAGGATGTGAACAAGATGTATTTTCAAGAAATTATCAAAATGCTGGAGAAATTGTTAATTATACTGTTAATTATAATGGTGGTAATCAAAGTGGATGGTTTTGGACTACAAATGGATATTGGGGAAGTACTGAGGCAAGTTATTTAACAATTTGTATATATCCAACTGGAATTTCTAATATCGTATGGTATGGTAGGGCATTTTTAGGAAGAGGTGGTGGTTTTTATAATATCATTTGTGATTATAGAAATCCAGATGGAGCATTTAATTCAATAAATGTTGTTGATTACTGGGGACCAAATGGTGCTAATAGTCTTCGTATTTCATTATTAAATAATAATATATATGCTGGTTCTTTTATAGTTAAGATTACTGGATAAAAAATATTAATTATTATTATAGAATGGAACCAGAACCAACACCAGAACCAACACCAGAACCAATACAAGAACCAACACCAGCACTAAAACCAATACAAGATCCAATACCAAAACCAGAAAAAACTTTAGAAGAGATTTTAAAAGAAAGGGAAGAACTATTTAAATTAAGTATGAAATTTAAAAGAAATATTTTATTAAATGAAACTGATAAATATCTATTACCTGATTATCCTATTACTCCTGAAAAACTTGAAATAGTTAAAGAATATAGACAAAAATTAAGAGAAATAACTAATAATAATTATATATTACCTGAAAAACCAGATTTTGTTATAACTTTAAATTAATTTCTTTTCTTATGTTAGAATATATAAATGGCATCAGCGGTTATTCCACCTAATCTTAATGAAATTTATCGTAGTATGTCAGGATATCGCAAATCTATGGTGCGCTTCTATGCCGATCGCACGGGAAAAATAAACCAAAATGATGTTCTACGATTTACTCTCCCTAAAGAGGTAATGTTAATGGATACTTTGATGCACTACTTTGAATTTTCATCAACAGGTGGTCAATCAGGAACATCAACTCGTCAAGGAACTTTTTTTCCTCGTAATTCAGCAAGTATTATAGATACCATTACTGTTTTTATTAATGGTCAAGTATTTGAGAATATCACTTCATATAATCATCTTTTCAATTTAATTTATGACAATACCTGTGGTCATTCTTATTATCAATCTGGACTTCGTGCCTTAGAATGTGCTGATCCCTCAATACGATATACAACAACTGTTTCAAGTGAAGCTATTGCTGCTACTATACAAGGAGCATCAGCAACAGGAACAACTGATGCCCAGGTTTGTGATACAGCACGACCTCTACAAATTCGCAATTGGATTGGCTTTCTCGGTACTTGTAATCGTGTTCTTGATTTAACTAATGTTGAAGTAGTAATTGAAATACGCTATGCTCCAGCTGCTATTGTATTTACTGGTATTGATGCTACTACTCCAACTGCTTTAACCATCACTTATCAAATTGATAATTATTATATGACTATTTATAAAATTAATTTTGATGATGATTATTATCAAATGGCTTTAAATTCTCTAAAAGCATCTGGCAATTATTCAATCACTTTTAAGACTTATAGTAATGCTCGTAGTGCTAAAGTTGCTCGTTCCACTAACCCTACTCTCCAATTCTCAACCACTGCTAAATGGCTATCTAAATTATATTTCACTTTCATGCAAGGTAATTTTGATACTCCTACTTATCTAATCAATCAAGGCACTTCTTCAACTATTGCTACTAAATCATTTAGTGAATTACAAGCAGATTTTAAAACAAATATAATTGCTTTTAATCAATCAAGATTTTTCCAAAAGAACGCTGTTGGTCTTACTGAAGCTCAAGTTGAAATTAATGGATTACCAGTATATCCATTCCCTCAACCTCCACATCTAATTAAATGTAATAATCTAGAAGCATTAGACCTAGAAGGGAACATCTATGCTGCTGATTATCCTGGCCTACAATCATTAGAACAATGGACTAAATATGGTTTCCTCCAAGCTGTTTCTTTTGAGCATCGTGATGCTTGGAAGAATGGAATTATCAGTGGCTATCCCAATCCAACTTCAAATCTCCTCAATATTAAATATAATACAACATTTAGTTCTGCCAATACTAATGATGTCTATATCTTAGCATTTGCTGAAAGAGTTGTAAAAGCAAATTTTAATGGTAGCGTTGTATCCATTGAATATTAAATAAAAAAAATTATTTTTTTAAGGCATCCAAAAATGCTTGTAATTTAGTATCAGTTTTAGCAGTATTAGTTTTATTAGTCTCAGTTTTATTCATAGGTGGATTTATAACCTCTTCTATTTCTTTATCACTTATAGTTAAATCAAGTGATTTAATTGGTTTAGGTTTTGGCTTTGGTTTAGGTTTAGTTTTATTTGATTTTAATGAGTTGAAAATATCTATAATATTTTGTTGTTGTGATGATATATATTCTTTAAGTTCATTTAACTCTTTTTTGGTTCTATCATTTGAATTATCTAAAATATATTTGATTAATTCAAATTGATTATCTGCGATTTCTGGAGTTGGTTTTATAGAAGGAATTATAATATCTTCTTTCTTTTCAACTTCAATTATTGGTTCAATTATTGGATCTGGTTCAGATATTACTGGTGGTGATGTCATTTTCTTTTTATATGGTCTTGCTCTTGGTTTTGTTGATTGCTTTTGTATAGGTCTTTTAGCATCAGCCATTTTTTTAATATCATCTAATGTAGGCTGTGTATCTATATTCATAATTAATATTTAGAAAGAAAAAATATTTATATATTCCTAATAGAAGACGCTAATGATAAAAGAGACAATAATTCAATCACTGCCAGCACCTCATTTTCAAATTAATAAAAGAAAAGAACCATCATCATCTAATCCAAATTTACCACCATTATTCTTTTCTTGTTTAATTGTTGGGGCTAAAAATAGTGGAAAAACATATGCTATGACATCATTATTGAAATTATTTGAAGGAAATCCAATATATGATATTCATGGAAATGAATTAGAACAAAGAATAATATTATTCTCACCAACAGCAAAAGCAGAAACTAATATTATATTTAAAAATTTAAAATTCTTAGATGAAAATGATATCTATTTAGAATATAGTGATGACATATTAGAAGAACTATTGATAGAAATTAAAGCAAATGTAGATGCTGTTAATGAGTATGAAAAGTATTTGAAAATATTAGATAAATATAAAAATACAAATCAAGAAATGACAGATGAAGAATATTGGATATTATACCAAAACAATTTTGAAGCAATTCAACCAATTCAACATAAAATAACACATTTCATTTTTGATGATTTAATTGGAGATCGTAATACATTTAAGAAAAGTCGTGATAGTGGCCTTGTTAAGTTCTTATTAAAACATAGGCATTTATATTGTAATATTTTTATAACAACTCAATATGTAAATGCTATACAACCTATTATTAAAAATAATATAGATATCTTTTGTATATTTAAATATGCTAATTTAAAAGATGTTATTAATAAATTCTATCCTGTTGTAAGTGGTATTATGATTGAAGACCAATTTAAAGAATTGTATTTACACGCAATTGAAGATAAATATAACTTTCTAACCATAAATACTCATAATGCTTTGAAGGGTCGGTTATTAATTCGTAAGAATTGGAATATAGATTTAACTTTAATTTAAATTCAATAAAAAAAATCTAATATATAAATAAATATAATGAAAAGAAAAGGAGGAGAAGGACATATTGATTTTAATTTTACATCAGAACAACAAGAGCGTTTTAATTTACTTTGGAAAGAAACACAAAAAGTTCATTCAAATTTAACAGAAGATCCAGTTATGAGGGAGAAAGCTAAAGTTATATTAGCATATCATATTATAAATGAAAATAAAGATAATAATGATAATAAAAATGATAATAATAATGAAGTCTATGTTGAAGAAATAAAAGATGAAATTAATAAAGAATAATAATCTTTAAATATAATAGAATAATTTAAAATGGCTACATCAGTATCTTATAACACAAATCAGATCAAAAGAACATATTATCTTAACTTATTTTCAAGTAATGCTGAAGTAAAAACAAATAATAATAAATCTGCTGAGTTTACGTGGCAAATTCGTAATTTAGAACTCGGCACAATTGCTGAAATTGGTTTAGTTCAAATGGCAGCAAATAATGCTAGTGCTACTGCTACTTATTGTATAAGATGTAATAATTGTTATGCTGACGGTTGGGACAGTTTTAATGTTACGAGTGCTATTCTATACCTGGGTAATGGTCTAACATCACCTAATGTACCAACATATCATAAGCTAATCAGTGATAATCTAAATTATATAACACTAGTTATTACAGATGATATAACATCTAATTCTGGTATATATGGTGGTATAGATCCTAATATACAATTTGGTTTGGTTTTAGAAGTAGTAGATTACTTAGATGCTCAACAGAAGTTTTAAATCATTTTTTATTATGATGATATATAATAGAATGAAAGGTGCTATTATAACTAAAAAACAAAGAAATATAAAAACAAATCATGTCAATAGGCACTATTATCTAAACCTCTTTTCAACATCAGCCGAAAAAACCTATAATGGAACTCATGTATCTATTTACAAATGGAACATTAGGGATTTGAAATTGGGTTCAAACGCTGTAATTGGTTTAGTTCAAATGATGCACGAAGCTTCTGGAGTTGGAGGACATACCACCACTTGTTATTCATTTAGATTATTAGAAGCTTACAATGATGGATTTGATAGTTATAATAATAGCAGTGCTATGATTTATGCTGGTATAGGATTAGAAACACCACAAATACCAACTTATCATAAATTAACAACTGATAATTTAAATACTATTACAATAATAGCAACAGGAGATAATACAGCATCTGATAAAATTTATAGTGGTATAGATGATGCTATATTTTTTGGTATTGTTTTAGAAATTATTGATTATTATACTGACATATAATAGAATAATGGATAAAATTCATAATTTATATATCACAAGTCAAACAAATAAGAATGGTAATACCAATTACAATTATAATCTTTATTTTAGTCATTATGGAATACAAATACAACCAGATGAAGAAGCATATTTAAATATCAATTCATTTCAAACATTAAATACCTTTTATAATATCAATTCATATTCAAAGACTTTTAAACTTAAAGTGATAACTTCATTTGATACAACTTTCACAACTAATTATACCATGGAAGAAGGCAATTATAATATTGAAGAATTTCAAACTATGATAAATGAACTATGTTCTACTAATCTAGAAATGAATTATAATGTTAAGAAAAACAAATGGCAATATACAAATAAAATTCCAACCGTTGAACTTTTTATCATGCCTACAAAATATAATTATAAATATTTTGGCTGCGCACCAGACGTATGGACTGAAATACCAATTATAGATGGTTTATTATCAAATCAAATCAATATGAATAATTTTAGTTTAATAGTAATAAAAGTATTTGGATTAGTAGAACCAATTAAATCAATTGATAATTTTAATTCTTCTATTACTCGTGGTGATGTATCAGCAATAATAAATAGGCAAGATACTTCAGTTAATGCTTTGATTAATTGGGTAGATATAAATAATTCATTTACAAAGAAAATACATAATACAGAACTAAACCAATTAACTTTTAGTTTTTATAATGAATATAATCAACTATTGGAAGATTTGGATGATTGGTTGATTATAATAAAAATAACAATTAAAAAGAAACTATATCTACAGTAGCAGAAGCAGAAGGAGTACTTACTTCAACTTGTAAGCTATTAGGGAGTTTTTTACTATGACCATATTTTTTAATAACTTTATTTTTAATATGTGTTGGGAACTGATAAGATAAATCATTATAAAGGCTATCAAAAATAGAAATTATTTCATCAACATTAATAATATAATTAGGATCATTTAACTTCTTATTTTTATCACTTTCAATACGATGATTGAGAGCAGTAAATTTAATCTTCATACTTTTAAAATGATTATACCTATCATTCAATTTAAAATTAGAGTTAATAGCAAGAAGAATAGTATTAATACCATTGACAATAATATTAATAATCTTAATGATATCTTTATCAATTTCACTACTATTAAGAACAGTAAGAATAGAAGAGGAAAGAATAGTAGGAAATATTATCAACTGATATAAGAAAGAATAAAAACCATAACTTAATTCACATAGAAGACTACTAATAAAAGACTTATCATAATATTCATTAATAAGATTATCCATCTAAAGCTTCTAATAAAATAAGGATAATAAAAATACCTATAACAATTCTAATCATTACTATTTAAGGAACTTAAAAAAAAATGACATTATTTATATAAAGACATTCAATGCCAAAAAAATCAAAAGTAAGAGCACACGGAACACAAGCAGGCCAACAAAGCAAAACAGAAATTTATAAATCAATAGCATCATATAAAACATTAAATATAAAAGATGATATTTTAAATCAAAATCTAAAAGACATATATGATAATAATATTTGGCAGTTGAAATTTAAATTTGAAAGTTTATCAGCACATTATGACCAAATAGGCATAAGTAGTATTATTAGTTGGAATGAAGGTATTCAATATTTAGACTTTGATAGATTGCCAAAAATTAGAAAAGTTTCTTTAAACGCACTTTCAAAGGGTGAATATAGATCAATCGCAACAGATAGACCAAATTCTATAAATACTGAAAAGACTTATTCCAATAGAATAAAATTCTTTGCTAAAACATTTGAACCACTGAATAAATTTATAAATGATGATGATTTCAGTTGGATTTTAAAATATAATAGAGAAGTCTTTTTCTTAATTTTAAATTATCATAATATCCATGGACATTCATTAGCAGCTGTTAATAATGATTTGAAATGTCTTATTCGTGCCATTAAATTAATATTAGTAAATCCAGAAGAAGAAGAAATAAGATGGAAATATTCGGCGTTACAAATAGCAATAGGAGATATAGAACGTTTTAAAGATGATTTCAATTCTATAATTTCAGTCAATGAATTAAGGTCATTTGTTCCATATGAGGACTTATTAGATTTAGTTGATAAATTAGAAAGTAATTATAAGCAATCAATTGGAAAAGTTCCTTTAAATGAAGAGGTTCATTTAAATCAGGTTTTATTAGCCGTTGCTATAATGGTTTTAGATTATCCCTCACGATTAGATAAATTTGATATGAATATCATACTTGATGAATCACAGGTTCAAGAAGGAAAATGCTATATATTACTGACTAATCCTATTACATTCATATTCAATAATGATAAGAAATTACATAAACCATTAAAATATAAGTTAATGTCTCATGGTGTATTGTCAGGATTGAATAAAAGATTAAATAAAATGATCATGGAGAGTTTATCAAATTACCCGAGATTTACATTATTTATTAAAAAAGATAGTTATGAAAATAAACAATTAATACCAGTTAAAGAAAAAACCATCACTGAATGGATTAGGAATTTAATTCCGAATAGAAGTCTAAATATAGGGACATTCAGAAGTTCATTTGTTAGTTATTATTATCCCAAGGTTAATAATTTAGAGAAAAAATTAATGGTTATAAGAATGCGAACTAGTTTAGATGAACTCAATAGAGCATATTTAAAATTTTATAATAATCCTGATACACTTTTAACAGTTAAAGCAGAACCAACAGTAGATTTAATTGATAGGGTACGTAGAGGACAATTTAACAATCCTATTATAGTAAATAATCAAATAAAGATAAAAGAAGAACCTATTGAAGTTGATGAAGAATTTATACCTATACAACAACAACAACAACAACCAATTATAAATAAAATATCAATTAATGAACGTAAAAGAATAAACGCTAAAAATTGGTATGAAAAAAATAAAGAACAACATAAAGCAAATGTCAAATCACGTGATAAAGACCCATTCACTGTACGAAAAAGATATTTAAGGGAACTAAACAATAAGGTTCTAGATTATAGCAAAATAAAACCTGAGACAATTACTAAATATTTTATTCAATATGATCAAAATAAAGATTTATATTATTAAGTATATTTACGAGGTCTTCCTACCTTTCTTTTTGGTCTTTGCTGGTTTTGTAATTCTCTTCTTGCTATTTCTTCTGCTGATAATTTTGGCCTTCCAATCGGTCTAATTGGGTAATTAGTATTAATAACAGATGGAAATACAGTATTTAAAATATCATTAGTCATAACAGTTGCTAATAATTTAGATTTCAATTCATTTGTATCTTTTAATTGTCTTTGTTGGTTTATTTGCGATATCAATTCATTTGCTTTATCTTGTTTTGCTTTTAGCATAGCATTACGAGCAGTTTTATTTCTAAACGCATTTTGAATGATATTGGCAGCAGGTGTTTTAATATCTGGTTGCTGTTGTTGTTTCAGTGCTTTCTTTGCTAACCGATATTTTTTCATATACTCTGCATTCTTCTTTTTATATTCTTCCTCACCTTCTTTTAGTCTTAAATTCTCCCGATATTTTGATTGCTCTTGAGAATGAATTTTATTAAATGCTTCAACACCAATTTGTTCTTTTTTTCGTGCTTGTGATGCTTTAACAAACATAAGGTTTTTTACTTTATCAAGAGTTGGCATATATGGATTAATCACTAATTATATATAACATTTTAATTTTTCCTTATATGCTTTTTATGGATATTATTTATAGTTGTCTAATTATTTTTTTGTGTATTGTAAAACACCAATATGTATAATAAACCTCCCATAGTACAAATACACCTATACCAAATTTATATAACAATTCTTGTTTCATCTATCCTTTACAAACATTTTATATAATAAAAAATATATAGCAATGGAGAAACAGGACGAAATACACAAATCATTATTACGGGATATTTACTATTTCTATTATGGAATAAAACCGAAAGAAGTATTGCAAAAGAATGGGAATAGAGTAGATGTATCA
>JACCDO011335708.1_pt1 | contig 20542 bp, 17 predicted proteins | sample 7446101 | NCBI WGS metagenome assembly JACCDO01 (sample SAMN15323440, study PRJNA562643) | freshwater metagenome | isolation source: river surface water | place: USA:Blue River Watershed | collected 2017-08-16
CACAACGCTCACATTCAGAGTACTGAGGGAAGTGTAAATGACATCCGACAACCTCGACAGTGCAGCCCAATGCTCGACCGATGCCGTAGAGAGTTTGTCCAAACTCAAACGGGTGTTGTACGAGAGCTCGGACGTGTAGTTCCACTGCTGGACAGACGCCGTCGAAAGGGCACCCGACAGACTCTGGAGTGCTGCCCAGTGTTGCAACGAAGCCGTTGAAAGAGCGCCCGACAGACTGAGCAGAGCGGCATAGTGTTCACGCGAGGCAGTCGACAGAGCGTCCAAACTCAAACGGGTGTTGTACGAAAGGTTGGAAGTGTAATCCCATTGTTGAAGCGAGGCAGTCGAAAGGGCACCCGACAGACTGAGCAGAGCGGCGTAATGCTCACGCGAGGCAGTCGACAGAGCGTCCAGACTCAAACGGGTGTTGTACGAAAGATTCGACGCGTAGTCCCATTGCTGGACGGAAGCCGTCGAGAGAGCACCTGACAGACTCAATAAAGCGGCGTAGTGTTCACGTGAGGCAGTCGAAAGAGCGTTCAGACTCAGACGGGTGTTGTAGGAGAGCTCAGAAGCGTAGTTCCACTGTTGGAGCGAAGTAGTCGACAGACTACCCGACAGACTCTGAAGAGCAGCCCATTGTTGGAGAGACGCCGTCGAAAGGGCACCCGACAGACTGAGAAGAGCGGCGTAATGCTCACGCGAGGCAGTCGACAGAGCGTCCAGACTCAAACGGGTGTTGTACGAAAGGTTCGACGCGTAGTCCCAGTGTTGAACAGACACTGTGGAGAGAGCACCCGACAGACTGAGCAGAGCGGCGTAATGTTCACGCGAGGCAGTCGACAGAGCATTGAGGCTCAGACGAGTATTGCTCGACAGATCGGTCGCGTAGCTCCACTGTTGAAGCGAAGTAGTCGACAGACTACCCGACAGACTCAGGAGTGCGGCCCAGTGTTGGAGAGACGCAGTCGAAAGGGCACCCGACAGACTCAGTAACGCGGCGTAATGCTCCGTCGAAGCCGTCGAAAGAGCGTTCAAGCTCAAACGAGTGTTGTACGAAAGGTTGGACGCGTAGTCCCATTGTTGGACGGACGCCGTGGAAAGAGCACCCGACAGACTCAGTAACGCGGCGTAGTGTTCACGCGATGCAGTCGACAGAGCATTGAGGCTCAGACGAGTATTGCTCGACAGATCGGTCGCGTAGTTCCATTGCGTGGTAGACATGGTGTATGTCTGATTGGAAATGGTCGAGAAATTAAACACTGTCCCCCCGACGTTCTTCGCTTGCCATTCACCAGCGGCGTTCAGTGTGAAAGTAGCAGCGTTCGCAGTTCCACTCACTTCAACTTCCACACCGGCACCGGTAGGAACGACACCGCCTTTGTTGAGAGTGATGACAGCGTCCGAGATCAGTACATTTGTCGTCGTAACGCTGATTACTGTACCGGAGATGATGACGGTATCGTTCGAGGTACCAATGACGATCGTCTGGGCAGCGGACGAGTTGTTAGGACCACCGATGTAAATCGTACCACCCGCGTTTTGACCAAAGTACATGTTGTTGGAACCATCCACGCTGACTGCATAGTTTAGTGTGGAAATGGCGTTCCAATGTTGGAGCGAAGCAGTTGAAAGGGCTCCCGACAGACTGAGCAGGGCGGCGTAATGCTCACTTGACGCTGTCGAAAGAGCGTTCAAACTCAAACGGGTGTTGTATGAGAGGTTGGAGGCATAGTCCCAATGTTGGAGCGAAGTAGTCGACAGACTACCCGACAGACTGAGCAGAGCGGCATAATGTTCACGCGAGGCGGTCGAAAGAGCGTCCAGGCTCAAACGGGTATTGTATGAAAGGTTTGATGCGTAATTCCACTGCTGGACAGACGCCGTCGAAAGGGCGCCCGAAAGACTCAGCAAGGCGGCGTAATGCTCCGTCGATGCCGTTGAGAGCTTGTCCAAACTCAAACGGGTGTTGTACGACAGCTCCGACGCATAGTTCCACTGCTGGACCGAAGCGGTTGAAAGGGCGCCCGACAGACTGAGCAGAGCGGCGTAATGCTCACGCGAGGCAGTCGAAAGAGCGTTCAGGCTCAGGCGGGTGTTGCTAGACAGATCGGTGGCGTAGTCCCAGTGTTGAACAGACGCCGTCGAAAGGGCACCCGACAGACTCTGTAACGCAGCCCAGTGTTGGAGCGAAGTTGTTGACAGGCTCGAGCTCAGACTCAATAGAGCGGCGTAATGCTCAGTCGATGCCGTCGAGAGCTTGTCCAAACTCAAACGGGTGTTGTATGAAAGTTCAGAAGTGTAATTCCATTGTTGGACGGACGCCGTGGAGAGAGCACCCGACAGACTCAATAAAGCGGCGTAGTGTTCGCGCGAGGCGGTCGAAAGAGCGTTTAGGCTCAGACGGGTATTGTAGGAGAGATCAGAAGCGTAGTCCCAGTGTTGAACAGATGCCGTCGAAAGGGCTCCCGACAGACTCTGAAGAGCGGCCCAGTGTTGGAGCGACGCGGTACTCAGTGCACTCGAGAGACTGAGCAGAGCGGCGTAATGCTCAGTTGACGCGGTCGAAAGGGCGTTCAAACTCAAACGGGTGTTGTATGAAAGGTTGGAGGAATAGTCCCATTGTTGGACGGACGCTGTGGAGAGAGCACCCGACAGACTCAATAAAGCGGCGTAGTGTTCGCGCGAGGCAGTTGAAAGAGCGTTCAGGCTCAGACGTGTATTGTTCGATAAATCGGTGGCGTAGTTCCAGTGTTGGAGCGAAGTTGTTGACAGGCTCGAGCTCAGAGAGAGCAGAGCGGCGTAATGCTCTGTTGACGCCGTAGACAATTTGTCCAGGCTCAGACGGGTGTTGTATGAGAGCTCCGAAGCATAATTCCATTGCTGGACGGACGCTGTGGACAGGGCACCCGACAGACTCAGTAAGGCGGCCCAATGTTGAAGCGACGCCGTCGAAAGGGCGCCCGACAGACTCAGAATTGTGGCGTAATGCTCCGTCGATGCCGTTGAAAGAGCATCGAGGCTCAGACGGGTGTTGTATGAAAGGTTGGAGGAGTAGTCCCATTGCTGGACGGACGCGGTCGAGAGGGCACCCGACAGGCTGAGCAGAGCAGCGTAGTGTTCACGCGAGGCGGTCGAAAGAGCGTTCAGACTCAGACGGGCGCTGTTTGAAAGGTCAGTCGCGTAATCCCAGTGTTGCTGAGAAGTGGTGCTGAGAGAGTTCGAAAGGCTCAAAAGAGCGGCGTAATGTTCACGCGAAGCCGTCGAAAGAGAATCGAGGCTAAGACGTGTGTTGTTCGAAAGATTCGAAGCATAATTCCAATGCTGCTGGGAGGTTGTGGCGAGACTTCCAGACAGGCTAAGGATTGTGTCATAATGTTGAACCGAAGCGGTTGAGAGTGCATCGAGACTCAGACGGGTGATGTACGAGAGACCTGAGACCGCGCCGGAGTTGTCACCGGTTCCCGTAAAGGCTGAGTACGAAAGGTCTGAAACCGAATGGTACAGTGCCGAGATATTTGTCCAGTGAGACGTCGATACCGAATCGAGGTCGATTCGGACTTGACTCAGACGGATTTCACTCATTCTTGTTTTTTTTTAATGACTAGAGGTTTTATTTTATAAATATGTTGACGTACGATTTTTTTTGATTTCAAAAACTTCGTTTTTCTTTTCAAAGTTTTTTCAATTGCACTTCTTAAAAAATAGAATGACACAAAACGGTTTCATGATTATTCGTTTTGCAAGGGACGAGACAGACAATGCATTGTCGATGTTATGTTACGAAAGCATTCGTCGTTTTCATCCGGTGACCAAGGTTGTGATATTTGACGATTCGTCTGAAATTCCTTTCGCGATTTCATTTTCAGATCCGAACCTTCAAGTAGTCCGATCTTGTTTTGGAAAGGGAAAAGGAGAATTCGGCGCGTGGTATTATTACTATTTAACAAAACCATTCGAACGTGTTTGCATGTTGCATGACTCCATGGCGTTGACAGAGCCTTTCGATTTTTCACTTCCGGATCACGTCCATTGGTGTTTCTCGGGAGACCACTTACTCGGAAAGCATAACGAAGAATCGTTTGCCAATTCTTTGAAACCACAAGGTGTGTATGAAGAAATGCGCTCGACGTACTGGCGGGGTTGTTTCGGAGTCGCAGGATGTATTAGTCACCACCGTTTGGAAGAAGCCGAAAATACCTATGGTTTGTTTGGATTAATGGATAAAGTATCGACTCGAACGGATCGTATGGCGATCGAGCGAATTTTTGGATTCATCATGTTCAAACAGGGTGTCCGTTCGCGCTTTGGAGATATCCATACTTATCCCATGGCGTTTTATGAGTTAGACAACCCGGTTCGTACAATGACACATTACATACAAGTCAAACTCAATCCGATCGTCAAGATCTGGAGAGGGAGGTAAATCTTGTTGTTACAAAGTCACAGAGTCAAAAACGTGGTACTGAAAGAGCGGTCCACGGAAAACCGCCTGACAGATTCTGGTGATTTCCTGAGAAGTGACAGACAACATAAGCGAAGCCATTGACAGAGCTTGGTTCGATGTGAAAGTACTTCCTGGATACGTCAGGAAAGTCACAGCGGTCACACAAACATTACAGACAAGGTTGTACTCAGCGTCTGTGACCTCACGTCCGACAAGAATCCCCATGTAAGTCTTCACATGAGTCGAGAAAGCAAATCCAACAACCCGTCCATCTTCGTTCACTACCACGAAAACACCCGTGACGGGTAGAGCATTGTCGACGTGACCCCGTATGATCTCACGTTTCGTCAGAGAACGACCAACGGTGTCTTTGTTGATGATGTAGTACACATTTCCTTGAACTTCGTTCGAGTACATCGAACGAATATCGTCATGCTCAATAATAGGCGCTTCCATTTTTGTGCGAATTGATTGATTGTTTGATTGATTGATTAAATCTGAGAATCGGAAACTTTCGTCCGAGTCTGTCCTACTTAGTCCGTCCGTTTCCAGACTTGGTAGAAGAAGTTGGCACACGGGCCCCATCCTCCTCCTTCTTCGTAAACAACTGTGAAACGGAATCGTTCGAAGAGAGAACGTAGGTATTGGTATTGTGCAATGTCGTGATAGTCGTTTTCGAGGATGAGCGTTTGAAATCCTTCGAGCATGTTTGGATTATCTGAAAGGATGTGGAAGAGTGCTCCTTCGCAATCGGCAACGAGAACGTTTGGGTTGAAATGAAGATCTTCGAATGTGGTAGTACGAACGAGTGAATATCCAGGGGGAACCGGTTGATCCTCTTCGAGAACGATGGTGTCCCAGTCTTGGATTGCAAGACGTTTGTACGAGAGTGCAGCATCGATGACCTTAAAGTTCGCACAATTAAGTGTACGATTGAAGTTGAGAAGGGGAATGAAATGTGGATTGCATTCGAGGGTAACAAGATTGCTGTCATCGATGAGGATGCTGGAGATGACGAGCGAATTCCGTCCGATGTTCGATCCGATTTCAAGAACACGATCCGTAGGACGAATGTATTGCACAGCGAGTTTCTGTTCGGGAAGTTCGTCTTGAAAAGATCCAAGTGCTAATTGAAGATTCGCGTGAATGTCGGGCAGTGTGCATCCGGAGTATTTTGTTTTCCGAGGAACCAATTTCGAAAGTTCGTTTGTGAATTCGATTTTTACAGAGATCCCCGTAGGAATAATCATGCGTTTGCCTTCATCAAAGAGGATCACGACTTCTTTTTCTTGGCCGTGGATGTGGTCACCAATTCGTGCACAGCGTTCGGCATCTGATGCAGGAATGACGATTTCCATTCCACGAAGGAAGTATACAAGGTACGCGAATGTGACATCACGATACCCCCCATTGATTCCGTAATAGATTTTCATATTGTTTTTCTGGTTTTCTGATTTCTTTTTTAAAAATAGATTTTTGATTAGTTTAAAGTTAAAAAAGACGAGTCGGGCATGACAATGGGTGACGAACTCGAACTCGAAGCACGAGGTGTAGAAGCCGTAGGTGGAACGAATTCGGAGAACCTACCGGATTCATACATAGCTCTGCACGACCCGGCGTTGCTTGTGTAAAAACTGCCACGCGTGTCCCAGGATCTTCGACGGAGAGTGTCTGCCCAGTCGGATTCCTTTGCACCGGGAGTGATGATGCACATAAATCGTTCTGCCATTGCGAGACGGTATCCAGGGGTTTTTTGAATGTAAAGATCCCTCCAGGTTTGATTCGGGGCGATATCGTACTTGAACAAAAACTGTTCAATCGATCGTTGAAACGCGGGAGTGGAAAGGCAACGCACGTCACTCCGTCGGTCTAAAATGCACTGTTGGTGAATTCCTCCACAGAAATCACAACAATACAACTTGTCGACCGACTTGTATGTATGTTGGAAATTGACTTTTTTGCAAATCTCTTGAAAATTTGCGTGCACAGCACTATTTACAGTCATACCTTCGGTCATCATGTAATACGTGTAATCATACGACGGTAACGGATTGGATGAAGGATGCGAATCATCAGGGAGTATCAGAACCTTTAAATTCAGTTCATTTGCGAATTGACGAAGTTTGTGTTCGTCAGAAAGCCTCGTACTTTTTGCAGACTCGGCTGGTGTGGGTACATCGAGTGCGACCGATTCTGGACGTGGGGATGAAGATAATGATTGAGGGTAAAAATCCAAAACTGATGCTGGACGATTCAAAAGTCCCGCGAAACTACCAAGGTGGTTTTCTGGTTTCTCGATTGTCTCAGACGGAATCGGAGAAAACATTGGGGGATTTATAGAACTCGAGGGTGGGACGGAGTCGATTGAGTCAGTAGTAGTAGTAGTAGTAGTGGTAGTGGTAGTGGTAGTGATCGCGATCGGAGGATCTTCATCTTCATCCTCGTTTCGCTTTTTTCTTTTTGCTTCCTTCTTTTCACGTTTTAGCTCCTTCCTTTTTTTCTTTTTGAATTCATGATCTTCTTCATCCGTGAAATTGTTTGAAAGAAGAATCGACTGAAGCAAATCCGGCGACAATAGACTCGGAGGATTTAGACTCACGAGAGTCGTCACAGCTGGTACAATTGGTACAATGGGTTTCGTGGGAGATGGGCGTGCGATTTCCGTAGAAAACGTATAAGGACTGGGAATCTTATGATCGAATGCGACCGGAGAAGAATGAGAAGAATGCGAAGGTTGTTGGGACGAAGAATAGACGACGGATGAAGAATTTGAGGAAGCCGATGGTGTCACAACAACTTCTTTAAACGACGAAGGTGTTGTTGAAATGGTGAGATTTGGTTTTGTTTGAAATGGATTTAATTTTTGAAACATGTTTGTATGGAGGTGATGTGACGGTGACGCACGATTGGAGCGAGGACGAAATGGTGACACAAGGTTTCGGAAACATTTGGATTGAAACTGTCTGTTCGACTTTATACACTTTTTACAAATCGGCCGAATTCTTGAAATACAAATGCCCAGTCTGGTGAATTTTGAAATGCATCCGAAATCACTTGCATTCCCAGAGGTTCCGTAATGTGGTTCCCGATGGTTATTTCTTTGACTGGGTCATCGTCAATCTCACAAATGAATGAAACGATTTCTTTTTGGTCGGTCATTCCCAGTAAGCAAAGGAGAGTACCAACTCGTGTCCAAAATTTCCAACTCTGAAGAATCGCGACGACATTCTCGTGAAAGATCAAGAGGCCCGCGCCTTCGAACAGCACGTCGAATCGGTTTTGCTGAAAGGAAGAAGCGTACTTTCCTTTGTGGTACATCAACTCGAAGAGACGGCGCAGTTTACAACGAAGGTGTTTGTTGTAATCTTCTTCAAACTGCCGCTCGAAAGAAGGAAATACTCTTTGCACGACAGGGATTCCATACTGTTTCATAAACTTGACGCACCGTTTGATGTCGTCTTTCATACTCCCACCGAAGAATGGACGGATGACGTGATGACGGTAATACCTTTCGTCAAAACCGGGTATAAAATGAAGAATCGCGCGGTACGCAATGTGGGCGAAGATTGCCTTCTTTCGGTTTCCTCTATTTTTCAGCAGGATTTTCATATCATCTTCTGCAGTCGTTTCTTCATTTTCTTCTTCATCGGTTGCACCGATCGATGAAGTATAAATATTTTCAACGGGGTCGTGAAGGACTTTCGATATCATTTCTTGACACATTCGTCTTGTTCTTGATACGACATTGTTCGAATGCCGAATATTTAAAGGATCGATTAATTTGCAGAGGATTTCTTCAATTAAACGATTGATACGAAGTCGTTTGTAATAACGTTTGGAGAATTCGTCTACGACGGAGCCGAGAGATGTTTTGGTCGGGCGTTGGTACGGCATGGAAGTGTCAAGAATAACGTTCCCTTTCTTGTCGACTATGTGCATATCGGTTCTTCCAAACGAACCGAAACGTGTTTTTCCGTCCTTGTCCATTTCAATTTCATCGTCCATCGTTGCTTCTTCGGAATCTTGAAATCCGCATGACGAACAAACGATGTACCGTTCATCAATACAATGAAATGACGAACTTCCGCACGAACGGCATTTGATGTCATTCATTTTTTTTGAATCAATTCTATTCAATCATTTTTCATTGAATTTTGAAAACAACCCAAACGATTCTTTCTAAGAAAACGTGTTTCGGATAAAAAGAAAAGAATGAACTTTTGCTTTTGGATTGAGAATTCACTCACCCACCAAAAAACCATGCCCAAGAATACATGTATCATATGTGGTTCGAAACACCAATCGGCACGTAATAGTGAATTGTGTAAACATATTAAAGGAGATCTCCCGATTTTTACAGAGTATCTCAAGAGTACGGATCCCCGTCGAGACCTCATGCCTTTGACAAAAGAATTGATGACGCCTTACGCGATCCGTCGGATCATGACGTACATGCACATGAGAAGAGACGATTTTCGTTCTTGGGCACGTGAAAATCCTCAAAAGAAAAAACGCAAGTTAGAGCCAGGACTCGAAAGTCCGAAAATCATGGAAGAAAACCAGATGCAGATGCAGATGAAGAAGCAGAAGACGAAGGAAATCGAGGCGGAAACGGAACCATTAATAAAAGGTCCTACACCGTCTCAGTTGAAGTATGAGTATTTGTTGAATCTTCCGACGATTCGAAAATTGAATTAAGAGAATTCATTTTAAATTTAAAAAATAATCTGGCATGTCACGTTTTCATGAGGATCTCGTGACTCGAGCGGTGAAGGCCTATGCCTTCCCTACATTTCACGGTTTTGATGAGGCAACTTATCTGCCGTTCTTGGAGCCTGTGTTCCGTCTCCCGGAGCCTGGGAAGCTGTTAGTTGTGAATGAAGATAATGAGAATGAAGACGACGTTGTGCTGGTGTCTCGCAAGCCCGAGGGAAGTCGTGAGATTTTTGTTGGTATCTACGACAACGCGGATGACAACTTTTACATGTACAGCATGGGGCGTAACAAGCAGGTTGTGTTTGTTCATCCCGAGAATCCCACGATTCCCATGAAGATCAGTGACAATTTAAAACATCTTCGTCACAAGTCAAATGCGATTTCGCCTCACATCCTTTTTGTATTTGACGTGTGCAGGACCTACTGTTCCATGTCGAAGAGGATCTTTAATGTCATTTTGTCAGATCTGGGTCCTTTGAAGCTCGGAAGTAGCTTGAGCGATGCGGAGTATCTCTCGATGAACTACAACTTGCACAAAAAGACCATGCGTGTGTATCGCTCGCCGATGGATATTCATGCGATTCTGGCGGAGCCTTGTTCTTACCCGTACCATGCTGACAACGGTATTGTATTTGTCCAAGTACGGAATGGCGATATGCCGACGCTCAAGAGTCCCTGTGCGAAGTTTACACCCTCCGATTTGGCGACGGTGTTTTTCCACGTTCAGCCGATCACGACGATCAAGACACGCATCTGGCGTATGTCGTGTTGGAAGGATAATCATCTCGAGTTGTACCGTACCATTTCTGCCCCGTCGAATTTCTATGTGCCTCCGACGGGCGCGATTGTGGCATTCCGTATTCGAATTGATACAAGCCGTTGGCTGTTCGAGCCAATCCGTATCCGCGTGGATAAAGTGACACCTTCGTCGAAGCTCACACTGAATCGTTTCATTCGTCGGTATGTCCCGAAGGACATGCTTCTCGCGACGACAAGGAAGTACCATCCGTCCAAAATGCACACCCGTCGGAATACGGACGACGACGCAGACGACGACGCAGCAGCAGACGACGTTGATCACGACGAACCCACCGGGGCCCAGGGAACGGACGGGGTGAATGAGTCTGACCTGAACGCCTTCGCTTAACAAAAAGCATGGAAAGAGCAGAACAAATATGTGGCGTTCCGACTTCAAAAAATCTTTTCGATCTTCGTTTAAAAATAAACATGTCAACAAAAAAACAGCATGGATCCGAAAAATCAAAAATTGAGAAACAATTAAAAAAGGTTCCTCGTGAAACCAAAAGTGAAAAACCTCCTCCGACGAAACCTGCAAAAAATAACACTGAAAAACCGACCAAGCCAGACACGTCTGAGAAGACTACAAACAAAAAAGCACCGAAAGATCGACGACGGAGTTCTCGTAAGAAACCACAGAGAACAACACCACTGTTTACTCGATTTTATGACGACTCACCCGAGAATATTGCAGATGTAATTACACACGGTGAAATCGAATGTATTCATGTTCCTCGTGTAAATTCAAGCCGAAAAAAATATGTCAAATTTGTGAAAGAAAACGGGAGTTGGGATTTGAATGGGGAGGACTCAGATTTAAAACAAGTTCTTGATACAATGTCTCAAGAAATCGACGAAGAATGGTCAGACAGTTTGACAGCTCAACACATGAGCGAACTTCGAACGTTTGTAAACTCGAAACCGGTCGGAAGTTGTCGCGTCATGTTTGATTTCGATCGGGTCATTAATCAAGTCGAAGGAACAATTTCAGGAAAGATTTCAGAAATCACAAGTCAAGGATTAAACGTTTCTGGTCTTGCGAAATATCACATTGGCACGAAAGGTCGACTTCAGGACTTTCGGAAAACAATGGACGATTTGATTAAACGAAAATGTAAAGTAAGTGTTGTCACAAACAATCCCGGATGCAAAGACGAATCATTTATTGCAGTTCTTCATTATATTCATCCGCACTTTCAAGAAAAAAATGTCCACTGTAGTTTTCGATTCGCAAACAAACTCAATTGTATGTCAGCGCGCAAGTTATTAAAAACGTAAATTGTAAAAAAAAGAAATGCAACCTGCAAAACTTGTTTTGGGATGGCAATTGGACACACGGGATGTTTTCGCCTATTATAATGACGACACAGAAGAAATCGAAAATATCCTTTTGAATGATCCTGAACTCGCTCCTGGGGTCTTTCTTGTCGGACGCGGACCCTACCCTGGTGGAACGCCCCTCTGGGATTATCAATTCGCGATTTCGTTATTACGCCCGGACGAAAATACCATTAAGCTGAGAGAATTACAAAACGTGCCCCGTGCGCTTGTCGAACGTGGATGGAACATTTATCGTTCGTTTTCGAGTTTGATGTACGAAGACGAGCACAACACAACACCTATTCGAGTATTTGTTCTTGAATAAATTAATAATGCAAATGACGCACGATTTGACCAGTCGGGCCAATGACAACATTTTCTCCAGAAAGTCGAACGACCTCGTGTGCATACAACACGCCTCCCATTCCTGGTCTTCGCAAAATCCATCGATCAATACTGTCTTTCAAGATTTGATATTCGTTCGGCGACATACTGTTCATAACATTTCGAATGGTTTCGCGCGTTTGATCATCTTGTTGTTGTGAGAATGGTAACGCGACCGAAAGATAACTCAAATTCGGATTCATTTTGATTGTTTGATGAAATGAATTCGTGCATAAACTCCTCCGACGAGCACAATCGGAGAGACGTATTGCAAGATTCTCACAAATGCCAATTGACGATAAATTGCGTAAATACGTGGCATTCCTTATTTACAATTAATTTAGTTTACATGAATAAAACACAAGACAATCTGATCTTATCGTTTTTTACGTTTCTTTACAATCTCCAATTAGGCGGAACAGTTTAAACAAGCAGGTTCGTCTTCGTCTTTCTTCTGTTGGACCTGCTGCATTTCAAGACGAATATCAACCGCCACATTCTGCGGACGAACAGCCGGCATGGAATGTGTGTAGTAACTTGCGGTTTTCAATCCGAGTTTCCAGGATTTGATGTGGCAATTGTGCAACAACTGAACATCGGACGGTTTGCCATCAATGTACAGATTCATCGATTGGGTTTGGCAAACGTACTTCCCACGAATCGCCGCGAGCTCCAACAGGGGAACCTTTTTGATTTCGCGCGCCGTTTTGAATAAATTCTTGAGATCGTCGGGAATCTCCGGAATATTTTGAATGGAACCTCCGGCAAGGATCAGACGTTCGTACATTTCACGATTCCACAGACCGCGCATGATGAGATTTTCAACCATGTACTTGTTTACAATCGGGAATTCGCCCGCAAGAGTCCGACGAGAGTACAAGTTGAACGTAAAGGGCTCGAACGACTCGTTGAAACCCATGATGTTTGACGTCGACGCCGTCGGCATGAGGGCAATGCACAAACTGTTACGTACGCCGTACGCCATCACTTTCAACCTCAAAGCTTCCCAATCGAGTCCTTCAAATCCCGGTTCGCCCCAAAGATCGAATTGAAAGTTCCCCTGTGAAATCGGGCTGTCGGCGTAACCTTCGTACGTTTCGCCTGAAGCCCGCGCGAGTTCGTTGGACTCCGAAACGGCCGCGTAATACATATGTGCCGATATGTCCGCGGTTACATCCTTCGCTGCCTGCGAATCCCATGCGATTCCAAGCATTGCAAACACGTCTGCGTATCCTTGTACACCGATTCCGATCGGGCGTCTTCCGAGGTTCGAACGGCGCGCGCAGTCCGTCGTGTAGTACATTTGGTCGATCGCCTTGTTCAGATTCCGTACGAGCATGCGAACGGTTTGTCCGAGTTTCGTGAAATCGAATGAGCCTTCTTGTACGAAACTCGGGAGGCATACGCTTGCCAGATTACAAACCGCGGTTTCATCGGACGATGTCTTTTCGACAATTTCGGCGCACAAATTGCTTGAGTAAATCGTTCCGAGATTCCGCTGGTTCGATTTGAGATTGCAAGCGTCTTTGAAAAGGAGATACGGCATTCCGGTTTCGATCTGGGACTTTAAGATCATATGCCAGAGTTCCGTCGCGGGCATCTGTGTTTTGAAGGATCCGGTAGCTTCGAGTTCTTCATACCTTCTCTTGAAAGCCGGACCGACAAGCTCGACAAGTTCGGGGTACTCACCGGGACAGAAAAGGCTCCAAGTGCCTTGACATGCCACACGTTCCATGAAGACGTCATTCGTCCATAGAGCATAAAAGAGATTGCTCGCGCGCTCTTCCGGGAGCGTGAGTGGGTGTTTCGCCTTGATGACACTTATAATGTCCGCGTGCCAGGGTTCGATGTAAATGGCGATCGAACCGGCACGTTTGCCTCCTTGATCAACGTGACGCGCCAATGCATCCATGACTTGTAAGAAGGGAAGCATTCCGGTCGAACGTCCTTTCGAAGTGTTGATGAGACTCCCTTTGGATCGAATCTTGGTAACCGCGACACCGATTCCTCCGCCGTACTTGCTGATCAAAGCGCACTTGTGAGCAACGGTGTACATGTCATCGATGGAATCATCGATTTGCAAGAGGAAGCAGCTCGCGAGTTGGTTCCGTTCGCAGCCCGCGTGAAACAGAGTCGGTGTCGCGTGCGTGCAGAGTTTGTTCGAGAATGCGTCATACGATTCAATGACAGCGGCGATGTCGTGTTTGTGAATCGACAGTGCGACTCGGAGGAACAGGTGTTGTGGAGTTTCAAGAACGTCCGGGCGTTCTGTGGATTTCTTCAGATAGCTTCCGTTGATCAATGTAGACACACCGAAGAAATCGAAAAGATAGTCGCGATCGCTTTGGAGCATACTCGAAAGCTCGTGCTGATGTGTAGAAACGAGACTTAAAAACTCGGTTGACACTTGTCCTTCTTCGCAAAGTTGTTCATACAGTTCGACAAGATTGCATCGGAGTCGGTTCTGAAGGTCGCTCGCGATGAGTCTTCCGGCGAGACGGTTGTACGCGGGATGTTCCCAAACGAGATTCATACATTCCTTTGCAGCAATGTGATCCAGTTCGGACGTTTTGATACCATCGACAATCTTGGTGATGACGTTCAATGCAACCTTGGAAGCGTCCAATCGAGAATCCAGACGAGGTTCCGCGTCAATCAACCTTTGAATCCGGTTCGTGATCTTATCAAACTGAACAGGAACACGTTCGGAATCTCGGTTAATGACGTGCATTTTGATCAATTCTTTTTTTAAGAACCTTTCTTTATCAAAATGGTTAACCAATTTTTTTTTCTTCCGGAAGTCTTGCAAAAATAAATGTCGAAATTGCGAACAACACGAAGAGAAACTTATCGAGAAATAGTGAATCCAGACGAAGAAGTCTACGGGAAAGTCACACACGAACTCGGGAACTTGACGTTCCGCTGTAAGTGTTCAGACGGAATCGAACGTCTTGCACGCCTTCGTGGGAATATGAGGGATCGTGTGATTGTGAGTGAAGGTGATTACGTTTTAATTCATTTATCAGTTAATATTCCAAACGGTCCTTGTAAGATTGTGTATCGCTATTCGGACGAGGTTCCGGAAACTTGTCTACATGAACTGTCTAGAGGTTGAGACTGTCTGTTTGGGTTTTGGCCGGAATCCATGCTCTTCATACTTTGGAGTTAAAAGAGAGAGAATGGACGAACTTTTTAAGGCTGCGATTGCTGATATTGAAGGAGGTGTGAATAAGTCTGAGAAGAAGTCTGAGAAGAATGAGGTCGTGAAGAAGTCGGAGGTTGTGAAGAAGTCTGAGAAGTCGCCGCTCTCCGCGGCACTCAGTACGGTGACCATCCCGAACGTGATCACCGATTCGAAGAAGATGGTACGTGCTGTGAAGGCTACAAAACCGACTCCGATGGTTCACAACCAGAAGTTGTCGACGGACGATCTGGCTCTCCGTGAGGACTGGAAGAGGATCGACATTCTGAGGAGGCGCGAGAATCGCGCCGGTACGAAACTTCTCCGGAAGATGGGTGATATCCGTGCTAACTGTGTGTACATCAAGGAGTCGATTCAGAAGGCTCTTCAACCTTCGAGTCGTGGGGCTCCGATCACACGCTTCCTCAGGAAGCTCATCACCGACACGGTCGATGGAATCGATACCCCCAAACACGCGCTTTCATGCGCGATGTTGTACACTGCTCTGATGACCATCAAGGCTAAGGAGGATGCTCTGAAGATGGACATGGTGGTGATGACGAATGGTGTGGTGAACCAGATCAAGACTCTTCGTGAGCTCTGTGAGATGGCTGAACGTGACGACGTTGTTACGACCGCTCGTAAGACTCTGGGTCTGTAAACCGCTCGTAATTATTATTGACTACATGTTTACATTTATGCTAAATAATATGACATGGTCAATCCAACGGACACAATAATGAGAAGTGAAGCGAAGGATGCACAATCGAACGTGTTGTTGTCATTTCTCCTGGCTTCGTTATGAATTTCATCGAGCCTGTTCTGCTCAAGTTTGAAAATGCAATCGTACACATCGCGGATTTCCACAGTGAGTCCAACGTGATTCGTGGAAGTTGCGAACTCCACACGAACAACCGGTGAACCCTTGTCATAAATCTGAACAAAGTTATAATGTCTGGCAGTACGAAAGACCTTTTCGATAATGACAGTCGAGTCCAATTGAGGATCGAGAACGCTTGGGAAGTCGTCCGAATTGCATGTCACAACGATTCCCTGTGTGTCTGCTTTGATACTTTCCCCTTGACTCTTGGCCACATAACGAATCGAGCGACGACACGCGATGTTCAAAGTTGTTTCGTCTCTGTAGAAAGCAAGCGACATTCTTCTTTTCAAGTTCGACACATGAATCTTGTTAACCCAAAAATTTAACAAACACTTAAAACAAACAAAAAATGACAACAAATACACAAAAAAGGATACCAATATAGTAATGGGATTCTGATACGAAATTCGTGCTCGACTTGTCGACATGGATGACGAGTGACTGTGTATTGTTGTTCGAGAGCCGTGCGACCGCAAAGGGGAAATTATGGGCCACGAACCAAACGTCCCTTACATACAACATACCGTACTTCTCCGGATGAATATTCAGTTCTAGCAGAATCCTGTGAACTTTCTCTTCCGTGCCAAATGGAAATCCGGTAGATCTTTTCTTTTGAACTTCGCTTAAATGTGAACTGAAGTTCATAAACTTCCCGTCGAACTCCGGAATCGGTTTGAAGTTCGACGTGAATACTTGAGGTACTAACTCAAAGTGAATCATCTTTTTTTTCGTACAGAATCTATTGTGCGGATTCCCCGTCTTTTATTTCTAAAAGAAAATCAAATGGATCAATTTGATTTTTTGGTATCCGTTTCGAATGAAATCTGGAACTCCCCTGTATTTTTGGAATTCGGGAATGTGTACATGTGCGGATCATTACGCGATTTGTACGAAATCCGTTCGGGGATCCGATCTTTTTTAGAATCCGATTTGTTAAAGTCTCAATTTGATAACGAATTTGATCGTTTTTTCTTTACGCTTCTCCCAGACGCGCCTTCAGTTGGTTCACAGTCTCTGTGAGTTCCTGGATCGCCTTCACCAGGTAAGGAATCACACGCTCGTGGCGCACACCGAGGATCGGGGATTCACCTTCGACGCTCGAGGGTCCCATGGTCATTTCCGTGAAAGGAATGACCTCATGAATCTCCTGAGCAATGAAACCAGCGTCGCGTGTATTACGGCGCTCCGCATTCTGAATGTCTTCTTTCCATGTGAATTCCACAGGGCGCAGACGGTTCACCGTCTCCAGAGCGGTCGAAATGGTTGTGACCTCGGTCTTCAGACGGGCATCGCACGTGTTGTAGAACGCAATGACGTCACCAATGCAGCGAATCTCACCACCCACGGACACGTTCGAGACCACGTTCAGGTCCTGACCGATGAAGACGGTCGAAAGAACACTGAGCCTGCTCAGATACACGTCACCGATCACGCTCAGGTTCCGTCCGACCCAGGCGTCCGACACGATGCTGATGTATCCACCGATGAACGCGTTATTCACAACCGAGATGTTCAGCGTACTGAGCGAAGCGTACACCACATTCGACATGGTCGACAGATTGAACGTCGTACCATCCGTGTTCTTAGCAACCCATTCGCCGTTTCCGTTGATGGTCCAGGTAGCAGCGTCCGCTGTACCATTGATCTCAATTTCGATACCCGCATTGGTGCCCGTGAGAGCTCCCTTGTTCAGTGTGAAACGAGCATCCGAGATGGTTGTGTTGATGGTGTTGAGCGCAACGAGTGTGCCCGAGATGTACACATTGTCAGTGGCGGTACCGACGTAGATGTTCTGCGCGGCGCCGGTGTTGTTGGGCGAACCGATGTAGATGTTCGCGGCCGACTGACCCAGGTACACATTGTTCGACCCGTCGCGGCTCAGACAGTACTCCAACGAGCTCAAACGGCTGTTGTGCGCCACGGACATAGTGTTCGTGTTGTTCGAGAGCGTGTATGTGAAGGGCGAGCTCAGGCTGCCGGTAATGTGCACCGCGCCGTTGATGTACGCACCGCCTGTACCGATCGAGACGAGCTGACTGTCTGACACGTTCAGTGCGCCGTACAGGTTCGTGGTACCACTGACGTTCAGCGCGCCGCCGCCGGAGATGGTGATACCCGCACCGCCCAGAACAGACAGGTGTGTGTTCGCATTCAACACCATACCACCGCCCGAGACGATGCTGAGCGTCGTGCCCGAGAGTGTGATACCGTTCGAGGAACCGCCGAAGACACTGACGGTCGTTCCTGAGACGACAACCGCGGCCTGTGACAAGCTGAGGGTTGTACCGGTCGTCATGATCAAACCAGCGGAGTCCGCGATGCTGATGGTCACACCACGGAAGTGTGCGCCACCGCCCGAGATCACGCTGAGCATCGTGCCGGAGAGTGTGATACCCCTGTTGATACCGCCCGTGACACTCATGGTTGTGCCCGACACGTTGATCGACGCGTCACGAACATCGAATGTAGCACCACCCAGGACACTGAGCGTCGTGCCGGTCGACATGTTCAAACCACCGCTGGTGCTGAAGCTGACGTTGCACCCGACGATATGCGCACCACCGCCTCCGTTGATGCTGAGCATGGTGCCAGACATGGTAATACCCCTGTTGATGCCACCCGTGATACTGAGTGTCGTTCCTGAGATGATCGCACTGTTCGCGTTGGTCACACTGAGGTTGCCACCGTTGATCGAAAGAGTCGCGGTCGAACCTGACAGTGTCAAACCACCGGTGTTGATGAAACTCATCACCGTACCATCCATGACGATACCTGCGGAGGACGTGACGCTCAGACGTGTGTACGCGCCCGACAGTTGCAATCCAGCGGCGGCGGTCGTGTTGTTGTCTGTGATGCTAATCACCACATTCCTCAAGCTCATGTTCGTACCGTTCATGTTCAGCACACCGTTCACGTTCGTCGTGCCGTTGACAGAGACGTTACCGTTCACCCAGAGGTTACCACCGGCGCTGATGTTGTTGGAGACCGCGATGTCAGCCCTGCCGAAAATGCTTCCGGAGATCGAGAGGTAACCCTGTGCGATCAGAACGTTGTTCGAACCAGCGACGTTGATGGCCGCGAGCCCCGCCGTTGCACTAATACTCAGGATGGTGGCACCGAACATGTACACGGGTGCGTTCTGGATCGACACTGCACCTGTCTGGATGAGCACGTGTGCCGTACCAGCCGCTGTACCCTGCATCGTTGTCGTACCACGACTGACGAACAAGTTCTTTGTTGTGAGTGTGCTCGCGATGCTCAGATCCTGCGTGACTGTACCCGACTGGATGCTGAGGTAAGTTGTGTACAACGCGCCACCGTTGCCAGACACGTCGCCGACGTACACATTACCACCCAAGCCAAGCAGAGGTTGAACGTAGAGATCACCTGCGGTCATGCTGACTGTGCCGGTCACCGTCTGACCCGCCTGGAATGTAACCGCATTGTTCACATTCACCTGATTGTTGAAGTCGACAGTGTTGTTGTACGTGGTCTGTGCAGTGTTCACAGTCATCGTCGTACCCGCGAAGTTGATCTGGTTCGCGACGTTGATCGTGTTCACACACAGAGTCGTCACACTCATCGCGGTCGCCGTCAACGCACCTGTGATCAGCTGACCGAACGACAGAATCTGTTTGCTGAGACTCAGACTCAAGTTCGAGATCGCGTTCCAGTGAGACACCGACGTCAGACTCAAGCTGTTCGACAAGCTCAACAGAGCGTCCCAGTGCTGGCGCGACGCTCCCGACAAGGCATCGAGACTCAAGCGAGTATTGTACGACAAGTTCGAAGCATAGTCCCACTGTTGAACCGACGCCGTCGAGAGCGCGCCCGACAGACTCAACAAAGCAGTCCAGTGTTGACGAGAAGCTGTCGACAGGGCGTCCATACTCAAACGGGTGTTGTACGAGAGCTCGGACGCGTAGTCCCACTGTTGGAGCGAAGCCGTGCTCAGAGCGCCTGACAGACTCTGAAGAGCCGCCCAGTGTTGGAGCGATGTAGTCGAAAGCGAACCAGACAGACTGAGCAACGCCGTCCAGTGCTCGCGCGACGCCGTTGAGAGCAGATCCAAACTCAAACGAGTGTTATACGAAAGCTCGGACGAGTAGTTCCACTGCTGGAGCGAAGTCGTCGACAGAGAACCCGACAGGCTCAACAACGCAGCCCAGTGCTGGTCGGAAGTGATCGACAGACTGTTCGAGAGGCTCATCACCGCGTCCCAGTGCTCGGTCGAGGCAGTCGAGAGCAGATCGAGGCTGAGACGGGTATTGTACGAAAGCTCGGACGCGTAGTCCCACTGTTGGAGTGACGCAGTGCTCAGAGCGCCCGACAGACTCAACAGAGCAGCCCAGTGCTGGTCTGATGTGATCGACAGACTGTTCGAGAGGCTCATCAGCGCGTCCCAGTGCTCGGTCGACGCAGTCGAGAGCAGGTCGAGGCTCAGACGGGTATTGTACGAAAGCTCGGACGAATAGTCCCACTGCTGGAGCGAAGTGGTCGACAGGGAACCCGACAGACTCAACAGAGCAGCCCAGTGCTGATCGGAGGTGATGCTCAGACTGTTCGAGAGGCTCAGGAACGCGGCCCAGTGCTGGTCTGAGGTGATCGACAGACTATTCGAGAGGCTCATCAGGGCGTCCCAGTGTTCAGTTGAAGCAGTCGAGAGCAGGTCCAAACTCAAACGGGTGTTGTACGACAGCTCAGAAGCGAAGTCCCAATGCTGAGTCGAGGCTGTCGAGAGCAGGTCCAAACTCAAACGGGTATTGTACGACAGCTCAGACGCGTAGTTCCACTGTTGGAGCGAAGTGGTCGA
>JACCDO010093261.1_pt1 | contig 20534 bp, 18 predicted proteins | sample 7446101 | NCBI WGS metagenome assembly JACCDO01 (sample SAMN15323440, study PRJNA562643) | freshwater metagenome | isolation source: river surface water | place: USA:Blue River Watershed | collected 2017-08-16
ATGGAGAGTATTAGAAGTGAAATTGCTCAGATTGAATCTGGTGCAATAAGTATTGAAGATTCACCGCTGCGCCATGCCCCTCACACAATTGGCGATCTCGTCAGAGATGATTGGGATCGTAAATATTCGCGCCAAATAGCTGCTTTTCCTAATGGTGAAGGTTTTGGCATTGGAAGGAGCGGTAAATATCTGCCTACAGTTGGGCGAATAGATGGAGTGTATGGAGATCGAAATCTTGTATGTAGTTGCTTGCCGATCGAGGAGCTGGCTTCCAACTAAATCTTCTTTACTTTACATAATGTAGATTATCGGCGATTAATCAAGCGTCGAATAGCCCAGATCGTGACCATCGACCATGCCTCCCAGATGATTGCAAAACTCATCTTTGAATACCCATTCTCGCGTTCCACGAAGGTAATCGGTATCTGCTTAATTTTAAATCCAGCGGTGATAGCTTTTAAAGCCATCTCTATCTGAAAACCATAACCTCTTGTTTCAATTTCCTCAAAATTAAGTTTCTCGAGGAATTTTCGAGGAATTACTCGGTACCCAGAGGTTAGATCCTTATAAGGTAATTTCAACGCAAATGCTGCATACCCCGTGCCCATTTTTGAAATCCACCGTCGTTGTTTTGGCCAGTTAACAACAGAACCACCTGGAATCCATCTGGTTCCAATAACCAATGTTTCCTGCGTTGCAGCATTAAGTAGATCGGCCAATTGCTCAGGTTGATGACTCAAATCCGCATCCATTTCAACAAAATACTGGTAACTGCCAGTTAAACCTTGCTTAAATCCCGCTAAATACGCTGGACCTAATCCTGCTTTAACTTTGCGATTAAGTATCGAAAATCCGGACAAATTCATTGATTCAGCAATATCAGCTGTTTTATCTGGTGAATCATCATCAACTAGCAAAATATCTATATCAAACTTTTGAGAAACTAACTTCCTAGCCGCATCCAAACGGGTCAGGAGGGATCTAATACTTTCAGACTCATTATAGGTTGGAACAACAACTAATACTGAGACCAAGAACTTCTCCTAACTTTAATTGTAACCAAAACTAGTAAAACAATCATAGCCAAAGGCTCTACAAGATGACCAAAAGACTGACGGAATGTTAGGCCCTCAGTTGCATAAACTTTGCCTTTGAGTGTGGCTGGTTTAAATTTATCTAAACTACTGAGGATCTCTCCTTGAGATGATATAAAAGATGTTGTACCGGTGGTGGAAACATATGCAATATCTCTAGCAGATTCCAAGGCCCGAACTCTGGCAATGTTCAGTTGTTGATCCAGTTGATTCGTATCACCAAACGTGGCATTGTTTGTTTGAATGACAAGAAAATCATTTTTGGCTTCTGCTACAAAAACATCATTGATCAATTCGTAGCAAATTAAAGTATTAAATCTACTTCCATTTACGTTAAAAATTGTATTTTGCTCCCCTGCTTGGAAATCTGTTACCTGATTTGAAAATTTTGAAACCTTCTCGGCAAGAGATCTCAGGGGTAAATATTCACCAAATGGAGTCAGATATCGCTTCGTATATATCTGCCCTTTGTCTGAGTTATAGAGTATTGACTGATTTCTTGGACCTTCGATGGATTTTGTCACGCCTCCGATTAATATTGGAGTATTTAGTATTGTAGATAAATTTTTGATCGAATCATCAACTTGCAAATTAGAGTTCACGTCAACATCCACTGCATTTTCAGGCCAAATAACTAAATCAACCTCGCTTGGTTCTATTGATAAAATTGATTGATCGAGATGACGCTTAAAAACCTCTTGCGGCTTACTATTGAAATCTAAACCCAGATTAACCACTCCCCCTTGAACTAAAGCTATTGATGTAGGCGCATTTGTCTGCACATTTGCAGGGATCAACCAACATATTGCTGGCAATAATGATGCAATAACTACGGTCTTTATTGACCGTGCGCTACTGATCAAAGCAAGAAAGAAGGCAACTAAGGCAACTCCTCCGACTGGATAGATATCAGAAAATGGAGATTCAACTTGCGTGAAACTCAATCGAGTCCAACCGAAACCCGTAAAGGGAACAGTTCTCAACAATAATTCAGTTAAAACATAAGACAAAGCGAACATCAAATGAGTGTTTTTTGTATTTTTTTGTACAAATAATGCGGGTATTATAAAAATCAGAGCCTGCGATAAACAAAGTATAAGCCAAGGAATATTTCCCACATAGATTCCAGTCCAATGCTGGTTTATTAGAAGTAAACAAGCACCAAAGATGTATGAGATGTAGATGCGGTTTTTCAATCCATTTTGTGTTAAAAGTGTAAACCAACCAGCCATTCCTATTACAGCAAAAAGCCATATGCCATACGGTTCAAAGGCAAATGCAGCAAGGGCGGCAAAAATTAAAGCTAGTAAGTACTTCATTTATACCCAACCCAAAGCAGATATTATTCGATCAATACTGGCGCCCAACCCGTACTCATCTTTTAAAGCTATGATTTTTTCAAATGAGTTAGGTTTTGAAGGAAGATCTATTTTCATCTCAGGAATTGCCACATCAAGGGCACAACTAACTAGTTTTGGGGCGATTAGAGCATAATCCGCACTTTCCAATAATTTCTTCCGAAGATTTGGAGTCAAACGTTCATCCCCTGACTCAGCGGCACGCATGACTTCCGATAAATTTTTGAACTGTTTTGCTATCGCTGCAGCACCTTTTTCACCTATACCGCGAATTCCTGGCAACCCATCGGATGAATCACCTCGAATCATGGCAAAGAGGGAGTACCGCTCACCTGGAATTTCATATTTCTTCTCAATCCAACTCAAATCAACTAAATCATGATTCGAAATACCTTTGGCTAAATAAACCACCTTAACATCACGCTTGTCATCAACTAATTGGAATAAATCCCGATCACCCGTGACTATTCTGATCGGTCCATTCTGTTTAACACTAAAAGTAGCCATTAAATCATCAGCCTCATAATCATCAACACCAACCATGGGTATTCCAAGAGCATCTAGAACATCCAACAAAATCGGAATTTGTGGACCCAATGTATCCGGCTCTTCTTCAGCGCCAGATTCATCAAGGCGATTCAATTTATAATCTGGAAACAGTTCAACACGCCAAGATGGACGCCAATCTCCTTCTAAGCAAGCAACCAATCGATTGGGTTGGTATTTAGTTAATAATCGTGATGTCATATCTAAGTAGCCGCGAATTGCATTAACAGGCATGCCGGCTGGTGACACCAAAGTTTCTGGCATTCCAAAATATGCTCGATACCAAAGAGATGCGCTGTCTAAGAGCATTAGAGTCATACAGCAGTTCCTGCATAAGCGATAACTCCTCGATCAATTTTTGCTAATGCTTGATCAATTACAACTTGTAATTCTGGCGCTGCAGAACGTAACTGCCTAAGTAAATCTATAATTTGCTTCATTGCTCGAACAAAATCTCCAACTGTAAGTTCACTTCCCTTTAAAATTGAAGTGAGTGAGTGCCCGCTAGCCCATTTGTGAGATGCCCAGCAAAAACCAAAATCTGGCGCACGCATAGGCTCTAAGTTCAAATCTATTTCAGCTTCATGAATTTTGCCGTAGATTTTTGAAATGATAGTCAAGGCATTCTGGACTTCCCCACGGGGTACCTTAGCTGCCTCTTCATTTCTTGATTCATAAATACAACTGGATAGAACCGCTACTAAATCTGCCGCAGTTAATTGGTTGAAAACGCTAGCTTGAATGGATTCTGCTATCAATAGATCAGTTTCGCCGTAGATCTTTGCTAGCATTTTCCCAGATTGAGTTATTGCATCGTTATTTATATAGCCAAACTTATCTAAGATGATTTTAATGCGATCAAACCGCTTTGCGATCACATTGGTTCGCGAATTAATCCGTTCTTGCAGACCATCGATTTCTCGTTGCAGTCGTTGTGCACGTTCGGCGATTCTTGAATGATTCTCACGGTCTGGACAACTATGACAGGCATGATTCTTCATGCGTTTACGAATACTGCCTATTTCTTCCTCTATTTCATTCCGCTTCCTCTTACTTCGCTTACTATCAGTTTCTAGCTTCTTAATTACAGCCCGCATGCTGAAATATTCAACAAAATCGCCTTGATCGCACTTCGATTGTTTAAACAAATCATCACGTGCAATTTCATTTTTTCTAATCTGTTTGGCCAAACCAACAACTGCCTTATCGGCCTGGAACTGCGCTAAAGAAGATTCAAGTGAAGTTCTGGCTCGAGATGAGCCAAATTGTGAGATGAGATTAATGCTCATGTTGTATGTTGGTTTGAAAGAACTTTTTAGTGGATAAGTTCTCGTGGAGGCTAAACCCCCAACCGAAGTAGAATCTAAATCATTATTCCAAAGTATTACTGCATTACCTTCAACATCGATTCCACGTCGGCCTGCTCTGCCTGTCAACTGGGTGTATTCACCAGGTGAGATAGCCACGTGTGCTTCTCCATTCCACTTACTTAGTTTCTCAAGCACTACAGTTCGTGCCGGCATGTTTATACCCAGAGCTAGAGTTTCAGTCGCAAAAACCGCCTTAACCAATCCTTGTTGAAACAACTCTTCAACTGTAACCTTGAAAGCGGGCAATAAACCTGCATGATGGGCAGCTATTCCACGCTCTAAAGCATCTGCCCATTCGTAGTACCCCAGCACAATAAGATCCTCTTCAGCCAAATTTTTCATATTTTTAGCTATAACGCTTCGAATAATCTTTCGCTCATCGGTATTTGTCAGTTTTAGGCCAGCCGCTAAGCATTGTCGAACTGCTGCATCACAATTATTTCTTGAGAATATAAAGGTAATTGCTGGTAGGAGATTCTCGCGATCTAATTTCTCAATCACTTCGGAGCGCATTAATGGTTTGGGTCCTTTAGGTCTATCTCGCCAATTGCCACGAGCTTGTCGGTAAGAATCTCGTTCAAGTCTGGTTAGTTCAGGATTCAATTTTTGGTTTTCACCAAAGAGGTCCAATAAACGATTGCCAAATAAAACATGTTGATAAAGTGGAACAGGTCGTATTTCACTAACGATAACCTCAGTTTCACCACGGACAGTTTGCAACCATTCTCCGAATTCCTCGGCGTTAGATACTGTTGCGGAAAGAGAAATAATTTGAACCGCATCAGACAAATGTATAAGTATTTCTTCCCATACCGCTCCTCTGAACTTATCTGCCAGGTAATGAACCTCATCCATCACTACGTACTTGAGATCATTTATCGTTTTAGAGTTGGAATAGATCATGTTTCTTAAAACTTCCGTGGTCATGACCACGATCTGAGCTTCAGAATTTATTGAAGTGTCACCAGTGAGTAAACCAATTTTGGATTCACCGTATTTCAAGCACAATTCTGTGTATTTTTGATTACTAAGTGCTTTTATTGGAGTTGTGTAGAAACACTTACCACCAGAATTAATGACTAAATCAACGGCAAATTCACCAACAATTGTCTTACCTGCTCCAGTCGGCGCAGCCACTAGAACTCCTTTTCCATTCTCTAATGCATGACAGGCTTGTATTTGAAAAGGATCTAATTCAAATAGAACATTTTCAGCAAATTTTTGAGTTTTAGGATACTTTCCCTTAGATTTATGTAAAGCGAAACTCTCAGCAGGCGATAATGTCATTACATTAACCATGTTTTTAATGCGTTTTGAACGTTTGTAATCTCAATTGGCAGCTTTGAGATGAACTCACCATCGGCAAAGGCAGTGGCATCAGCTAATATCTTGACTTTTTGTCCATGGATAATTTCAATCTTTGGGTGAGGAATATGTTTGCCTGCGAATACTTTTGGAAAAATGGTGAGTAACACTATTTTTGATACTGGATGGACAAGCAAAATATCAAAGATTCCGTCTGAATTTGAGGCATTGGGGCAAATCCTCATACCTCCACCGTACGTTTCGCCATTTGCCACCGAAAGTAACATAAAGTTTTGATCAAATTTTTTATCATCAACAATTAATTCATATTTGATGGGTTTGAATCTAGCTAAAGTGAATATTGTAGCTAAGGTATATTTGATTTGACCTTTTGGCCAAGTAATTTTGTTTGCGAAATCATTCACTAGAGCATCAAAGCCAGTACTTAGAACTTGTACATACCAACGTTTACCAAAATTCCCAGTTACTAAACCTAGGTCGATAGCGGTAGGATCTTGAGATCTAATAGCATTAAAAATTTCTTCGACAGACTTTTTATATGCACCAACTGCCCGGGCAAAATCATTTCCAGTACCAGCCGGAATGACTGCTAATGCGATATCTCTCTCCGCGATTTCTTGAAGACATAAATTAACTAAACCATCACCACCAATAGCTATAACCCTTTCAAAATTTCCTGACCTAATTCTTTGTTGAAAATCAAATAATGTTTCTTCAAAAGAAGATTTATTGATTACTTCGTATGGCAATTCGTTGCTTTTAAGGAGCTCCTCTAATTTAGAAGATAAATAATTTGATTTTCCTTTTCCAGCCTTTGGATTTACAACTAAAAGCCACATTTAAATTGATTCTGGTTTATCAATCGGTGATACTCCAAAACTAGTAATGTTTTTCTTCGACTTTCTTCTGTCGGCAAGCAATGCGAATAACCCACTAAGAAAATAAATAAGGCACAGAGGTATTGCTAGCAACGTCATCGTGATCGGATCAGGAGTAGGTGTGAAAGCTGCTGTGAAGAGAAAACAAAGAAATACTGCTGTACGCCAAGGTTTGAGAATGGATTTACCCGACAAAAGACCCAGCAGATTTAAAGCAACTAAGAACAGTGGCAGAACAAAGGCAATTCCAAAAATAAGTATTAACCTCAATACAAAATCAAGATACTCATCAAATCTAACAAGATTGCCAAGGTTATCTGGAGTGAACCCAAGTAATACATCGACTGCATGTGGCAAAATCAAATATGCCAAAACTGTTCCGGTGGCAAATAGTGGCGTGGCTATTACAGAGAATAGTATTGCCACCCTTTTCTCTTTACGGTGTAATGCTGGAGTGATAAAAGACCATAATTGATATATCCAAATCGGAGCTGCCAAAATTACGCCAGCAAGTAAAGAGATTTTTACTTGAAGATTAAATGGTCCTAGAATTCCATTCACGTACAATTCACCACATTTACCATCTGACGGTGAACTTTTTGTTCCTAGATCACAAAAAGGTAATGTTAAAAGTCGAATTATCGACTGATAAAAATACCAGCCAAGAAGTGCTGCCAAAGAAATTCCAAATAAAGATTTTATTAAACGATTACGAAACTCCCGAAGATGATCTAGCAGTGGCATCTTGCCGCCACGCTGCTTACTCATAAAATTTACTTTTCAGAACTTGGGTCTGTTTTTTTATCCTCTTTAGAATCATCTTTATTCATCTCTTGAACCTCGCTCTTAAAAATTCTTAATGACCTTCCAAGTGAACGCGCAGAATCTGGCAAGCGTTTTGAGCCGAAAAGGATTAGAAAAACGATTGCGAGTACTAATAAATGCCAAGGTTTGAGTGAATTCATAGGCGCATACTACCCCAGATTCTAACTCTGGTCAGAATAGGCGGAGACTAAGTTTGATGCCATTTGCTCAACCTCAAGGGCCAGCGATCTCGGTGAAACAACTTTAATTGACGGGGCATTACTGAGGATCGCTCTCTTAAGCCAGTCGAAATTGCTTACCCTCAATTTCACAAGTAATTGCCCCTGCGAAATTACTTGTTCGATGATAATCGAAGAATTTCTCTCAATAAAATTCAGATTTTCAGGGTTCACAGTAAGTTCTACCACCTCTTCATCTTTCAGTTGATCGAACTTTTGAGCTTCGGATTTCTCACCTACAACACAGTTGAGAATTTGATCAGCTTTAAAGATTCGATCCGATTGAGCCTGCCAGTCATAGCCAGAAAGATAAAGGTTTCCATTTTGTAAATACAGTTTATGCGGCAGAACCTTGCGGGAAGATAACATATCCTTGGAAACAGATTGATAATCAAATGTAATCATTCGAGATTCAAAGATAGCTTGATTTATGATGTTGAGAAAAGGAAAAGATAAATTCTGATCAACTAATATTAATAACTCTTCATCTTTTTTGTCCAGAAACTTTTTGCTCAAGTTATCGATTTTCTTCAGATTATCGGTGTTTGAAAGATTTAGCTCCCTCAAAATCTCTAATCCCAAAGCGATGACTACTCTTTCATTACTAGAAAAATTTCTCGGTTTGTTCAATACTTGAGGATCTATTATCGAAACAACACCTTCCTCATAGGTTAAATCAATCAATTCATAAGGTGTATAACCAGGTAATCCACACATGAAGGCTAATTGAAGATCTTTTTCGATTTCTTTTTCTGAGGCATTGAAAACCTTAGATAAAAGTTTGATCGAAATTCCAGGATGCTCGAGGATATATGGAATTAAATCCATAGTTCTAAGCGCTCGAATTGCAGCAGTGTCAGACATTTATCAATCCTTTTACGCGATTAATTATCTGATCCCGAATGGATTTTGGGGATATAACAACTACATCAGAACCATACCAAAGCAATGTTTCAATCAAATCTTCTTCGAAGCTGTAATCTATGGATAATTTGTCCCAATCTGAATCAAATTCCTCTACTTCATATCTTCTTCTTAAAGCAAGTGCTTGATTCTTACGAACTATTATCTCAGCCTTAGAAATAGTTGGAGCGTTGATGCTCTCTATAAACACTGAGAGTTTAAAATTAGATGGTTTGGTGAATCCGTTAGCTTTGCTCGTAGATTTAATCCCATCACCAATCCTTATTAGTTTAAATGATTTGACTATATCGTTTTCTTCTGCGGCTAAATACCAGAATCCTTTTCGCGTGTATATTCCATATGGTTTAACATGACGAATTACTCCCTTGTATTCAAATTCAAGAGTAACTAAACGTTTTATCGCATCAACGATAAACAAAAGTTTTTTTGAATCCTCACTATCTGCCACTACGGGTGAAACAACCGTATTTGTTGCTACTGAACCATCCAAGGATTGAATCTTCAATAGGGCCGCATTCGAATCATGTTTTAGTGCAGATTGATGCCATAAGTTTGCAGCCATTGTGAGCAATAAAATCTCCTCATTGGAAAAATCATCTGGATTAATTTGAAAAGTATTACTATCGATTAAGTAGCCTTGATCATCTTCGAAAAGTGGGTCTAACGCTCGAACTTCAATACGAATACCTAAGTTCCTGAGATCATCTTTGTCCCGTTCAAACATTCGCTCCATAGTTTCAGCAGATCCGGAATATCCAGCTACGTTTTTGAAAATTTCAGATTTGGTTAGAAACCGTGTTGTTGAGAGTAAAGCTAGGGTTAAATTGATTAATCTCTCAGTTTTTTGATCGCTCACAGACTTAGGCTAGCGATTTCAAAAAGGTTTGCTAAGATTCAGTATGCAAAATTCAAAGAAATTTATAGTTGCCTCATTATCAATCTTACTTCTTACATCCTGTACAACTGACGGAGGCGTAGACCCCATGGTAAATCAAAATTCATCTACATCTGGAACCTTGCCTGAGGTAGCCGGCGATAAAGGATCAAAGCCAACGATTGCAGCACCTGTCGGTAATCCCCCATCCACTTTACAATCTAAGGATATTTTTGAAGGCAATGGCAAAGAAGCGGTAGCAACCTCCGTTCTAGAAGTTCACTACACATTAATGGTTTGGAGTTCTGGAACTTTAGTTGAGTCCTCATGGGATTCTGGGCAAACAGCTACTTTCCCATTGAGCGGTGTGATTGCGGGTTGGCAACAAGGCATCCCCGGCATGAAAGAAGGCGGTCGAAGACTGCTTGTGATCCCACCAGATCTTGGTTACGGATCTCAAGGTGCAGGTGGCGCTATTGGCCCTAATGAAACTTTAATTTTTGTAGTTGATTTAGTTAAAGTTTCTTAATCTATTCAAGTACGCCGTAAGAACCTTTTGAAGGTCTTCGGCGTCGTTGTAATACTGGAACACCTGGAGCCATTCGACGTGCAAAAATCAAAAATCCAGTGTGACCAATCATCCTATGTTGTGGACGTACCGCCAGTCCTTCATGATGCCAACCTCGCACAATAGTTTCAGATGACTCAGGTTCAGTGAAATTACCGCTTTCTTTAATTGCCTCTGCAATTTTAGAAAGCTGAGTTGTTGTCGCCACATAAGCCATAAATACTCCACCAGGAACTAGTGCTTTTGAAGCTACATCTAGGCACTCCCAAGGTGCAAGCATGTCAAGTAATACTCGATCAAAATCAGCCTCATAAGTTTGATCTTGTAACGCTCCAATAGTTAAATTCCAATTAGTCGGTTTGGCACCAAAATATGATGAAACATTTTTTTCAGAGATTTCGGCAAAATCTTCTCTCATTTCAACTGAATGTAAAACGCCTTTTGCTCCGATAGCACGTAATAAATGAATGCTCAGCGCTCCGGATCCAACACCAGCTTCAAGAACTCTAGCACCTGGTTTAATATCAGCAATACCAAGGATCATTGCGGCATCTTTAGGATAAATAATAGTTGCTCCCCTTGGCATGGATAAAACATAATCTGCAAGCAACGGTCTAAATGCTTGGAATTTTAAATCCTGATTGGTAGCTACTATCGAGCCTTCAGGTAATCCTATTAATGCATCGTGCTTAAGCATGCCTTTGTGAGTATGCCATTCTGAACCTTGAGTAAGAGTTATTGAATATAACTTACCTTTAGCGTCAGTTAATTGAACGCGATCTCCGTATTGAAAACTTCTGTCTATCATCTACTTTTAACTTCGCTTTTTAAAAAGGGGTACCAATTGAGAATCTGATCCAAATCAATATCAGAAAGTGAATCAATAAGTCTTAAATTTTTGTGCGGTTGCATCTCTACCAAATGAGGAATACCTATCACCTGGGCTCCTGATCGTAATCCAGATTCAACGCCAGTTAAGGAATCCTCGAACACTAAACATTTGGATATATCCACCCCTATTGTTTTCGCGGCGAGTAGATATGGATCTGGAAATGGTTTTGATTTTTCGACATCATCTCTAGAAATTGTGGCTTTAAAGGTGTTGCTTGGAAATTTTGTTAAAACAGAACGCATTTGCCTTCCAGTACTAGCAGTTACTAACGCGAGCGGTATGCCTGATTCAATACAATCTGCAGTTAATTCCAATGCATTAGGCATAAAACTCAACTCCTTTGCCAATTTCTGCTCCATAACAAGATCCAAACGCTCACTGAAATATCCAAAGGGTTTTATATTTCCAGTACGTGCTTGCATATACCGCTCAGTACGTTCCATAGGTCCACCCAAACAATTTATTTGATCAGATGGTTCCCAAATCGCCCCCAGTTCTGCCATAACCTCTACCTCAGCAGCAAACCATAACGGCTCAGAATCGATAAGAGTTCCATCCATATCAAAAAGTATTGCACTCATGATGCGTTGAAATACTTTGCTTCTGGGTGGTGGAGCACTATTGAGGATGTTGATTGTTCGGGATGAAGTTGGAATTCTTCAGAGAGTTCAACTCCGATTCGTTTGGGATCTAACAATTCAAAGATTTGAATTTGTTGCTCTAAGTCTGGACAAGCTGGATAACCAAATGAGTACCGTGATCCCTGGTAGCCTTGATCAAAAATTTCCTTCAAATCTTTTGAATCTGAGCCATTAATCTTTAATTCCTCACGAGTTCGTGCATGCCAATGTTCAGTCAAGGACTCAGTCAGTTGTACAGATAACCCATGTAACTCCAAGTATTCGCGATAAAGATTCTCTTGGAACAATTTGCTAATAGCATCACTGATTGATTGCCCCATGGTGATAACCTGAAAACTTACAACATCAATTTCGCCGCTAGCATTACTTCTAAAGAAATCAGCTAAACACAATCTGCGATCTCTACTTTGGCGTGGAAATGTAAATCTCAGGCGCTCATTGCCTTTTGATGGACCTTCATGGTTAAGAATGATCAAATCATTACCTTCACTGACACATGGAAAGTATCCATAAACAACAGCCGCATTCAACCAACCCTTTGATTGCACGTCATTTAGCAGAGCTCTCAATTGTGGTCGACCTTGTTCGGCTGCCATGGATTCAAAATCTTTACCTTTTAATCCCCATTGACCAAGAAACAAAGCTCTTTCATCCAACATCCCAACATAATCGGCAAGAGCAACACCTTTTACTACCCGTGATCCATAGAAGGGCGCAACCGGTATTGGATTATTACTAGCAACATCACTACGTCTTGTATCTCTAACCGAAGGTGAAGGGTTTGAGGTTTTTGGAGTTCGACGCTGCTTGAGGGGAGGCAATTCAACACCAGGTACCCCTCTTTTTATGCCCATCAATGTATCCATCAGCTTTAAACCCTCAAAAGCATCCTTGGCATAACGAACAGTGCCAGAGAATTGTTCACTCAAATCTTGCTCAACAAATGATCGCGTTAAAGCTGCGCCGCCTAAAACTACTGGCCATTTTTTACCTAACCCTCTTGAATCTAACTCCTGCAAATTCTCTTTCATGATTACAGTGGATTTCACGAGAAGTCCTGACATGCCGATAACATCAACATTGTTTTCATTGGCCGCGTCTATGATCTGATTGACAGTTTGCTTAATACCAATGTTGACAGTCTCGTAACCATTATTCGATAAAATGATGTCTACTAAATTCTTACCAATATCGTGAACATCGCCTTTAACTGTAGCTAAAAGAATCTTGCCGCGACCTTGATCATCAGTTTTCTCAATGAAAGGCTCAAGATAAGCCACTGCACTTTTCATTACTTCAGCGGATTGAAGTACGAAAGGCAATTGCATCTCTCCTTTTCCAAATAATTCTCCCACGACTTTCATACCTGCCAGTAAATGTTCGTTAATAATTGTCAAAGCGGGAATCCGAGAATCTAGGGCGCTCTTTAGATCCTCATTCAGGCCTACTTTTTCGCCATCGATAATTCGACGTTGTAAACGCTGTTCCAATGGAAGTGCCGCCAATTCTGCTGCACGACTTTCTTTTGTGGTAGTTACCTTAATATTTTCAAAAAGCTCTAAGAATTTGGTTAGCGGATCGTATGAAACATTTCCGTCACCATCAAATTTACGTCGGTCATAAACTAGATCAAGAGCCACCTCTAATTGTTCACTCGGAATACGATTGATCGGTGTAATTTTTGAAGGGTGAACAATTGCAGAATCTAAACCATTCTTTACTGCTTCTGCGAGAAAAACAGAGTTTAGAACAATTCGAGCTGCCGGATTTAATCCAAAAGAAACGTTGCTTACACCAAGAGTTGTTTGAACCTGTGGGTACTCTGATTTTAATGCTTTGATCGCATTAATTGTTTCAATACCATCTCTTCTAGTTTCCTCCTGACCAGTAGCTATCGGAAAGGTTAGGCAATCGATTAATATATCTTCAGCTTTCATTCCCCAATTTGTAGTTAAATCCGTTATCAATCGCCTTGCCACCTTTAATTTCCACTCAGCATCACGAGCTTGACCATTTTCATCAATAGTTAAAGCGATTACTGCTGCACCGTGCTCCACCACTAACGGCATAATCCTGGCGAAGCGTGAAGTTGGGCCATCTCCGTCTTCATAATTAACAGAATTAATAACTGAACGTCCACCAAGTTGCTTCAAACCAGCCTCAAGAACCGCCGGTTCAGTGGAATCCAAAACGATCGGCAAAGTAGATGAAGTGGCAAATCTGAATGCCAATTCTTTCATGTCTGAAACGCCATCTCTGCCCACATAATCAACGGATAGATCCAACATATGTGCGCCATCCCGTATTTGATCTCTTGCAATTTCAACACAAGTTTGCCAATCATCAGCTAATAGAGCTTCCCGAAAAGCCTTAGAACCATTGGCGTTAGTTCTCTCACCGATTGATAAATAAGTATTTTGTTGCCTAAAGGGTGCAAATTGATAAAGAGAGGAGGCACCAATTTCGCGAAAAATTTCTCTCCCAGAAATTTTTGTATTCCTTAGAGCTGACACAACCTCCTTCATATGCGAAGGGGTAGTACCACAACAACCGCCAACTAGATTGACTTTATAATCTTTTACAAAGTTTTTTAAAGCTGTTGCTAATTCAACTGGTGATAATGGGTAATGCGCTCCACCCTCACTCAAGACTGGTAAACCGGCGTTAGGCATGACAGATATTCCTACACTGGCACCTTTACTTAAAACTCTTAGGTGCTCACTCATTTCAGCAGGACCGGTTGCGCAATTCAATCCGATTAAATCAATGCCAATGGGTTCTAATGCATTCAAGGCAGCACCGATTTCTGATCCCATCAACATGGTTCCGGTAGTTTCAACAGTAACTTGGGCAATCAGAACAATATCTTTTTTAGATCGCGCGATTGCATCTCGTGCGCCATTCACCGCTGCTTTAGCTTGTAGCAAATCTTGAGTAGTTTCAACAAGTAGTGCGTCAGATCCACCTGCGATTAATCCGTCAGATGCGGTTGCGTAAGCCTCTTTTAATTTTTCATATGTTGTGTGACCAAGTGTTGGCAATTTTGTTCCCGGACCTAAAGATCCAAGTACCCAGCGTGGGTGCTCTTTCGTCGAATACTGATCAGCAATCTCTCGAGCTATTTTTGCGCCAGAATAAGCCAATTCATAGATTCGATCTTCAATTCCATATTCAGCCAAATTTGCGAAGTTAGCTCCAAATGTATTTGTTTCAATCGCATCGACGCCAGCCTCTAAATATTCACTATGAACCTCTTTAACTATGTCTGGTCTTGTAATATTTAAAATCTCGTTACATCCCTCATAGTTTTGAAAATCCTCTAAAGATGGATTTCGCGCTTGAAGCATGGTACCCATGGCCCCGTCAGCGATAACTACGCGTTCAGATAAAGCATCGCGTAATGAGTTCATTCCAATAAGTTTACCTTAGTAAAGACGGGCAATCGGTTGATTTATAGTGCTAAACCTAACAAGGAATCGATTGCTCTGGCCATTAGACCACTTTGATTAACAGAAGGGTTACTTTGAGAAGAATTGGCCCAATTAATCAATCGATCTAATGCAGCTGGTGTATCAAGATTATTTGATAAGTCTTTTATCAAGGAATTAATAACATCTTTTGTCTGTGCTACTTCACTTTGTGCCAATGCAGATCTGACTAAATTAACTTCAATAGAAGATTTATCCAAAAGTTCATTATTCCACGCACGATCTTGTTGGTAATGTCCTCGTAGCAATGCCCATCTTAGAATCATTGGATCAACGCCAGATTCAATCAACTTTGATACAAAAACCAAATTGCCTTTGGATTTGCTCATTTTTTCCCCATCTAATGAAATCATGGCTGCGTGAACAAAACTCTCGGAAAAATTACGTCCATAGGCTGCTTGAATAATCTGAGCACTCATAAAATGATGCGGGAATATCAAATCAGATCCTCCACCTTGCAAAGAAACAATTGGGTTACTTTTTTGATCATCAAGATAGTGACAGGCAATCGCCGTGCACTCCACATGCCAACCAGGTCTGCCAAACCCAAAACTACTCTCCCAGCCAGGTTCATTTCCTATGTGGGCACTCCACACAAGCGGATCTAATCTATGTTTCTTTCCAGCTCTATGTGGGTCTCCCCCACGTTCAGCAAACACTGCAACCGCATCATCCACTGGGATTGGTAGATCAGTAAGAAATTCTTCAACAGCAAAATAGTAGTCTTTTTCAATCTCATATAGGTATCCGTTTTTGTCTAAGCGCTTTATGAAATCTTCAATAATTGCCATCGAATCTGTTACCTTGATGAAATGTTCGGGTGGAATTACTCGCAACGCTGACATGTCAGATTTAAAAAGATTAATTTGAGAATCCGCTAACTTAGACCAGTCCACTTTATCTCGGTTAGCTCTCTCCAAAAGCGGATCGTCAACATCGGTGATGTTTTCAACGAAATTAATATTTTTCCCGGCCAGCATTTGATATCTATAAATCAGATCAAATGCTAAATAGGTAGCGGCATGCCCTAAATGGGTGGCATCATATGGAGTTATACCGCATACATACATCTTAAAATCCTTTGATTTTGCAAAGTAAATAGGTCCTGCTGATGAATCATTGATCTTCAAAGGTGGAAAATCATGATCGATCAATCCTGGAACAAATGGTTTCGGCCAACTATTCATAATATGTGATCCTTTCTATACCGGTGGCCATGGAATGGCTGGCCATTGATCACTTGGGAAGGGAAACTTTCCGGTTGCAAGTAAGTCTGAAACACGTTGATCAAGAGCAGATATCTCCGCAGTAGTGAGTAGATCGGCAAATGAAGAGTGTAAATCCAATTTCTTAACTTTATTGAGCAATTCAATCTCTTCCAGATTGAATTGTTCACCAGAAAATTGCCACAAAACAGTTCGAAGTTTATTCTCTTGATGAAAACATACTCCATGGTCACATCCCTTAAGTTTTCCCGTCACATCAACTAGTAGGTGACCAAATTTACGATCCGTATTATTTATGATCGCATCAAACAGGGCTAATTTTCGCAATTGAGGATCATTTCCTTGGCCAAACTCAACAATATCCAAATTATCATCTATTTCTATCCATTCTTGCACCATGCCATACCCAAATGGACCCTCTCGAAGAACTGTAATTGGGACTAAATCAAATCCGGCCAATTGACTTAATAAAAATGCTGCGTATTCACGGTTTGCTAAATTTCCATCAGCAAAATCCCATAGAGGTTTTTCTCCAAGAACAGGTTTATATATAACTTTCATCACTGGATCCGTATTTTCCAAAGTGGCTTGCAAAGTTGCATTTGACGCATCAATCAAGCGACCTATCACTTTTAAATTTGCATTCTTTATAACCGCCGAAGTTTGGTTCATCGTCGATATCCATTAGCCCTAGGACATAAATGTCCGAGTGGATCTACTGGAAGTGCACAAAACGGGCATGCGGGTCGGCCTGCATTCACAACAAGATTAGCTCGATCACAAAAACCTTTTATTTGGTTTATTTTCAAACTTGCAACAATCAAATCTGGCCCAGAATCAATATCGTCGATAAGTAGTTCATCATCTTGAGAGGCAGCTTGAATATTTACAATCACATACTCATTTTCCCAGGTAATACTGATGATCCCGACTGTGAAATCAGATTCGATTGGCAATTCCAAAGGGGCATCATCTTGCACGGCAGGTGCGGTCAAATCTTCAGTTGTAGCAAGTCGCCCCCGCCGTAACTCCCGAATTAACTCTTGAAACCTCTCTGAAAGTGCGATTACCTGCCCTTTATCAATAGCCACTGTATTTAAGTTGCCTTCAGATTTAACTTGTATAAAAAACTCTCGTTGCCCAGGCTCACCTATTGCACTCACAATAAAACGGGTCGCTGGTTGATGTCTGTAAATGATCCTTGGCATTACTTTTTCCACCATCTGATTGGGCTACCAAGAAGATTTCCCCCACCTAACACATTAGATTTAAAATTGCTTAAATCAGTGTTCTTAATTTTGTAATTACTTTGAATAATAGAATTCGAAGATTTTCCAATATTAATTGCAGAAATTGAAGCCGGTTCAGCGACAAAACTTTGAAATCTATCAATCGGCAGAGATAAAGAGGCTGCCAAAATCATTTTTATGATATCTCCATGCGTTACAAGAAGTATTGGACCTTTCTCAAAAGATAGATCTTTTATTAACCCATCTACTCTTCGACGCATTTGCTTAAAACTTTCACCCTGTGGAAATGTGAAACTAGAAGGTTTGTTTTGAACAGTTCTCCATTGTCTATCTCTAGATAAAACGCGTAATTTCTTTCCGGACCACTGGCCATAATTCATTTCGATCAGTTCAGGCTTAATCTGAAAACTGATTTTTGGATTTGTCATCATAAAAGGTGTGATTGTCTGAACACATCGAGTTAATGGGCTGCAGTAAACCTGGTTTATCATCAAATTTTTAAGGTAGTTTGCAAGCTCTTCTGCCTGCTTGAATCCATCTTTGGAAAGTTCCACCGAGTCATCTTGTCCAGCCAATATCCCTTTAGTGTTTGCCGTGGATTGGGCGTGACGCAATAGATAAATAATCGGCATTTGGCAAGGTTACCGATATTTTCGACCTCACGTTGCTACTCTGCCAGCCATGGAACGTCGGAAATTAGGTGGAGTATCGATATCTCGACTCGGTTTAGGAACTATGACCTGGGGTCGAGATACTGACGAAAACGAGGCTGCGCAACAACTTCAATATTTTGTTGAGGCCGGTGGAAACCTAATTGATACCGCAGCTGTTTATGGTGATGGAGATGCCGAGCGAGTGTTAGGAGGATTTATTGGAACTTTGGTTAAACGAGATCAATTATTTATTGCGTCAAAGGCTGGTATTTCTTTCAAAGATGGAATTCGACAGGTAAACAACTCTAGAAATGAATTGATTTCAGATTTAGATCGCACCCTTACCCGACTTAATGTGGATTACCTAGATATGTGGCAGGTGCACACTTGGGATAAAAACACGCCACTTGAGGAAACACTTTCCGCTTTAGATTATGCAACATCCTCTGGTAAAGCTCGGTATGTTGGTGTTTGTAACTTTAATGGCTGGCAATTAGCGCGCTCAGCAACATTGCAAAACCCAATATTTGGTAAGGCGGCAATCACAAGCGCGCAAAATGAGTACTCATTGTTAAATCGAGGGGTGGAAGACGAGGTCATACCTGCTGCGACTGCATTAAATCTCGGATATCTAGCTTGGTCACCGCTAGGCCGTGGCGTATTGACCGGTAAATATAGAAATGGAGTGCCATCAGACTCTCGAGGAGCTTCTCCACATTTTGCAAATTTTGTTGAACCATATTTAACTGAACGGGCTAAACAAATTGTTGAAGCAGTGATTGTGGCCGCTGATGGCTTGGGTTATTCGCCATTAGAGGTTGCGCTATCTTGGGTGAGAGATGCACCGGGTGTTACAAGTGCCCTGATAGGTGCTAGAACTGGCGCACAATTGCGAGGAATTTTAACGGTTGAACAAATTACATTACCTGAACAAGTTCGCCAGGCACTTAACGAAGTTTCTGCAAACTAATCTCTAGATGTTATCTAAAAATTCGTAAAGTACTCTTACGCCAAATTTCAATCCATCTATTGGAACACGTTCATCAACCCCGTGGAAAAGTGCAAAAAAATCCAAATCTCTTGGCAAGCGCAATGGCGAAAACCCGTAACCAGTAATTCCGACATCATGTAAAGCTTTGTTGTCCGTTCCGCCACTCATCAGGTAAGGAACCGGGATGCCTTGTGCATCTTGACTATTGATTGCTTTACACATTGCATCAACTAATGGTCCTGCAAAATCTACCTCTAGAGCTATATCTCGAGTAAGGATTTCTACTGAAACCTCATCCCCTGCCAATTTTTTAATAGTTTGATGCAGTTGATCTTCATAACCGGGAAGAAAACGACCATCAATAACGGCACTAGCCTCTCCTGGAATTACGTTAGCTTTATAACCTGCCTCAAGCATTGTTGGGTTTGCAGTATTCGATATCGTTGCGCCTAGCATTTTTACCGCATTTCCGAGGTGATTTAGTAAAGGCCTAACATTGCTAGCCTCGTATTTATCGCCTGTGAGTTCAGCAATTTTTCTGAAGAATTTGCTGCTAGTTTTGGTTTCAACCTGCGGCCATTCATAATTGCCAATTCGAGAGACTGCATCAGAAACTTTTGTGACAGCATTATCTTTATTAACAAAAGAGCCGTGTCCGGCCGTGCCTTTCGCAGATAGTTTTAACCACTGTATCCCTTTTTGAGCAGCTTCAATTAAATACAGTCGATTCTCGCCCGTAATCGTTATTGAGAATCCGCCTACCTCTGAGATTGCTTCGCTGTAACCTTTAAACAATTCCGGCCGATGTTTGACCAACCAGCGAGATCCATAATTAGATCCTGCTTCTTCATCAGCAAAGAAAACCAACAAAATATTTCTTGGCGGTTTATATCCAATTCTCTGCCACATCCGAACCGATGCCAAAATCATGGCATCCATATCCTTCATGTCAACAGCTCCACGGCCCCAAATAAATCCGTCTTTGATAATTCCACTAAATGGATCAACCGACCAATCATCAGCATTCACAGGAACAACATCAATATGTCCGTGTAATACTAGGCCAGGACGATTTCTATCTCGTCCTTCAATATGTGCTACAACATTGACTCGATTTGGGGCTGTTTCAATTAACTCACTTTTAATCCCAACTTCACTTAATTTCGCCGCAACATACTCAGCCATCGCTTTCTCATCGCCCTTGCCTTCACCATAATTAACACTTGGGATTCGAATCATTTCCTGACAGAGCAAAACTGTTTCTTCTTCTAACTGAAGTATCTGCTCAGGGGTAAGTTTCATAGTCCTATTCTCCTATACAACTTCAATTTCCATTGAATCGAGATTACGTTAAAATACAAATAAGTCCGGGTGGCGGAATTGGCAGACGCGCTAGCTTGAGGTGTTAGTGC
>JACCDO010208918.1_pt1 | contig 20533 bp, 13 predicted proteins | sample 7446101 | NCBI WGS metagenome assembly JACCDO01 (sample SAMN15323440, study PRJNA562643) | freshwater metagenome | isolation source: river surface water | place: USA:Blue River Watershed | collected 2017-08-16
AAAATAGCAAAAAATATATCTAATTTAAACTTTTACCAAGTTGATTTTCAAATAAACAAGAAAATTAAACCTGAGTTTTTAATTAAATATATTAAAAACATTGACTATCGAAACTACTACTCTAAAGATACTTTATTTTATAAACATGTATCAACAATTGATGAAAACAATTGGGTTGAATTGGAATTTTACAATGGAAGTAAAAATAAGTTTATTGTAACTGATTCAAACTTTCTTGTTTTGTTTTACAATGAATCACCAAGCTTTGGACAAAGCTTATCTGACACTAAATATTATCACGCATTTAAAATTTTAAATAACAATGATAATTTCATACTTAGATTTGAAATTGTATTAAATAACATGGATATGGACCAAGATATTGATATTATAATTTATCTAAACATGATAATTCGATTATTAAAAGCAGTTCATGATAAATTTAAACAAACATTTCCTTATGAATTAATTAAAAAACCAGCAGATGATGAAGGTTATGAAAGTGATGTATCAAATATATTAAGTTCAGTAATTAATTCTCAAACTGAAAGCGAGTCTGGTAATTCAAGAAATTCAGCAAGTTTGTCAAGAGAAGATAAAAATACTCAAACACCATTAAGTTCAGTTTGTAACAATGACGAAAAGGAATTATTTTGTAACACAGTTTTTACCGACAAATCATTTGGTACCAAAGGAATTGCCTATTTTAATTCAACAAGTTCTGATGAAAATTTAAAAACAATTACAGTAAAACTAAAAAAACCTGATAAAAACTGAAAATATAGTATTTAAACAATTATTCTTATATACTAATAAAGTATCTATTATATGGGCGTTCCCGGTTTTTTCTTATGGTTAATGAAAAATTATAAAAAAGAGGGGTTTGTATTTAACAAATCTAAATTACTTTTAACTGATCTAAAACTTCTTAAAAAGAACAAAAAATTATCAGATGAAGAATTATTAAAATTTCAAAAACAAAACGATTATACACAATCGTTATTAAACCAAGTTAATTCAATTGACTGGTTTTTAATAGATGCAAACTGTTTAATTCACCCTGTGTGTTTTAAAGTTGTTGCAGAAAATCCAGATCTAACGGATAATGAAAAACTAGAAAATAAAATGATAAATGGGGTTTTGGAATATCTTGAAAAAATAATTAGCTATGTAAATCCATCTAAAGGTGTTTATTTGGCAATAGATGGTGTTGCACCAGTAGCAAAAATAAAACAACAAAGGTCTCGTAGATTTAAATCAGTTGCTGATAAAGTAATGTGGGATAATATTAAAAAGAAACACAACAAACCATTAACACAACATTGGAACAATAATGCTATTACCCCTGGTACTGAGTTTATGGTAAAACTACATAATAAAATCATCAATTGGGCTAATGGTTTAAATAAACATGTGATTTATTCATCATGTTTTACACCAGCCGAGGGAGAACATAAATTATTACAATTTATTAGACAAAATCAAAATGAAAATCAAGATTTGTCTTATGTGGTTTATGGTTTAGATGCAGACTTAATTTTCTTATCATTAGCAACCGAATCAGAAAAAATTTATTTGTTACGAGAAGCAAATGAGATTAATAAAAATGAGTCAAAAGAAGTATTAAATTATGTAAGTATTCGTATTATGAGAAAATCAATAGTAAATACAATTAAGGAATATTTGCTCGAAGCAGCAGACGGACTATTAAATGTTGATAAAATGGATGATGATATTAACAAAGTAAAACAAAAAAATACATTATATGGATTTGATGATTTGGATGAAACTAGAATAGTAAATGACTTTATTTTTATGTGTTACTTTTTAGGAAATGATTTTTTACCCCATATTCCTTCATTAGATATACATCAAGATGGTATTGAAAGTTTGATTATTAGTTATGCGGATACAACTAATGAATTAATTTTGGAGAAAAACAAAATAGAGTATTTGTTAAATGGAAAACAAGCACTCCAAGGTAAAACTTTAAATAAAATTAATATGGATTTTTTAGAAAGATTTATAAACAAACTATCAGGACTTGAAGAAGGAGTATTAAGAGAACATTTTGCTAAAGGTAAAAAAAGATTTAGTTGTGATGGCGATGCTTATGAAAAAGAAGTTTTTAAAATTGAAAATTTACAATTTAAAATTCCAGATCCAATTCAATTGGGTTCAGATACTCCTGACCAATGGCGAGCTCGATATTATATGTACTATTGGAATGTGCAACCAGATGAAATCGAAGAGTTTAGTAAAAAACTAGTTACACATTATTTAATTGGAATTAAATGGGTTACAATGTATTATTTTGATGAGTGTCCATCATGGAATTGGTATTACCCTTTTGATTATCCACCTTTTATAACTGATATTGCAAAATATTTACCTGAATTAAATTTAAATAAAATAAAATTTGACAAGGGAAAACCATTAAAACCATTTATGCAGTTACTTGCAGTTTTTCCACCACAATCAAACAACTTAATACCAGGTAGTTTGCGTAAGTTAATGACCAATCCAAAATCATCATTAGCTTATATGTATCCGCAAGAATTTGAGCAAGATTTTATTAATAAAAAGAGATATTGGATGGGAATACCAAAATTACCACCATTAGATATAGACTTGATAAAACATGTTTTTTACAAGTACCAAGACGAATTGAAACCAGATGAAAAAGAAAGAAATAATATTAAAAATAAATTTGTTATAGGTTAGTTTAAATTAATATTTTACACCTTTGTGCATTTTAAATATAGTTCTTTTAATGTGTTTTTAAAAATTGTTTTAAAACCTTTTAAATTGATTTAAAAATTCGTAATGTATTTAAATTAAAAATATAATATAGATTAATTAATGGAAAAAAAGAGTGAAAAATCAGAAACTAGTGTAAGTAAAAAAAACTTTAATTTTATTTCAGATAGATTAAATACTATACAAAGTATGAAAGGTGGAAATAATATTGACTTAATGGTTGATTTTAAAAACTCAACAGAATCATTTGAGTATCCTGCTAATACTGACGATATTAGAGAATTACTTCCGAAAAAATATATAGATTTTGGAAAAGCAATAACAGAATTAGGCGGTAAGCTACTATATATTAAAAGTGGGTCAACTGGACATACATTTAAGGGAGTGCATCCACCACCAAATGATGATAACAAACAACCATATGCAGTTAAGATTGTTGCATATCCAAAAAAAGAAAATTATGGAGACATGTATAATATTAAACGGCCTGAAAACACTGAATTGCTTATGATAAGATTACTTTCATATTTTGTAATTAATAAACAAACTCCTCATATTGTTTTACCAATAACTACATTTAATACAAGCATAAAACCTTTTTTAAATTTAACAAAATCAAATATAGTAAATAATAAAAAGTTTGAACAATTTGTTGAAAAATATGAAAAGGGTGAATATTATCAAAATGTTTCAATTCTTGTTAGTGAATGGGCTAATGGAGGTGATTTGCTTGATTATATAAGAAAAAACTACAAAACAATGAAAACAAAACATTGGAGAACAATATTTTTCCAAATTTTATCAGTTCTGTCAATTATTCATGCCAAATATCCAACATTTAGGCATAATGACATGAAAGCAAATAATATATTAATTCATAATATTGATGTGGATGAAAACAATAAAAAATACTTATACAAAATAAATCAACAACATTATATTGTCCCAAATATTGGGTTTCAAATAAAACTATGGGATTTTGATTTTGCATGTATTCCAGGAATTGTTGATAACTCTAAAGTAGAAGCAGATTGGACAAATAAAATAAACATAACACCAGAACAAAATCGTTACTATGATATACATTATTTTTTAAACACTTTAACAAGAAAGGGCTTTTTTCCAGAATTTAATACTGCACCTGAAATACCTGACAAAGTAAAAGAATTTGTTAAGCGAATAGTTCCTGAAAAATACGAATCTGGTAAATTAGTTTCTGATCGAGGAAGAATTTTGGTTAATGATGAATATTTAACTCCGGATGAAATTCTTAAAAATGATAAATTTTTTAAAATTATGCGAAAAGATTAAATTAATAAATAATAATTATTTATTAATATAATTTGATTGATATTACCAATTTACAAATTTATGAATTTAGTTACAGGCGGAAAATTCAATAATACTTGGAATTAAACTATTTTCTGTATCCAATTGAAAAGTAACATGTTTGGTGGACTCAGTAGGTTTGATAAATAAGTCATCATAATTATCACGAGAAACAAAATGATTTTCAAAAGATTCTACCATTTTATTTGTTAATTTGTTGTTAGTTTCAATTGCTTCTTTTTCTGCTTTTTCAATTATTCTTGGTTCTGTTTTATCCAATTGTAAATAGTGATCATCTGGTTCGAGTTTATATAAGGTGTTCCATACTTTTTCTTTGCTTATACCATCTGGATAAGTTCTGTTAAGTAATTGAACATTTAATATTGTTAAAAATCCTGATTCCATTGGTTTGCGATAAAATTTGTCTTCACGAATGAAACATTCAATATTAATTATTACAGAACCAATAAATTTATTACGTAAACTAACATCAGCACTGAACTCAAATGGTTCAATGTCTTTGCCACGTGGATTCACATAGTAATAAATATTTGATAGGAATTTTAGGTTGTTAAATTTAAAGTTTTTACAATTGAAAATATTATTAATATGAGTATAAATTTCTTTTTCAACAGCTTCTGATGCCTTTGTTCTTTTATCACGAGATTTAGTTAATTCGTAGTTATTAACATTTGGTGTAACCATTTCATTAATAAAATTATACAATTCATAAGATTCGTTATCAAGAACTGCTGGATCATTTTTATTTATGTAAGGGAAATCTTTTTGACGCTGGTAAGGTATATTTGGAGTGGTGGGTTTTATTTGTTTTTGTGCATAGGTTAGCCCAATAAAATTTTCAACACTGTCTTTATAATTACATAAACAGCCCTTGATTCTTTCTATGATTTTTCCTTCTGACAAATGATTGATAAGAACAATCAATATTATTAAAATTAGTATTTTATTTATTAAGTTCATATTGTTCTAATTATTTTAATTAAAATTACTTAGATATTTTTTAATTAAAATCATTTTATGAAATGTTTAATTTAATTTTTTAAAATTTAGCATTCTATACAATTGCCTGCATCATCATAACCACAACATGTTTGACTAGGTTTTTTTGAAAAGCATTCTATACAATTGCCTGCATCATCATAACCACAACATAATTTTTCAACTTGTTGTTTGTTAATCATATGCATAGTAATTAAGAATGCGGCAGCTATCATTAATGCTAATTGAGGGTCTTTGTTTCCGCGGTAAATAATGTATGAAATCATTACTAAACGGAATACAGGATTTTCAAATAATTTGGCAATAAAGTTAGGAAGTTTAGGACGGGCTAAAGCAGCATACATACCTAAGAATAAAGAAAGTACAGGAAGTACGTATTTATTTTCATGAACCCAACCCAAGTTTTGGTTTACAACGGTATTAAATTGTTCCATTAGAATATATAATTTATATTAGATATTTTTTAAATTAAAAATAATTTTTTAAATTAAAAAACATAATAATCCATAATGTATTATTTATTCATAACCATCTAAGGCTTCTGCTGTACCATCAATATCATCGTCTTGTTCATAATCATCAATATCGAGAGAATCAAATGCTTCTTGTGCTGAATATGATTCTTCTTTTTTATCAGGGTCATCAATTTCTTGTTGAGTAAGTAATTCTTGATAATGTCCAACAACTTTAAGTGTTTCATCAATATAAGGAGTTTCATTTAATAGTAAAAAGTCAAATTTTCTTATATTATAATTTGAATATGGTCTGTAGTAAAGATTAAATAAGTATCTTATAACTTTAATTAACAAATGAGCTAATTCGGATTCAATTACTGGTTGTTTATTGTAATCCAACAATCTATTAAAATTAAATATCAAGTAAAAAATAAGTTTACAATCAGAATTTCCAAGTGTATTCAATGATGTCACATCCAAATAATTTTTGTTTAATTCAATATTAAGGTTATTGGGTATATTATAATTTACAGGAAGTTTTGAAATCATGTATCTGAAATGTTTAAATATGTTATTATGAGAAGTATCATCTGTTGTATTAAACTTTTTAAGTTTCTTTGTAAATTCCTGAACAATTTCCTTTTCTTCACTGTTATAAATTGATGTAATTACACCACTATTTCTAATGTTATAAATAATACTTTGTGCTCGAACAATTATTTGTTTTAAATTATTCATACGGTTTCTTATAATCTTTAAAATTACATCTTTGGTTTCTCCGCCCAAATTTGTTGGTAAATCTTTTTGATAATCTTTATCAATATGATATAAGTTGTATTGGGAATTTTCATAACCCATAAACATAATACAGTCTTTTATTGATAATTCTATTTGGAGTGATGCATTATTTCTATTCTTTTTAATATTTTTATTATCTTCTGAATATCCCATATATTGTAAAGTAATTGCATCATAATAAACATAAACTTTATTAGCTTTGTCTTTATAATATATAACATCAATACCAAATGCAGGATGTTTACGAGCAATTTGAATTTTATCTTCAGATGATAATATATATAATGTTTCTTTTAATGGATTCCCAAAATAATCATGGTCAATTACATAAACAGTTTCTTTTAGGTAAATTATTTTGTCGTTTACCTTGATTTTATTACCTAATATTTTACTAAGTCTGTTAACAAACTCACCAACATAATTTTCTAGTTTTCCTTTAGTGTTTTCTTCATATCTTTTAAGTAGTTTATTAATAATTTTTTTAGTGTCTTCTTGTGATTTTTTAATTTGTTCATTATGATTTCTCATTTTATTAATTTGTTCCAGTATTTGCTCATTTGACTTAACTTCTAAATTTTTTTCTAACTGTTTAAGTTCTTTATCAGATGGTTCAAAAGAATTTATATTTTTTTTACATTTTTCACATACTCCTGTTTGGTCGGGATCATGAACTTCTCCACTTATACAGTATTTTTTAGAAAGTTTTTTCAAATTAATGTTTTTAATTTTATCTAAATATTCTGAACTTGCTTGTTCGGTGGTTGTGTTTGATACCATTTTAATAAGGTCATTGTATGATTTTGAACATATTCCACAAACTAAATCATTATTTTTAAAAACCCAATTATGAAACTTACCGTCAGGGCAATTTGTTAAAATATCAATAGAATTTTTATCTGGTATTTGGGGATTTTTTGCTAGTTCTGTTGTATGTAAATCACAAACTTCTTTGTTTGGTTGGAAAAAATTAAATTCTTGATTCAAATCAATCAACTCTATTTTTTTAGATAAGAAAGATATTTTTTTAGTTGTTTCATCAAATTTAATATTTTTCATTGCATTTGCTTCTACACGTTTAAGTAATTGGGCATCATTATATGTATGATTAAGTTTTACATTAATTCTTGTATTAATAATTTCATATAAAAAGTTTTTACCTGCGTCAAAATTTGCTTCAACCATAGTATTAATTAAATCAATTACAGTATGAATAACTGATTTTTGTAAATTAATTAAATACATTTGCTTTTGTTTCACATCAACTGTAGAATCATTATAAAGCCACAATCTGTTTGAAACCATCATACCTGATAAATAATATAAAATATACGAAAATAATGGTAGCTTATTCAGAGAAATTTTTTCTTTTTGATTTAAACGCAAAAACAAATCAGCAAATAAACCCTGGCCAATTTTACCAAACAAAAAGTAGTTGTATCTTTTGTCTTCTTTTAAGCTTAATATTTGCCCTGAATTTATTTCAGTTAACATAATAAAAATTAAATAAGCCATAATATTATTGTATTTAATAAGTTTATAATAATCGGTATCAGTAGAACTTGTTAAGAAAATTTCATCTTTTAATTCAAAAAAGAATAAATTTGTTAATTCTTTATTAATACCATATTTTTGTCCAGCTAATTCAATTCTGTTTTTAGGTTGATTTCTTAACCATTCAGTATGAATTAAAATTAAATCAATAACATCTTTTATAATCATTTTACGTCTTAACTTAATAACAGGAGTGTTGCCAAGATAAGCCATAATGTCCATGGAATATGCAAACTTTTCAATGTTCTTTTCTATGTTTCTAATTGTTCTCATATATTTAGCATATTTTGGAATTTCTTCAAGCTTTTGATTAACAGCCATTGATGTTGTTAAAAAAGTATCAAGTTCTTCAACATATGTTCCTTCAAACACAAACTTTTGAATTTGAACAACTTCATTACATGATTTACATATATATTCTCCGCGTTCATTTAATTTCACGTATTGCTTTACAAAATCAAAAACAGATTGATTAAATTCGTCTGTTTTTTTACTCATTCTATGTATATTACGCCATCTGATATAATGCTGACATACTGGAATATTTTTTCTTGACATTTCAAGCGAAACATCAATTTCTTTTTCCCCAATTACAATTAAATTTTTGTTAACAGATTTTATTTCAATTTTAGGTAATTCAATAAGTTTATCACGTTTTCCTGGTATCATAGAATCAACATCATCTGGAACTATTGGTTGTTCAGGAATTTTTTCAATTAAAACCTTTTCAATCAACTTATTTTTAATTTCTGGATTTAAATTAAGATCAAAATATTTTTTAGTATATGCGGATAATATGTTATCAAATCCCCAAATAGTCATTTCATCAACTTTACTAACATACTTTTTTAGTTTAGACTTAACCATGTTAACATAATTTCTGTAAATTTCTTCAATCATTATTTTAATATTTTTTTGAGCATCATCACCTGAATAATTTACATATGATTCAAGTTTTGGTTTGTCTTTAGTATTATCAAATAACCAATAATATAATTTTTTATTTGGTTCCTCAAATGTTTTTTCCATTATTTTTACAAATGATTGATAACCATTTTCATCATTAAGTTTTTTTCTAACATCAATCATATCACCGGATGTAAAACAATCTAATGGTATTCTAGATGGATTCCATGCAATACCAACAACATTCATATCAATATTATCATGGCCAATTCTAAGTTCAATTGGTGTTTTGGCTTTTTGTTTTAAACTTGTTTGGCGAATACCTTGAACAGTTTTTGGAGGACGTATTTTAATGCCATCTTTTGACATGTTTTTAAAATTAACATATGAATATTTTCTTAAATTTTCCAAGTCTACTAAAAGGTCAAAATCAGCTGCATTTTCAGACATTTGTAATTTTTGTATAATTTTAACTTCTTCATCATCGTTAAAAAGCACTGCTTGTTTTGGGTCTAGTGGTTTAAAAAATAACTTTTCTGTTTCTAATTTCATCTTAGGATTTTTATCTAAAAGAGGAGAATAATAATTTCTTACGTTGTTCATTTTATTAATAATATATTTAATTTTAGTTGCATCTCTTTCTTTAATATTTGAAGATTCCATCAAACTTTCAGGATCATACTTTTCAGTATCTTTGTGGTAACGTAAGAAATCTTCAGTAATTGGAATAATTATTTGATTTGCAAATAAATAATTTATAAAATCTTGGTTTTCCCTAATAACAAATTCTTTTGTGTCTCTTATTTCTTCCAAATACGAGTATATTTCTTCTGCTAAACCAGATTTTAATTGTTCAATGGATAAAAACTTTTGAATTACATTAAAATCAACAAGTTTCTTTTCATTTGATACAACAATTTCAATATATTTATATTCTGCGTTTTCTTTTTCTTGTTGATTTAACATACTTATAATTTCAGATTTTTCTTCTTTCAAATAAATTTGTTTAAAAATAAGTGCCTTCATAATGTTATGAAAATTTTCTTTAATTAAAAAGTATTCAATGATATAGTCTTCACCCAAATCATTAAATAACTTAATTGTAGAATCATATCTTAACGGATTATTAGTTAACACAATTTTAATTTTATCAATAGTTTTAAATGTTAAAAGAGACAAAAAATTTTTAATGTCATTATAAAATACAATAATTTTTGCATTATTTTCACTATTAAAAAAATTTGTAATTTGAAAAGTTGCGTCTTTTTGGTATCTACTTGCCTCAATTATATTTGTAATAAACAAATCTCTACCACCTTCGTAATGATAAGCCATACCTAAATAAATGTAAAAAGCGCAATATCTTTTTATTATATTTAAAATAGATTCATAATATGATTCTTTTTTAATAACATCAACAATATCTTTTTTTGGTATAGAATCAATAAATTTTTTGATATATCCTAAAATTTCATTCTGGAATTTAACAAAATTTGTGTCTGATGATAGTTTTTGAAATGCCTTTTCTTTGGCAAGAAAATCATTAAATTTATTTAAGATACCATCAAATAAATCATCTACTTGATTGACATACATTGTTATATATTAATATAGATTGGATAAAAATTAATATTTAAAAAACACAAATTCAAATAATTCAATTTAACCAAATATTATAGTTTATTGAAATTATAAATTTTTAATTAAAATTTTTTAAGAATTATTTTAATTTCTAAATTAATATATATACGTATGTCCAACATATTCCTTAAAAACGAGTTAGGTGGTATTTTTGATACCGTAACTGAATCAAATGTTTCATTACCTCAATGGGTTACCATTGTTGATAGAGCCAATACTGTCAAGGGCACTGAAGACCCTAAACAACCTGCTTCTGCTACTTCTTCCGCATTTGCTGGTCAATTAGGAGGTGCTTATTCTGTAACCTCTGCTAACTCAACCCGTGATGTTAACAAATTAATTTCTATGTTAACTTCTGAATCTTCCAGTTCTAATTTCAAAGGACTTAGTGAAACTTCTACTGCTAGCTTAGAAGAACAATTACGTGAAATTCTTAACCAAGACGGTGGTGCTAAAAAATACAAAAAAGGTAAAAAATCACAAAAAGGTGGTGCTGAATGCGATGTTGAAGGTGTTAAACAATTCTTCGCAAACCTTAAAAGTACTGGTGTTAACGTTGACATTAAACTCAATGATAAAACTTTAAGTGAATTCTTTGATGCGCAAGCTCCTGCTTCTCAACCTCTTGACGCTACTACTACTGTTATTCCTTCAGAAACATCTGAAAATAACATGACAAATATTAAAAATGTTGATGTTTCTACCACTTCTGAAGGCGAACAAGCAGGTGGTGCCAAAAAATCAAAAAAGAGTTCAAAGAAAGGTTCCAAAAAATCATCTAAAAAAGGTGGTGCTGAAGATCCTAAACCCCAATCAGGTGGCAAAAAGAAGGGCTCCAAAAAGGCTTCTAAGAAATCCTCCAAAAAAGGCTCTAAAAAGAATGCTGAAGGTGGTATGAATCCTGGTTTCCAAGCTTTCTTAGACCTTAAGAAATACATTGCTGAAAAACTTGGTGTTTCCAATGGTCCTATTGCTGCCAAAGTTGCTGGTGCTGTCCAAAAAGACATGAAAGAAAAACACCCTGATATGGATGCTGTTTCTCTTGCAGCTGAAGGTCGCAAACACTTTGACAAAAACATGGATCATTACAAACAAATGATCCCCAAGTAAATTTACCATAGGTAATCTATTAGTTTTTACAAAATAATAAATTTATTATTTTATAAAAATTTGTTTTTATTAGTAATGGAAAATGAAATAAATTTAACTCAACCCTCTGGACAAAAGTATGTTATGTTTTTACCAGAAAGATATTTTAAGTCTACTTTTTTCGAAAATATTTATAAAAAACTCAGAAAAAACTTGGAAAATTTAGGAATAAACTTATTTTCTATTGAAAATTTTATTGGACAAATAAATAAATCAAAATCAGACCTGGTATTTGACGACAAACCTATTCCTGTTGCAAACCAACTGTATATTCATATGTTTAAAAATCTATATTATTCAGATTCCAATTACAACAAAAAACGTATGGAAAAAGAACGTGAACATTTATTTTTATTAGCGGGAAAACTTGGTGTTCATGAAATTAAATATTCGACCGAAATTACTGAAACTGAAATAACCAGTACAGCTTTAGATACACAAGTTGTTAATGTTACTGGCACAATGTCTCATAAAAAAACGGAAACAAAAAAAGTAGGTTTGGGTGGTTCTGAACTTTATGAAAATAGAGGAGCATCTGTTTATGTTGATGATAAACATGATATTAAAAAAGTTGAAGAAGACCTTAAAAAATTAAGTTGTATAACATCTGTTTTTTCCTACGAGTTTTATAAACAATGTCCTAAATTGGAATCATTTGTTTTAAAAAGATGTTCATTTAGAATGAGCAAAGTAGAATATTATATTGAATCAGAAGACATATCAGAATTAAGTTTAGCGGTTAAAGCATATTTTAACGAATATGGTTTAGGTGTATCTTATGATAAAAATATTTTATCAAGTGAAAAGATTAAATACGAATTGGAATTTTATAAAGATGAAGAGCTTGAGGAAGAATGTGTAAAAAGAAAATATGAAAACCAACGGGGAGAATCCGACCCATTTTATTCAATTAGAAAATGTTTTGAAAACTGGAAAGATGAAAATGATAAAAAATCTATTTTATGGGAAATTTATGATTATGTATTTAACGTTGGTAAAAATTGTTATGGTCATTTAGTTGATGAATCTGATAATAACATACATCATTTTTTTAATTTTGAAGAACTATTTAGATTTTTATTAAAATCTAATCCTGATAAATCAGAATGGGAAAATTTTACTCATACTGAAGAAATTAAAGACTGGATTGAAGACTTTTTTTATGAAAACTTTTTTGAAGAGATTATATCAGAGTGTGACAATGAAGAAAATTTAAATCCAAAATTAATAAGTTTTTTAAAAAATAATTATCCATTTGTCCAATACAAAAAATTACAACAAAACATCAAGTGGATTAATATTGATTGGAATGACTCAGATAATAAAATTGAAGAAACAATTAAAACAGATTTAAATAATAATTGTAAAAAAATAGAACTAAATAAATTAAAATTATTTTTTACAGTAACACTTGGCGATAATATACTAACCAATGGTAAAAAAACAAAAAATTCCTATGTTATTAAACGTACATATGCACCTGTTTCACGATTAGCAAAAAATCATATTGAAGAAAAAATAAATGATGTAATTAGCGAACAACAAATATTGTTGGATGAAAATGAAAAAATAGAAGTAAAGAAAAACGACAATAGCTTAATAGAAGAAAACACAAAATTATTAGTAGAAAATGAACAATTAATAAAAGAGTTAAAGTTAGTGGAAAAACAGTACAAATATTTAGAAGAAGAAAATGAAAAACTACAAACAGAATTAAAAGTATTAGAATTAGATTATAATTTAAACAAAATCAATTATAAACAAATGCAAAAAGATTTAGATTTTTATAAAGAAAAAAATCATAATCAAGACAAACTATTAAATACTAGATTACAAGTTATTGAAGAACAAAAATATAATTTTACTCAATCATTAAATGAAAATAAAAAATACAAACAAGAAGTTGAACTACTAAATAAAAAAAATTTAAATGATGCACAAATAATAGAAAATCTTAAAAACGAAAACAGTATGTTAGAAGCTAAATATAAAAAATTAAAAGAAGAATTTGAAAAAGTAACACAAGAAAAACAAGATGATATTGATATGTTAGAAGAAAAAACCCAAACAAATAAACTAAATAAAAAGCATATTAAAAAAAATAAAAATCAAAGTTTGGATTCCTGATTTTTTTCTGGGTAAACCTTATTACATGCAATACATGGCAGACAAGCACATCCCATTATTCCAATTACAATTTTAAAACAACACATATTGTGTTCTTTTTCAAATTGTTTACCAAGTCTTTCCGACCTTTCAATCCCACGCCAATATTCATAATTTGGATCTTCAGCGACTTTTCCGGTAGATTTTCTTTTAAAGTATTCATTATTAGTTACATTATTACGTGATACCATTAAAATAAGTTATTCTTGTTATAGACCTGATTTTATTCAATTTTTTACAAATTTTTCTTTTTCCAATTCAAAAATTGAATAAAAAATTATTTTATATTCAATTATAATAATCTAATGGTCAAGTTTAGGTTTCAATTATTTTCAGATATACATATAGAACTTGCAAACAAAGTCCCTAAAATCCCAAACTTAACTCCATATTTATTTTTAGCTGGGGATATTGGTAAGGTAAATTACAAGTTTTTTGATGAATTTATTAGTTATTGTAATGCAAATTGGAAAAAAACATTTTATGTATGTGGAAATCACGAGTATTATAGTTCAAATAAAACCCATACGGAAATTAATCAAACATATAAAGATTTTTTTTCTAAATATGAAAACATTGTATTTTTAGACGAGGATATTTATAAATTAGATGAATTTCCTCAAGTACAAATTTATGGCTCAACCCTATGGTCTCAAGTTACTGAAACTTATGGGTTAAATGATTTTAATATGATTAAAATGAAAAATGATAAAAATTGGACAGTACCAATTGATAAAGAATATTTTAATAAACTACATGTAAATTCATTAAAAAATTTAATTAGTTGTGTTAAGTCATCAAAATTAACTGATAAAAAACTTATTGTAATTAGTCATTTTCCACCATTAAGAAAAACAAAAAAACAAAATAATTTAACCTCACACAAAATGTATGAAAAACAACCAGACTATTTAGCTAATTATTTTGCAAATAATTTAACTGATGAAAAATTAGCTGAGTATGAAATAACAGAAAAAGAATTATTTACCCAAGTTAAATTATGGGTAAGTGGTCACACACATTATTCATATGATTTTACATATACAGGAACAAGATTTTTATCAAATCAAATAGGATATATTGGAGAACAAGACATGTCAAACCCCAAATATGACGGGGTTTTTGAAATTGAAATTGAACTTGACTAATTTACCATTTTATTAATTTCTTTCCCGAACATTATTTCAAAACCAATAATGTGAAGGGGTAAAGAAATTTAAGATAAAATATTAATTTCTTTCCCGTCATCTAAAATTTCAAGTACCTGTGCTTTACGAGTATTTGATCTTGGGTTGGGTTCCGAATCTGATGATTGCGTTGAAGAAGCTGATCTATCAAATTTATCAAAGGCTTTTGATGCACCAAAATCAGTTAACCAAACTTTTCCATCACAGACACTACTTATTCCATGGTCCATTAGCGGAGTATGTCCAACATAAATTTTATCAACTTGATAAATTTCTTTTAATGGATTTAATAAACTGGAACATTTTTCTTTTGCTTCAGCCAAATCTAAATATTGAGATGAATTGTTTAATGATTGCATACCAATATTACCAAAAACACGATTCCATAAAGGTGAAATATCAGAAGTAAAGAATACATCATTATATTCTCCTGGTTTTTCTAATTTATCCCATAAATATAAACTCATTAATTGATTTAAGCTTTTCACGCTGTATTTTTTAGCAATAACAGGAAGCAAACCAGCATGAACAAATAAATTTGAACCTATAATAAGCGCCATTTGTCTAGTACATGCTAAAAACTCACTAACAGGATTACCAGGTTTAAAAGCCCATTGTCTTGCTTCTTCGCCATCTTCAAATCCAGTTCCATCTGGTTTTTTATAATTGATAAATTCTTTTCTTCCCTCATAAGACACATATCTAAAGTCACCTTGAACATTCATTAATTCGTGGTTACCCATTAATGAATAAACTGCACCACCAACTTTTTTTGCTTGTTGATGTAATTTAGTGAAATATTGCAAAATTTTCCAGTCGCTTCCTTCGTCTGGGCTTGTAGCTTCTGGTTTATCACAAGATGGATTTCCAGAACCAAATTTATATCTACAACGATCTATTTGGTCACCAACTTGTACAACAACAGTGTCAGCACCTGTCCAATTACCTTCTTTATCTATTAACTTAGCAACACGTAATAGTTTTTGAGTCATATCCCAATCACCATGAATATCACCAATCACTATTATTCTCTTGACAGGAGGAAGAACACTTGGTTGATTTCCAATATTATACTTTTTACATTGTTTTTTCCACACTTTTTTAAAATTGTACACGTTTTGGATATAGTCTTCAATTTCTTTGTGCTTTGACATTAAAATAAGAAAGAAAAATATTTACAAAATAATAAATATTTATTATTTTATAAATTATAACTTATATATTTGTTAATTTAGATTTCAGCATATACACCACCAGTGTATCCTTCAACATCAAAGGGAGTACCGCAAGTGCCTCTTCTGACTTCGCTAACAGGTGATTCAGGTCCGACAAGAGCAGGAGCGTGTTCTGCTTCACTGTGAGGAACAGGAAGACCCTTGATTTCAGTTTCAACAACAACGCGTTCGGGTTGAACTTGAGGTCTAGCCATTTCAGCTTCAGCTCTTACCATTGAAAGAGCCTTTGATTCTTGAGCAACAGCAGCTTGTTTGTGAGCTTCAGCTTCAGCAACAGCACCGCGAGCAAGAGCAGCTTCAGCGGCAGCAACATGAGCTTCAGATTTAACAATTGCCTCGGCTTTAGCTTCTTGTCTAGCAGCTTCTTGCATGTGAGCTTCAGCTAAGGCAACATTACCAGTAGCTTTGGCTTCTTCAGCAGCAACAGCATGAGCTTCAGATTTAACAAGTGCTTCGGCTTTGGTTTCTTGCTTAGTAGCTTCTTGCATATGAGCTTCAGCTAAGGCAACATTACCAGTAGCTTTGGCTTCTTCAGCAGCAACCTTGTGTTGTTTGGCAGCAACAACTGCTTCGATTTTAATTTCTTGTTTAACAGCTTCTTGTTTATGTGCTTCAGCTAAAGCGGGTTTTCCTTCAGCTTCGGCTTTTGCAGCGGCTCCATAATGAGCATCAGCTCTTCTGGTGCATTCTTCGATAAATTCAGCTCTGGAAGGTGAAAGGGGAATACGAATTTCTTCATTTTCAGCAAATGATTCCTTAACGGCAACAGTTTTAGGACCTTCATTTACAATTTTAATTTCTGCTGGAGCTTCTTGTCTTGCAAAAGCTCTTTCTTGAGCAACTTTTTGTAATTCAGATTGAATTTTAACTTGTTTTTCAGCTTGTTTTTCAGCTTGAACGGCTTGTGCTGATTTTACGGCAGCGGCTGAAGCTTCGCGAGAGGCTAAAGTTTGAATAGTAACTAATAAAGCAACTGCAGTAATAATAGCAACTGAAGGATCTTTAGTAGCTAAATAAGCAACTAAAAACATATATCCTAATTTAAATAAGGAGTTGTCAAAAACTTGAACAACAGATTTGGGTAATTTAGGAGCAGCAGCGGCAGCATATAAAACAAGTAACATACCGAGTACGGAGCTTAAAATTTTGTTTTTATTAACAAAGTCTAAACCTTTGTTAACATAGTCTGACATTTGGTTAACAGATTCCATTATAATATAACTTGGAAAAAAATCTTAAACTTTTTATAAAATTATTAAATTATTTTATTTTATCATTGTTAAATAATTTTTACAACAACAAAGTCTGTACTTTATTTTAAAGTTATTTTTTACTATAAAGTTTTTTAAATTATAAAATTGAAATTTAAAAGGTAAAATTTAAATATTTATATATAATAACCAATGGGAAAAACAATTTTATGTAAGGAAGGGTATTTAATACCAAAAACTGATAAATTTAAGTCTCAAATAGAAATAGTTAAAAAAGAGCTAACTGTTGAACCATATAATCCATGTCCATTTGTTAAAAATGCTGAACCTGTTCGTTTTCCTGTTTTTCAGGAAAATGATGATTTTATTTCAGTTCCAAAATTTTATGGACTTGGTAAATTTGGTACACCAGATGAAAACAAAGAGATTTCTGGTGATAAAACAAAAATTAAATTTAAGGGAAAGTTAAGACCAAAACAAAAAGAAATTGTTGAAAAAGTACTTCCACATCTAAAAGAAAAAAATGGAGGCGTTTTATGCTTACCATGTGCTGCAGGTAAAACTGTATTGGCTTTATATTTAGCAGCCCAATTTAAAGTTAAAACTCTTGTTATTGTTCATAAAACATTTTTACTTAATCAATGGAAAGAAAGAGCAGAAGAATTTACAAACGCATCAATTGGTATAATACAACAAAATAAAATAGATATCGAAGGTAAAGATATTGTAATTGGAATGTTACAATCAATTGCAAAAGATAAATATGATAGTGAAATTTTTAGAGATTTTGGATTAGTAATTTTTGATGAAGCTCATCATGCACCATCTGAATATTTTTCTAAAGCATTACCTATAATTGCATCTAAAATAACAATAGGATTAAGCGCAACACCAAAGCGCACCGATCGGATGGAAAAAATTTTATATTGGTATTTTGGCGACATAATGTATAAATCTGAAGTTGAAGAAAATTCTAGAGTACTTGTTAATATTGTAAATTATGATTTGGAACATGAAAAGTTTAAAGAATTTCTCATGTATACTGGTGATGTAAATAGACCAAAAACAATTAATAAAATAACTAGCATTGGAAGAAGAAATAAATACATTATTGATATGATGGAAGAAGTATTGCAAGAAGAGGGGCGAAAAATACTTGTGTTATCTGATAGACTAGAACATTTAAAATTACTTAAAAAACGTTTGGACGAAAGAGCTATTGCATCAACTGATTTTTATATTGGTGGAATGAAACAAAAAGCATTAGATAAAGCATCAAGTGCTCAAGTTATTTTTGCATCTTATGGTATGGCAGCAGAAGGTTTAGACATTCCAGAACTGAACACATTATTTATGGTTACATCCAGAAAAGAAGTTGAACAAGCAGTTGGTCGTGTAGTTAGAAAAATAGACCCAAACATTCGTCCAACAATTTATGATTTTACGGACCAATTACCAAGTTTTATAAACCAAGGTCGACATCGAAAACGCCTGTATAGGAAAATGGGTTTTGAAATAATAGTTACTGAAGTAATGAATAATGAAATTATTAGACAAATTGAAGGTGAAGAAGCGGAACAAGTAAATGAAATAATTAAAGCAACTAATGATGATTGTGAATTTCTTGATTAATTCCAATCAAATAAGTTATTTTATAATAATAAATTAATTAAATTATAAAATAATAAGAACTACTTGTGGATTCCTAGATAACTTTTAATTTTACTAACATAAGCACCGTTACGAACACCTTGACCTCTTTCATATTCGTTGATTACATTTACTGGCAAATTAATTGCAGCCGCAAGTTGTTTTTGTGTCATTTGTTTAGCACATCGAGCAGCAGCAATTTGTTTTCCAAACTCACTATCAATCATTACTGGTTTAATTTCAGGTTCAGCATCAGGATTGTTTGGGTCGTAAATTTTTTCAGTCTTGATAGCACTTTGTGCTTTGTTGATGTGTTGTTTTGGTACGGTAGTTGTAACCTTAGAAGCATTAGGATTTGTTTTTTTAAGAATTACGGGGTCCCATTGTTGATGATCCATTAAATAATTGGACATTGAATGCCTAAGTTTATATTTATCAATTTTTCTATTTAAACAAATATTAGGATATAATTTAAATGAATTATAACAAAGGCATCGTTTATTTAATTCAACCAGTCGAGTTAGTTAAATGTCGTAGATTTAAAATAGGCTGTTCAAGAACGCCAGATTTATCAAGATGTAAAAATGGATATAATAATGGTTCGAGATATATATGTATAATGGAATGTTATGAACCAGTTAGTGTCGAAACCGAATTAATAAAGTGTTTTAAACAAAAATTTAAATTAGTTGGAGGTAATGAATATTTTGAAGGAGACGAATTACAATTAAGAGATGAATTTTACAATGTTGTAAAAAAATGTTCAGAATTATATAAAAACAAAATATTTGTAAAAAAAACAAATATACCCATACTAATAAATCAAAATAATAATCAAATGCAAAATAATAATGTAACACCGCTAATTCAATCAGAAATTAAGCCAGTATGTAATACTGAACAACTTAATAATAAAAGTTATTCTTGTAAACTTTGTGACAAACATTATAAATCTTATATGGGTTATTGGATACACAACAAGAAAAATCATAATAAAATTATTATTGAAGAACCAGTTATTGAAACAAAAGAAACTATTAATGATGTTAACAAGAAAACTTATGAATGTAGAAAATGTAATAAAATATTATCATGTAAACAAAGTAGATGGAAACACGAAAAAACTTGTAAATTTATTATAATAAATCAATATAATATAACACTTGAAAAAAAAGTTAACCAATTAACAAATAAAATTAATGCTCTTGAAAAAAACCCCCAAAAAATAATTAGTAATACAATGAATTATAATTATAATATACTAAATTCACCAGAAGTAAGTAGAATTGGTGAATTAACCTTAATCCAAGAAGAAGAACAACCAAAGGGTTTTGATGATTTAATTGCGGAATTACCAGATGATGAAAAACCAAATTGGTTAAAGGCAAAACCTAGTTCAAAAGTAAAATCCAAGTTAATTGATATTTCAGATTCAGAAGATTCAACACTAAGCTCTGATTCTGAATCAGATTCAG
>JACCDO011339574.1_pt1 | contig 20533 bp, 9 predicted proteins | sample 7446101 | NCBI WGS metagenome assembly JACCDO01 (sample SAMN15323440, study PRJNA562643) | freshwater metagenome | isolation source: river surface water | place: USA:Blue River Watershed | collected 2017-08-16
CGGTTGGTACGCAGTATTTCTATGGAGAGAATTTGTATGTCTGTACAACGGGTGGAGCAGGAAGTGCTGCGGCACCTCCCACCCACGTTGCTGGAACACAAACTTCTGGTGTTGCTGCCTTTAAATATGTAGGTACAGTTGCTAAGGCAACCGCCAACTACGATGCGGGTACCGGAACTGTCCGCTCTATTTCTATTGCGCAAGCAGGTAGCGGCTATTTCAATGCTGCTGCGCCAACTTTGGTGTTGGTCGCTGATCAAGGAACTGCTGCCACAACTGCAGCAGCAGCTACTGTGGTTGTCTTCCAATCCATTGGTTCTCCTACAAATACTGTGGCACGTCGTTCTCCTGGTACCACCATCAGTGGTGGTTTAACCATCAACAGCAACGGTGGATCAGCAACAACCAGTAACAACAACATTCAAGCGCTTTCTGGTGTTGAAGCCGTTTACATCGCGGGTAACCCTGGTAATTACAACAATACCACTGTTCCCAATGTTGGTTTCTCTTTGCCCAATAACTTGAATTTGGTGACCAATGGTGGTTCAGGATGTACAACACCTGCTGTTGCAGTATCTGGTGGTACTGTTGCTTCGGGTACAGCTTTGACTGCTACGGCTTTTGTTTTGACATGGGCCAATGGAACGGTGACTTCAGTTTATTGTGGTTCTCCAGGTACAACGACCTACATTACACCTCCAGTTGTTACTGTAACAGGTTGTACTACAGCCCCTACTTTGGCTTGGCCAGTGAACTGTTTGCCTCAGGCAACAGCGGTATTGGATGCCAACGGTATGATCAAGAATATCAATATTACCAACAAAGGATATGGTTACAATACTGCTCCAACCGTTGGTTTCTCAACTCCGGTTCCCGGTCCTACAGGTACTCCTGCAGCACCAACCGCTCGTTTGGGATTGTACAATTATACCATTGCTGTGAATGCACCCACAACAACAGCTACGGCTCCTGTTGCGGATGATGCTTATATCCCAGCGAACCGCACCATCAATACACTTGCTTTGAGTACCAATGCGGCTGGTTTGACGTTGAGCAATAATTTGATTTTGATTGGATCTTCTCCCTTGACCTTGACGGCTTCTTCCAATGGAAACGGTAACGTTTTGGACATGGGTGGTTACACCATCAATGCTCCTTGGAACCAGTGGGCAGGTGCTACGGGTACCTACAACATCGGTGGAACAAAAGCCTATGTTACCAACGGTTCTTTTACCATGCATGGAAGAGGACAGAACAACACATGGGATTTCCCGTTTGCTGGTTCTGGTACCACATCCGTTCGTGTATTCACTGGTTTGGGTAACACAGCAACTGTAGGTGCCAACATTACAACAGGAACAATCACCTCTTTGGGTGCACCAACCAATGCTACAGCTGGTAACGCGGTAGCCATGGGGAACAGAAGTTTCCGTTGGAATTCTACCACCTTGGGTGGTGGCGCGGGTACTGCAGGTTCAACTGCAACCATTCGTTTGCCATGGAATGACTTGGATGGTTTAACAACTACCCAAGATTTAACCATTTTGGCGGAAGGAACATCTCAGGCTGGTCCTTATACCATTCGCACTGCACCTGTTGGTGCTTCTGGTGCTTTGGCTGCCAACGGTGTATTAACTTCAACGGCAACAGCGCCAGGTCCTGTGACTTTGGCCAATGGTAATGTATATGCTTGGGGAACCCAGGCTGCAACCATCACCAGCACAACCATTGATGGAACGACCGTTTGTGCGAACAGTGCAGCCTTCACCATCACCGGTACCAATTTGAATGGTGTTACTGCAGTGACTGTAGCGGGTAATCCAGTTGTCGCTTTCACCATTGTGAATGGTACAACCATCAATGCCACAGTAGGTAACGCAGGAACAGGTGTTGTAACCGTTGTGAAAAATGGTGCTACTGCCTCTGGTTCAGCCACCATCACGGTGAACGCTTCTCCAGCTGCACCATCTGTAACGCAATCCGCTTTCACTGGTGCATTTGGTGCTTCACAGTCTATTACTGCTTCAGGATCAACCGGTACTTTCAATTGGTACAATGTGGCCACTGGCGGAACAGCTGTTTCTACCGGAAGTAGCTTTGATGTTCTTGCTTGTGCTACTGGAGCCAATTTCTGGGTAGCTGAAAATGATGGAACTTGCGAAGGTTTGAGAACTCAGGTGAGCGTAACCGTATCTCCTGCTGTTGTTGCTACCGCTTCTCCTACGTTTGTTTGTGATTTGAATACTCCTGTAACGTTGTCCAGCAACGTAACCGGCGGTACTTATTCATGGACCTCTACTCAGGGTTCTTTGTCCAGTGCGACAGATGCTACTCCTTCATTGACCAATTTGACTTACACAGCTGAAGTAAGTGCTACCATTACTAAGAATGGTTGTTCTGCTACAGTTCCTCAAATTTCAGTTGGAGCGTACAGTTTCCCTGCAGGAATTACACCATCTGCTACGCCAAGTACTTTGTGTGCTGGAACTTCCACCACTTTGGCTACTGGCTTGAGCGCGGGTAACTTCACTGCTGTTTGTACCACTACACCTGCTGGTTTGAGCACGCCTCCTGCCAATGCCACGACTTTGATTTTGAACGGGGTTGCGCAAACTTTGCCATCCGGTGTTTCTTGGTCAAGCAGTTTGGATGATGGTAAGTTTGGTCCTGTTCCAATTGGATTCAACTTTAATTTCTTCGGAAGCAACCAAACCACTTTGAACATTGGTACCAATGGTGTAGTGAATTTTGGTACTTATGCTGCTTTCAGTGGAACTCAATACAATTTTACGGGTGGATTCCCCAATGCGGCCAATCCTGCCAGTACCATTGCTGTTTGTGCCCGTGACTTGCGTTTCGGTACACCAGCAGGTTATGGTTCTTTGAGATATTGGGTAGAGGGAGTTGCGCCAAATCGTCGATTCGTTGTTCAGTATTCACAAGTTCCTATTTGGACAGGGGTAGTTACTTCTCCCACACTGAGTGGATTTAACAATGCTGAAGTAGTGTTCTATGAGACTTTGGGACAAATTGATATCCGTGTAGCCTCTGCTACAAACGGAACCTCTGCTACTGCAGCGGAGATCAATAAGTACATTGGTTTGCAAGATGCTACCAAGACCATCGGAGCAACAGCACCAAATTGCAGCTCACCTTTCCAACAGAATTATTGGAATGGTATCAACAATTCTATCACCGCGCCATTGGCTTGGTCTTTCATTCCTCCAAAGAGTTATACTTACAACTGGACGAATACAGCCAACACAACTGTAGGTGATGCAGGTACATCAACACTTTCTGGTCCTGGTTCAGGTTTGACTGTTCCTGCCACTGTGACGACGACCAGTACTACCCAGACGCCTTCTGGTGATATTACTTATCAAGTGTATATCAAGGATCCAGTAACGGAATGCTCGAATGTGTATCCAGTTGCCGTTGATGTAACAGCAACACCAGATGCACCAGCTACTGCTTATGGAACTGCCACTCCATTCGAATTGTGTGGAACACAGGTTCCCAACAATGGTAATGCTTTGGTGACTTGTCCAACTTGCACTGGAAACGTTTCTTACAACTGGTATACTGCTGCTACGGCAGGTGAATTGTACCAAGGTTCCATCTCTGAGAACTTTAACTCAGGTACCAACCCTGGAACATTTACCTTGTATGGCGCAGCAGGAGCTGCTACTGCAGTAACTGGAACCAACCAAGCTCAATTGTTGAATACACGTTGTGAATTGACACAGGGTGTTGCTTCACAGTATGGAGCCATTTTGTTGGGTTCAACAGGTGTAAATACGAATGCATACAACATCGCTTTTGATTTCCAAGTGGATCAATCATCAGGTGATGGTGGTGCAGATGGTATGTCTTACTCTTTCGGTGACGATGTTGTTGCTACACAAGAGTTGACCATGAATGCTGAGAATGGAACCGGATCTAAGTTGAAAGTAGCTTTCGTTACTTATACCAACGGTACCAGCCCTCAGGGAATCTACTTGATGTACAACTCAACTACAAATGAGCAATCTTCAGGAGTAGGAAGTGGGGTTTTGGCCTACGCCAACAACGTATCATGGAAGAACACACCAACCATGGTTCATTTTGACATTCAAATTGACGCGAACGGATTGGTAGATGTATTGTTGAATGGTTCAAATATCTTCACAGATATTCAATTGCCAGTTGCCTATTTGGCTGAGAACAAAGCAGCATGGAAGCATGTGTTCAAGGCAAGAACAGGAGGTTCTTTCTCTCGTTGTTCTGTGGACAACATGGTAGTGGTTTCTCAACCTGCACAAGCCTTTGGTGGTATTGTTCAGCCAGTGAGCACCAGTGCTACGTACTATGTTCAAGCCATTGATGGTATTTGTGGAAGTGCAACCCGCACGCCTGTAGCAATTCAAGTGAATCCTGCTCCAGCGTTTGCCATCACTTCTAACTTTACCGCTTGTGCCAATACCATTTCAAGTATTGCTGTTGTGACAGGATCTACCAGTTACAACCAATTCACATGGGCTCCAACAGTTGGCGGATTCTTGTTCAGTGATGCAGCTTGCACCATTCCTTACACAGGTGGAAGTGCAACTACGGTTTACATTAATCCAACAGCAGCGGGTGCGATGCCTACCATCACATGTTCTGCTTTGGATACCAATGGACCAGTGGGTAATCAGTGTTCCAATGTTGCATCATGTGATGTGAACGTTGTGGCGGCGCCAACAGCGCCTGTTATTTCAGCCAACGTGACCAGTGTATGTTCAGGAGGAACTGTGAACTTTACTTCACCTTCTACTACTGCTACACCTTATTGCACACCTGCAGGTAACTCAACCACTTATGGTATCAGTAGTTTCTCAACCACTGGTGGTATTACCAACATTACCAACAATGCTACAGGTGTAACCGGTAACGGATACAACAACTACACAGCAACATTGAGTGCTTCTCAGGTAGCGGGTTCTTCCATTAACTATTCCATTTCCACAACTGCTGGAGATGATGGAATGGCATTGTGGGTGGACTGGGATCAGAATGGGGTATTTGCTGCGTCAGAGCGCATGGCCAATACCACAGGATGGGCTCCATCTTTGTCTGGTTCGTTCGTCGTTCCCCTTACAGCATTGAACGGTACCACAAGAATGCGTGTCTTGTCTCACTATACTTCAACCAATCCTACTGACCCATGTGTGAATTCTACTTCAGTAGAAATTGAAGATTATGCGTTTGTGGTGAGCGGTGGAGTAGCTCCTCCCGTATTCAACTACACTTGGACACCAGCTTTGGCGGGTAATGTAACCACTTCTGGTGGAACCTCTAATCCGCTTACAGCAGCAACTGCCTTCAGTGTTGTATTGAACAATGGTACTTGTAACTCAGTTCCTTCTAACGTGATCAATATCGGTATAGCAGGTACTCCTGTTGCACAAGCAACAGTTGCTCCTCAGTCTGGAAGTTATTGCACACCAACAGGTAATTCTACCTCGTTTGGTATCAATAGTTTCTCAACTACCGGTGGTATCACCAACATCACGAATAACAATTCTGGTGTGACGGGTAACGGATATAACAATTATACCGCTACACAAAGTGTTTCTCAAACATTGGGTGGTACAGTGAACTATTCAATTTCTTCTGTTTCTGCTGACGATGGAATGGCCATCTGGGTGGACTGGAACATGAATGGTACTTTTGAATCATCTGAGCGCATGGCCAATACAACGGGATATGCTCCTTCGTTGACTGGTTCATTTACCGTACCAGCTACAGCTTTGAATGGTGTAACCCGTATGCGTGTGGTAGCCAATTATTTGGCTGGAAATCCTACGGATCCTTGCCAAGTTACTGCCTACATTGAAGTGGAAGATTATGCCTTTGTTGTCGTGAATGGTGTATCCAATACCCCATGTCCAGGTGCTACTTTCAACTTGTCTGCTGTTGCATCCAATGGAGGTGAGCCTTATACTTATGCTTGGACAGTTTCTCCAGCTGGTGCCGCAACGATTGCGAATGCCACTGCGGGAACGACAACTGCTGTTGTTACCGCTGATGCTACCTTTACTGTGACTGTAACAGACAATTGTTCAGGAACTGTTGTTGCTACTACTGGCGTAGCTGATGTATTGGAAAACCCAATCACAGTGTCTCCTGCGACTGTAGCAGTTTGCGGTAACCCAGGTGTGACTTTCACAGCTGCTGGTGGTACTACTTACAATTGGACAGCCAACGTATTGACGCCTGCATTGAGCGCAACTCAAGGTGCGAGCGTAGTGGCTTCGCCAACTGAGTCTGTAACCTATACAGTGACCGGTACATACGGAGCCAATTGTTCTGCCACAGCTACAGCTGTGTTGAACTACACTGCACCTGCTTACACCGTTACAGTGAACAACAGCTTGCCTTCCTCTTCATTGTGTGGAGTGGCGGGTAGTGCTACACTCACTGCAGTAACCTCAACAACTGGTAACTATACTTACGCATGGTCGGAATCGACAGTTGGATCTTCTACGTTCACAGGTGCAACCAATGCAGCTGCTGCTAACGTGAGCATTCCGCTTGCTACAGAGTCTGCTACCTATGAGTACTCAGTTTTGGTTTCTGATGACCAAGGATGCGCTGTTCAAGGAGAAGGTAGTGTATTGTTCTTTACTTTCCCTGATTTCAGCACCACCATCAATGGTTCTGCTACCACAACTCCTCAGTGTCCAAACACCACCATTAACTTGGCGGCTGGTTTGAGCGCAGGTTCTTTCAATGTAACTACGGCAACGTACAACTTTGAAACTGCACCTTTGGCTGGTGTAACCAATTTGGTAACAGATGGTGTAGCCACGGTTCCTCAAACCAATGTATCGTTGGATGATGGAGCTTGGGCAAACCAACCCATTGGTTTCCCATTCAATTTCTTCGGAACGGACTACACTTCATTCAACATCAGTACCAATGGTTTCCTTCAGTTTACTCCTGGAAACTTGGGTTCGATCACAGATTTTTCTTTCCCCAATGCATTGCCAACCACTTTGGAACCAACCAACGCGGTATACATTTGCGGAGGAGACTGGAATTTCAATGGAGCAACTACTTCGAAATTGCGCTATTGGACAGTAGGTTCTACACCTACACGTAAATTGGTGATTGAGTACGATGTACCTGGATTTGCTGGAAATGGTTTGGTGAAAGCTCAGGCGCACATTTTCGAAACCACTGGTGTGGTGGAGGTTCATGTCGCTACAGCTTCTTCAACTGCTCCTAAGACGGTTGGGGTTCAAAATGCAGCTGGAACCATTGGTTCTGCAGCACCCAACTTCAACGCTTCTACAGCAACCAACTGGAGCAATCAAGCTTGGAGATTCAATCCTCCTGTGACCTACACTTATGCTTGGACAGCAACCAACGGTTCTACAGTGGCCAATGCTACCGCTGAGTTGACAACCTCTACGCCCAACGTGGGTGATAACATTTATACTGTTTCTATTACCAATCCTATTTCAGGTTGTGTGAAGACAGATGATGTTGCCATCACCATACAAGCTAGTCCAGTTGTTAGCTTTACTTCTACCATTCCAGCAGCTCCTTGCTTGGGTGCACCTGTGACTTATACCACTCAACCTGGTATGTCTTTCTACTCATGGGTATTCACAGACGGAGCAGGAACACCATTGGTGTTGGGTACAGACTACACTGTAACGGGTAATACCTCGGTTTCAAATTCTGCTGTTGTTACTTGGTTAACCATGGGAGATAGAAAAGTAACCGTCAACTATAACAGTGCTTTGGGATGTGCTTCAACAGGAGCAGCCGATACGACTGTTAGTCCGATTACAACCATTCCTGGAACTTTGGTTCTTACACCAAATGCTGCAGGTACAGGTGGTACCCTCACTTATGATGGTACTGGTGCTGTAGGTACGATCGCTGGCGGATGGCAGAGATCAATCGATGGTGGTAACACTTGGACGTCTATATCTCCAAATGGTCCAAATTCTTACACTTTCAACAACTTAACTGTTGAAACCCGTTTCAGAATTTTGGTAACCAATGGTGCATGTTATACCTTACCAACCAACGTGGTTATCGGTTATGTGCCAGGTGCTGGAATTGACAATTCAGTTCCCGTGAACGTAATTGGTCAGTTCGGAACTGGTGTTCAGACTTCATTCACTGCTAACTTGGCTTCATTGCCAAGTAACGAGGCGTGGTATACTTTTACCGCTACTTCAAACGCTGTGAGAATTTCTGTAGTAGGATCTAGTTCAGTGGCTGATGACAATCAGATTTCATTGTACGACGGCCCTGCCACTACACCAATGATTGCAATTTTGACTGAAAATGATGTAACATCTGGCGCTCAAGGAGCAGCAGCTGATGCTGGAAGCGAAATCTTGTTGACAGATCAGTTGATTCCTGGTAATCAGTATTTCTTCACTGTGAAGAACATGAATGCTACTGCTGGTCAGGTAACGGTTACTGTTTCTTACTTGCGCGGTTCTCAATCTGATATCTTGGCTTACACGGGTAATACCGGTGTTTACAGCACAACATGTCAGAATTTCAAAGCCAAGTTCCGTGCAAATGCCTTGGGATACACAGTTAAGCGTTGGGCTTCTCAAGTCGATGCCAATACTGCTGTAACATCAGGTGCAGGTACCCCAGCTTGGGTTTATGCGATTCCTGCAGGAACAGGTACAGTTGCCTCTACCATTTGTCAAGTAGGTAGAATTCTACCTGCAAACATCCAAGGTGGATCAACTCAGACCTATTACTTAACGATTGATGTGGCGTATAACTTACTTGATGCTTTCGGAAATCCAAATCCGTTAACGGCAATGGGTAATGTCGTTTCAGCTGTTGGTTTGAATCCAGAAGCTGATTTGAATGTACGTGCTTTGGATCGTTGTGCAGTTACTTCAAAGAGTGCCACTACTGGAACCATTACAACCAATCGTTCTGTTTGTGGTATCCGTAACTACGACTATGAGTTCGCTATGTTGATTCCTACAGTGAGTCTTCCAATCAATGTTTCAGGCCCCGTTGGTGGTTCTCGTATTCTAGCTTTGAATACAGTACCTGCAATTGGTAACGGTCAAACTTATGATGTTCGCATCAGAGGTAAGCACGTTGACAATGTGGTTTACACCAACTATGGTACCGTTGCTTGTGTGAAGACAACGGGTATTGCAGGAATGCCAACCATCGAAGACGAAGTTGTTGTTGCTGAGCGCTCGTTCAACGGTGTTACAACCAGCATCTATCCTAACCCGAACAACGGTTCTAGTGTGAACTTGAATGTTGATGGATTAGAAGGAGAGTTGCAAGTTCGTATCACAGATGCTACTGGTCGTATGGTATACAACAACCGCTACATGGTAGATGGTGTGATGAATACTACAATGGACTTTGGTCAGACTTTGGCTGGCGGAATGTACATGGTAGAGTTGGTTCAAAACGGACAATTGAACACCATGAGAATGGTCGTTAACCGATAAGATCCAATCTTTCTAAATCAGAAAGGGCGCCCAAATGGGCGCCCTTTTTATTTTGTGTATTTTCATATGAAGCCAAAAAAAGCTGTAGAAACTACAGCCTTTTTATTATCAGTCATTGTGCTATAGCCGATGCAGCCAATCTAGTGCTGCTTCAGGACGTTCCCAATGTCCCATGTGGCCAATGTTTTCCTCTATTCTTAAGGTGGAAATAGAATTCATTTGAATGATCTCCTCGGAAATTTGAGCCAAGGTCACACTGTTGTCTTTGCTCCCAGCAAAATAATGACTGGAAATCTTGGATTCCAAGATGGTGGATAAGCCACAAGAACGATTCATCATGGCCTTTTGACAGGCAATAATGTTGGAAACATCAATCTGGTTGGCTTCCTCAATCAATCGATCGATTACATGGTATTTTTTCACTTTGAACCCATCTGAGAACAAATGGGTAATCATGGTGCGGATGTACAATGATTTGTTGTCTTGAACCAGATCAATGGCCCTTTTTCTTTGTGCTTTCTTTTCAGAATCATCAGCACCAACCCTGGAATGGAACAGTCCTATTTTAACAGGGCGCGCCCCTAATTGAATCAAACTTGGAATCAAATAACCTCCCATGGAATGTCCGATGATCTGATAGGGCTGATCGGCATCAATTTCATTCAATAGGATTTCGGCAATCTCCGCCATGTTTTCCGGACAAGCCAAGTCAATCTTGTCGCCATGCCCAGGAAGGGAGAGGCATTGAGCCTCTTGAAATTGAGCGAGGCAGAAATCCCACATTTTTGGGGATTCCAAAAATCCGTGAATGAAATACGTCTTCATCAAACACTGCGTGCGATGACTTCATCAATCGCATCTGGTAATTTTGCTTTCAACAGATTCTCTATACCACCTTTGAGCGTGGCTGTGGAGGATGGGCATCCAGAGCAGGCTCCGCGCATATTGACGTAAACCTTTTTGTTGTCATAACCTACAAAATCGATGGCTCCCCCATCTTGTTCAACCGCTGGACGCACATACTCATTGAGTAAGTGTATAATTTCCTCATCCCATTGTGAAGGCGCAAAGACATGATTGGATGATGCTGACGAATGGTCTTTTTGCTCGAGATTGTTTTTTTGTGTTTCCACATCCGCCCTGCTCATCAGATGAGCGGGAATTGTGCTAACGGCTACTTCATTCTCCATGAGCCACTCTCGGATGTATTCTCTCAATTGCATAACAATCATGTCCCAGTCAAGGCTTTCATCACGGGTAATGGTAACATAGTTGCTGCTGATAAAAACACTTTTGACAAACGGAAAATGAAAAAGCTCTTCGGCCAGTGCTGAGGATCCCTTGGATTCCTGGGCATTTCGGTATTCAACTTGAAGACCCCCTGAAATCAGCAGGCGATCAGCAACGAATTTCATGGTTGTGGGATTGGGGGTCATTTCTGCATAAACCGCAGTCGGAATTTTCTTTTTGTCCATGTTGCAAAGTTAGTGCACGTTTGCGTCAACAAGTTTTACCTTTGTTAAATGGATTCAATGATTAATCAGTTTCAAGAAGAAATCAAAAGGGGAATCCCAAATGAGTTGCCATTGGCACCAGAGTGGGATTCTTCCATCAACCACGCGCCCAAACGAAAGGAGATATTGAACGAAGCCGAACAGAAGTTGGCTCTGCGAAATGCGTTGCGCTATTTTCCAAAAGCACTTCATGGTGAATTGCTTGCAGAGTTCAAGGAGGAGTTAAGGAAGTTTGGGAGGATATACATGCATCGGTATCGTCCGCATCAAGAAATTAAGTCAAGACCCATTCATTGGTATCCATGCCGCTCTCAACAGGCTGCTGCAATTATGTTGATGATTCAAAATAATTTGGATCCTGCAGTGGCCCAACATCCTCATGAGTTGATTACGTACGGAGGCAATGGTGCTGTTTTTCAAAATTGGGCACAATACCGATTGGTGATGCAGTATTTATCTGAAATGACAGATGAACAAACATTGGTCATGTACAGTGGTCATCCGTTGGGATTGTTTCCTTCACATGCTGAAGCTCCTCGGGTGGTAGTTACCAATGGAATGATGATTCCCAATTATAGCCAACCAGATGATTGGGAAAAGTTCAATGCTCTGGGGGTAACCCAATATGGGCAAATGACGGCAGGTTCCTACATGTACATTGGTCCGCAGGGTATAGTGCATGGAACAACGATCACGGTGATGAACGCTGCTAGAATGTTGAGAAATCAACGAGGAGACAAAAACATTTATGATTTACCCGGTCAAGGATTATTGTTTGTCACTGCCGGTTTAGGAGGCATGTCTGGCGCTCAGCCCAAAGCATCCAATATTGCAGGTTGTGTCAGCATTACCGCTGAGGTTAATCCTAAGGCAGCTTACAAAAGATTTGACCAAGGTTGGGTGGATGTCATAGAAGAAGATGTGCAAAAAGTGGTTGCCTTAGCCAAGGCTGATAAGGAAAATAGCGTGGTGCGAAGTTATGCCTACGTTGGAAATATTGTCGATTTGTGGGAGGAGTTATTGCGTCAAGAGGTTGCAGTGGATTTGGGCAGTGATCAAACTTCTTTGCACAATCCTTGGGCTGGCGGTTATTATCCTGCAGGAATGGGATTTGATGAAGCCAATGCATTGATGTCAGAACATCCTGATCAATTTAAATCAGCCATCCAATCCACATTAAAGCGGCATGCGGCAGCCATCAATGCCCATGCAGAGAAGGGAATGTATTTTTTTGATTATGGCAATGCTTTCCTATTAGAAGCATCAAGAGCGGGAGCTGATGTTTTGGCTACCCCTGGTTCAAAGTTGTACAATAGAACAATTGATGGTTTGGCCTTTGCTTACCCAAGTTATGTTCAAGATATCCTGGGACCCATGTGTTTTGATTATGGATTTGGCCCTTTCCGTTGGGTTTGTTGTTCGGGAACACCGGAAGATTTGGAAAAAACCGATCGCATTGCAGAGCGTGTTTTACAATCTCTAAAAGAGCAAGCTCCTGCTGAGATTCAGCAACAGTTGGCAGATAATATTCGTTGGATTCAGGAGGCTGGAAAAAATAAAATGGTGGTGGGATCTCAGGCCAGAATTTTGTACGCCGATGCAGAAGGCCGTATGGCCATTGCTCAGGCTTTCAATGACGCCATAGCAACTGGAGAAATAGGGCCTGTCGTTTTAGGAAGAGATCACCACGATGTAAGTGGAACAGACTCTCCATTTCGTGAGACTTCAAACATCTATGATGGTTCACGTTTTACAGCGGATATGGCGGTGCATAATTTTGTAGGTGATGCTTTTAGAGGTGCCACTTGGGTTAGCTTGCACAATGGTGGTGGAGTAGGTTGGGGTGAAGTCATCAACGGAGGCTTTGGGATGCTTTTGAATGGTTCCAAAGAAGCCAGTGTGCGATTGAATCGTATGTTGCATTGGGATGTGAACAACGGTATTGCGCGCAGAAGTTGGGCCAGAAATGAAGAGGCCGTCTTTGCCATAAAGCGCGCAATGGAGAAGGAGCCATTGTTGAAGGTAACCTTACCCAATATGGTGGATGATAACCTGTTGAACGGATAAAAAAAGGAGCGATTCAATCGCTCCTTTTTTCTAACCTAATGTGTGCTGATGGACATTAATGTGCAACTTGAACCTTTAATTGTTGCACGCCTTCTTTGTCTTTTAGTTCAATCAAGTAAATTCCATTGGCCCATTTGCTGCAGTCCAAAGCTCTTTGATTGGCTGTTGAAACGGCATTGTAAATCATTCTGCCTTGGGTATCTCGAATGGTAATCATTGTATTGGATTGAATGCCGCTCAAGTTCAACATTTGATTGGCTGGGTTAGGATAAGCCAGAGCGATGTTGTTTTTTGATTCAACAATATTCATGGCTTCGCAATCCATGCGGTAAGTTGGTGATACCATAATTGTATTCATGTTGTAACCCATGGCGTGAACATGAAATTGAACTGAGTCACCGCAGTTAAATGGGCCTGCCATGGCTGTGCCTGGATCCATCATGGTCATCATGCCATCATTCATGGTATTGGTTACCGCATAGGGTGAAACATTTCCCATCTCAGTCAGTGCAATCATGACGTAGAATTGCTCATTGTTTTCATCTGGAACCAACTGCATTCCTACAATAGGAGAAATCACCTCATAGGAGCAAGAACCATCATCAAAAAGGGCAATATCATTGAAGTTTAACGCTTGCGGATCCATACACCCACCGCAGTAATATTCGCAGTATCCATAGTCACATGTTGCATTGGGATTATAGTTACATGCCATGGGGTCGGTACAACCCGCAATTTCATTGATGCCAATATTTTCGATGTTGTAACCCAAGTAAGCATTGGTTGAGAAATTGTAGTAATCACCCAAGTTGTTATTGGATATAGAAATATCTACCGTTTGACCAGATGTGCCAAAAGCATAAAGCATGTAGCAGTTACTGTTCATACAAAAGCCAGTGTTGTCGGGATAATATCCTTGTTGCGCCTGGGTGCCATCGTTGGCAGCTACATAGAAGAAAACCTCGCCTGAGGCACTGATGCTTTGCCAATTTTCAGCAGTGCAACAAGTACCATTGTCCACGGTGGCTGCAGGATTGAAATTGATGGCCGTTGGATCCGTACAGCCCAAGCATGAATAATCACAAATGTTGTATAAAAAACAATTGGCGTTGGGGTTATAATTGCAGGCGCTGGGGTCGGCGCATCCAATTACTTGGTTGTTGTCATAACTCCATGAGAAATCGTAATCAACAATGTTGTTGTTGGTGTAAACGACAACCCCATTTCTTTTGATGATTAAAGAGAAGGGCATACCCATGAGGTCATTTGCGTGAAACGTGATACAACTGGAGAAGGCGCAGAATCCGGAAGTCTCGACTGAGAAATCGGTAGAGCCAATCATGTTTCCATATCCATCAATGGCACTCCATGACACCATACCACCTGCGCTTACAGCAGTTACCTCAAAGTAATTGTCCAAGCAACAACTTCCGTTGTCTATTGTAGCGTTTTCATTGAAATTATAAGCACTTGGGTTCGTGCATCCTTGACAAGAGTAATCGCAAAGATTATAGTCCAGACAGTTGGCCAAAGGATTGAAATTACATGCGTTGGGATCACTGCACCCTGGGATCAATTCTCCGTTGCCAATGGTGATGTGAATGGTTGAAATGTCATCCCATTCAGAGGCAGGATCCAATGAATTTCCGCTGGCGATTGTATTCCCGTTGGCATCTGTAATGCTGTAATCAAAAGCCTCATACACGTTGTTGTAAGCGGTGAAAGTTCCACAGCCTTGGTTAATACAAGTGGCAGAGTTTCCCGTTCCATATACATAGTTGTTCTGATTATAGTAATACCACCAAACGCTGCTGGGAACATTGATGGTCATGAGGTCTCCATAACAACACGTTCCATTGTCATAAATGGCAACGGGGTTGTAGTTCGTGGCTGTGCTATCCGTACATCCCTGACAGCTGCTGTATTCGCATGATCCATCTTCGCAAGTGGCTTCAGGATTAAAATTGCAAGCATTCGCATCGGCGCATCCCGATATCCCACCATTGTTGTGTTGGAAGGTGGTCCACCAGCCTTGTGCAACAAATTCGGTTTGCAAAGTTTGTCCATTGCTGACAAGATAGGCCGTGAAAGGATCTTCATCTATTCCCTGCACATAAATGGTGTAGCACCCTGGACCGTAACAAAAACCGGAATTAGGAAATCCGCTGTAATTATCGCCACTGGTCAGATATTGACCTAAACCGTTGTACACAGAATAGGACATGCTGTCATTGGATTCTACCGTAGCCCATTGACTGTAACAGCAAGAAAAATTGTCAATGGTGGCGTTAGGATTAAAGTTAACTGCATTGCTGTCCATACATCCATAACAATCATACGTGCAGGTGGCATAATCACCACAAGAGGCTGAAGGGCTGTAATTGCAAGCGCCGGGATCAGGGCATCCCGATGTTCCGTTCCAACTGAAAAAGGCGATAACATAACCCGTAGAGTCACTGTATTGGATGTCCAAAGGAACGATAGAGTCATTGACTATAATCGAGATGTCATTTTGATCTACCCATTGATTGGTGCCAAAGCCGTACAAATAAAAACATCCATCAGGCAAACAGAAATTACCATTGGTACCATAGATATCAGCAATGATTGTCCAATCGATTGCCCCTGCAATGGACCATTGACCGCTATCAGCGGCTTGGAACTGAGCGGATGCGCAAGGATTGCTTTGAGCGATTGTAATCGTCGGTATCCAAGTGAACAGCATTAATACTAAGATGACTTTTCTCATGAATTTAATTTTGTGCATAGATATAGACCAAAGGATTAAACAAATCCAATGAAAATTGTTAAAAGCCTTTGAGAAATGTTAATTAGGCGGGCAATTGCGCTAGGATGGATTCGAAAATAACCCGACCATCGGTATTGCTCAATTCAAAGTCCGAAGCGCGCTCGGGATGGGGCATCATGCCAAACACATTTTTCTTATCGTTGCAAACCCCAGCAATGTTGTTCAAGGCTCCATTGGGATTGCTTTCCGCAGTAATATTTCCATCAGCATCGCAATAACGGAATAGCACTTGGCCATTGTCTTCGATTTGCTTCAACTCATCCTGACTGGCGAAAAAGTTACCTTCCCCATGGGCAATGGGAACTTTGAAAACCGAGTCCAATAATAAATTGTGGGTAATTAAATTGTCATTGTTGTCTGCTTTTAGAAAAACATTTTTACAGATGAATTTTCTGCTGTGATTGTGCAATAAAGCTCCCGGTAAAAGTTTTGCTTCCGTGAGAATTTGAAATCCATTGCAAATGCCCATGACGTATCCGCCTCTGTTGGCGTGGTGAATGACCTCGTCCATGATGGGGGAGAAACGAGCAATAGCGCCACTTCTGAGGTAGTCGCCATAGGAAAAACCACCGGGAACCATGATAAAATCGCATCCTTGGATACTGGTATCTTTGTGCCATAATTTGACGACTTCTTGATTGAGTACGTCTTGAAGGGTATAGACCAAGTCCTCATCACAATTGCTTCCAGGGAAAACGACAATGCCAAATTTCATGTTTGTTTTTTTTTCAAAATTACGAAATGCTTGTGGCTAGAACCAATGAAAAAATTGAATGATTGTTACCATGACCATTAGGTAAAAAACGAATGGAGCCAATAAACTTGTTCGATAATGGGTCCAGTATTGAGAGAGCATGAGTATTGGCGCCAATGAAAGAAGATAGTGTAGATTCAGATCGCTCAAAAACAGCTGTTGCAAAAGGTTGGAGATAACGCACAAAACCAAAAGAAGAATGAGGTATTGCTTGCTTTGTACGGTCTTATTGGATTGTCGGTCTTCTTTATGTGACAATGAAATGATCGCCAAAACAACGGAAATCGTAAGTACGATAACAAAGGTAAGAGGGGGTTGGATGGAATAGGGGTAAGGAGCGATGTGAAAAAAACTCCAAACGTCATGAAAACCCACCTTGGCCTCTGTAAGCCAATGATACAGGCTCCAATACAGGAATGGGATGAAAAATCCAACAAGAACAAGTGCAATGTCTTTGACGATGATGGGTCGATTCCAAAAGGATAGAAATAGCAATAGGACAATGAGTAAGATATAAGGCCAATCAAGAAGCGCTGAAACACCAAGGAAAAGTGCCGACAGAAAAAGATAATGGGCAATTTTTTTTTGACGAAAAATAGAGAAAGCAAAGTATAAGGCAATGAGCGCCATGGATTGCGCAATAACCAATTTCAAATCTCCCGTTTGCACTGCAATAACTGAGGAGAAAAGAGAATAGATGAGCCCAGTTAAATAAACTGGCGAATGATAAAGTTCACTCCTGTTGTAGATCAAGTTGATTAAAAGTGCATTGATGGAGAGCAAAGCAACAAATGAAGCAATCGTCAAAAAAGAACCCATGGGAACAAATGCAGTTTTTTGAGCATGCAGGAGCAATTCTTGATGACCGAAAAACACGATGATAAAAATAACAATCGGATAGGTGAAAGGCAGCAGAGGGGAGTTTTGGGTAAAACTTCTGAGAATCATATTGCCGACAAAAACGAGGATGTTTTTTTATTTTCAAGCAATGTTCATTACTTTTGCTTAAATCTTTTAATTATGAATTTACAAAGTGTCCTGAACCCAATTGCCAGTTTGTTTCAAGGTTATTTTGAAAACCTATTGGTCCCTTCTTTGAGCATCATGAATACGATTTGCATTTTGGGAGGTTTTTTTGGCCTTTGGTTGTGGTTGAAAAGACAAAAGGCTTATAACGTAAAGGCCAAGCAGGACGGTGGTATTGCATGAGCTCTGTTATGAGTGATGTCACTCAGTCTATAAAAATCTTAGTGACCGGAGGGGCAGGGTTTATTGGTTCAAATCTCTGCGAAAGGTTATTAATAGAAGGTTATCATGTGGTTTGTTTGGATGACTTGTCCACAGGGTTCTTACACAACATTGAGGATTTTCTAAATCACCCGGGATTTCATTTTATACAAGGAGACATTCGAAATTTCGAAACCTGTTGTGAGGCTGTAAAAGATTGTCAATTTGTTTTTCATCAAGCCGCTTTGGGTTCTGTACCCAGGTCAATCAATAACCCATTGTCGACCAATTCGGTGAACATTACTGGATTTCTAAATGTTTTGGAAGCCGCCAAGCAAGCCAAGGTTCGTAGATTTATATTTGCGGCTAGTTCAAGTACATACGGGGATTCCAAGACTTTGCCCAAAGTAGAGGATGAAATAGGTAAACCGCTTTCGCCCTATGCGGTGACCAAGTTGGTGAATGAGTTGTATGCCGATGTGTTCTGTCGAACCTATGGCATGTCCTACATTGGATTGCGTTATTTTAATGTGTTTGGTAAAAATCAAGATCCAGATGGCGCCTATGCTGCTGTTATTCCGAAATTCGTGAAGCAATTGATGCAGTTGGAATCACCCGTGATCAATGGCGATGGATCATTTTCAAGGGATTTTACTTATATAGAAAATGTTGTGGAGGCCAACCTATTGGCCTTGCGCACCGAGAACGAAGAAGCGCTGAATCAAGTATATAATGTGGCATGCGGGGAGGCAACGACACTCAAAGATTTGGCTGAAATGATTGGTTCGATTTTGTCAAAGAAAAATGCAAAAATATCAGAGGTTCCCATCATCTATGGAGACCCTCGTATGGGTGATATTCCCCATTCGTTGGCTGCCATTGATAAGATTCAAAGGCTATTGGGATATCAACCAAAAATTCTCATTGAAAAAGGATTGAATGAGGCAGCGGATTGGTACTGGGATCATATTTAAGGATACAGTTGTCACACCAATAAAGTAACATTCCAAGATGAAGAGTGAATTGCAGAGCAAGACCATCAAAGGGTTCTTTTGGAGTTTTATTGAGAATTTTTTAAGTCAGTCGGTCACATTTGTTGTGGGAATTATTTTATCTCGTTTGCTCAGTCCGGATTTATTCGGATTGGTGGGAATGATCATGATATTTATTGCGGTTTCCGAGATTTTTGTGAATAGTGGTTTTCATCAGTCATTGATTCGAAAACAGAGTGTTGGTCAAGAGGATTTTTCCACAATCTTTTATACGAATCTGATTATCGCTTTTGTCTTTTGGTTTTTATTGCTGTTATTCAGTGGAACTGTTGCAGAATTTTATAAGCAACCGATTTTGGCTGATATTCTGCCTGTATTCGGTATTGTGGTGTTTATCGATTCATTGGCACTTGTTCAGAAAACAGATTTAACACGACGATTGGATTTTAAATTATTGGCCAAAATATCAGTGGTCTCCAATTTGGTGGGCGGAGTTATTGGAATAGCCGCAGCCTATCAAGGAATGGGAGTCTGGAGTTTGGTGATGAAGAGCGTATTTCAAAAGTTGACATCCACAATCTTGCTTTGGTTGCAGAACAAGTGGAGGCCGATTTGGGTGTTCAATTGGGTCTTGCTCAAAGAGCATTTTTACTTTGGAAATAGGTTATTGATTTCTGGAATTATCGATACAATTTTTTCGAATTTGTATTATTTGGTCATTGGAAAGTACTTTTCGTCTGCTGAGGTAGGATATTATTCCAGAGCGGATCAGTTTCAAAAACTGCCATCTTCTAATTTCAGCAATATCATTTCAAGGGTGAGCTATCCTGTGATGTCCGTTCTAAGCAATGATATACCTGAATTGAGGGCCACCTTTAAAAGAATATTGGTAAGTGTCATGTTCATTAGTGTACCAATGATGCTTTGTTTGGCCGCAATTTCAGAGCCATTCATTCTTTTGCTCATTGGCGAAAAATGGCTTCCTTGTGTACCCTACCTTCAGTTGCTGAGTGTGATTGGAGTTTTTTACCCCATTCATCACATGAACCTTCTGATTCCCCAAGTCATGAATAGAACGGATGTATTTTTACGTATTGAAATAATAAAAAAAATCTTGGGGATATTAATTGTCGTTTGCGGAGTATGGTATGGAATCATTTGGATGTTATTGGCCACTTTGTTATTTAATATAATAGCCTTTATTATACACGCTTTTTGGACCAAACGTTTTATCTCGTATTCAGTTAAAGATCAAATTAAGGACTTATGCGCGCCCTTGATATTTGGACTGTTGATTTTTTCTTGTGTTCGTGCGGCAGGAATTTATTTCAGTTCTTTGGGTCAGGGATTAATCTTGACCATACAGCTTATCGTTGGGGTAATTTCATTTTACTTTGTTCTTAGATTTTTTTTCCATAATCAGTATAGTATTCTTCTATCTTTACTAAATCAAAAAAAGTAACATTTGAATCTGATTTGGTCATGAGTGCAAAAGCAAAATTGAGCGCTATTTTTAATCGTCCACTGCTGCGCCTTTTTATCCCGTTGATGAATAAGGTATTGACAAGATGGCGCAGACGGGTTTGGACAAGGACGATTTGGGATAGTCAATCAAAGCGCTACGAATTGTATCAAGATAACGCTTTAATCAATGTCGATGTTTTACCTGCCTGGATGTGCAGCAG
>JACCDO011162494.1_pt1 | contig 20532 bp, 11 predicted proteins | sample 7446101 | NCBI WGS metagenome assembly JACCDO01 (sample SAMN15323440, study PRJNA562643) | freshwater metagenome | isolation source: river surface water | place: USA:Blue River Watershed | collected 2017-08-16
GTGCGAATACCAAAGGGTCTCATTTTGGAGGGCCCTCCTGGAACTGGAAAAACCTTGCTAGCAAAAGCACTAGCAGGAGAGTCAAACTGCTCGTTTATTCCTGTATCCGGATCAGATTTTCAAGAAAAATATGTAGGCGTTGGATCCTCCAGGATAAAGGAATTATTCGAGTTGGCCAAGAAAAATATTCCGTGCATTATATTTATTGATGAGATCGACGCAGTCGGCCGCAAAAGATCGTCAGACGGTGAAAGTTCTTCGAACGAAAGAGATAGTACATTAAATTCGCTGTTAGTGGAGCTAGACGGTTTCAAAAATAACACGGGTATTTTTCTAGTAGCGGCCACTAATAGACTTGATTTGTTAGACGCTGCATTAACCAGACCTGGCAGAATCGATAAAAAAATTTTTATTGGTCTGCCGGATAGTGCTACGAGAGAAGCGATTATAAAAATACATCTCAGTGGAAAACCATATTGTGATTCAATTGGAATAGACGAATTAGTCGAAGTTACCGAGGGATTCAGTGGTGCTCAAATAGAAAATTTGTTGAACGAAGCGATGTTGAACGCGTTAAGAATGAACACTACGCAGTTTTGTTATAAAGATTTTGATTTTGTATTGAATAAAATGATGGCCGGTTGGCAACCAAATGATCACGAATTTACGACGGATATTATAGATCATATTGCTATACACGAAATGGGACACGCTGTAGTTGGACTCTTATCAAAACATCATTCGAAAGTCTCCAAAGTGGTAATTAATTTATCGTCGCCCAAAAGTCCTGGGTATACAGTATTTGAAGGGTCAACGAGTAATATTTATATACGAGAAGCCTTGTTTGAGCATTTAATGATATTATTGGCAGGCCGGATTGCGGAGGAAGTATTTTACGATGTTTCGGTCACTACTGGTGCGATCAATGATTTCGAAGAAGCACTCAAATTGGCTGAGAAAATGATCATTTATTATGGTATGGGAAGTAATATCATCTATCCTAGTTTGAGTGAAAAATACAAGGAGTTGATAGATAATGAGGTGGTTAATTTATTGAATGATGCATATAAATGTGCTCACGTTTTGATACAAAACGCCAAGGAATTTATAAGCGAAACATCGGAAATTTTGAAACAAGATAAGATAATTAAGGTCGATAAATTAAATGAATTGTTGCAAACAAAATACAAACATTTGGAAAATAGCAAGATCGAGTTTGAATAATACGACCTTTGGGAAAGGTCGTGCCAAATCTACTTTTAAAAAAGTACAGCAAAATCTAGTATAATTATTTTATTTTCTTTTGCTGAACATTTTTTGCTATAAAGTGAAAAATGTTTAGTTTTATATTTGTTAATGTTTGGCTCCACCTTTTCCAAAGGTGGATATGGGATAAATATTATAAAAAAAAATATTTTATTTAGGTATGTGTGGGATATTTGGTATTATATTAAATAGCAATAATGAAAATGTGTATCAACTAGTATTGAATGGTTTAGGTCAATTACAAAACCGTGGATACGATTCGGCTGGTTTAGCTGTATTAAAGGAAAATGCAATAAGTGTTTTTAAATACGCCTCTACTAATGATTCAAATGCTTTAGAAAAACTGGCAAGGCTTAAATTAGTGGCAAATGGCGACGAATTACATTCTGTGATTGGTCATAATAGATGGGCGACCCACGGTATTAAAAGCGACATCAATGCCCATCCACATTTATCAAACAGTGAGCAATTTGCAATTGTTCACAACGGTATCATTGAAAATTATAACGAATTAAAACAATTTCTCATTAAAAATGGCTACACTTTTTATTCACAAACAGACACCGAAGTAATCGTGAATCTGATCGATTATCATTATAAAGTTTTTCAGAATACATTTGAAGCATTAAGATGTACGATTCAAGAATTAAGAGGTACCTATGGTTTACTAGTGCAAAGTGCATACGAACCAAATAAATTATTTTGCGTTAGAAATGGGTCGCCACTGTTAATCGGACAAAATGAAGATCGAGTTATTGTAACATCTGAACAAAGTGGTTTTTGCAATATGGTAAATAATTATATAACATTACACACAGATGATATTTGTGTGATAGAAAAACATCCGAATAAATTAGTAGTTACTACAACCCATACGTATACACAAAAAAGTGTAAACATATTGAATTCCGCCTTGACACCAGATCCATATGAGCATTGGACTTTAAAAGAAATAAATGAACAACCAGAAGTAGTGTTAAATTCTATAAATAAAGGCGGACGCATTAAGAGTAACTCGGAAGTAAAGTTAGGCGGTCTAGAACAGCATAGCGAAACATTGAAAAACATAGATAATATCATACTATTGGGGTGCGGGACATCATATTTTGCTGGTTTATATGGTATGTATTTTTTTAAGCAATTATGCAATCTAAATACAGTTCAAGTGTTTGATGGCGCTGAATTCAATGAACACGATATTCCAAATATCGGAAATACGTGCTTCATACTTATATCGCAGTCAGGCGAGACAAAGGATCTGCATCGTTGCATAGAAATTGCAAAAAATAAAAATATTACAACGATTGGTATTATAAACGTAGTGGATTCTTTGATAGCGAGAGAAGTGGATTGTGGTGTCTATTGTAATGCGGGAAAAGAAGTAGGTGTTGCTTCCACGAAGGCGTTTACAAGCCAAGTCGTATGTTTATCTATGACAGCAATATGGTTTGCCCAAATGCGCGGACACAACTTAAAAAAACGCACTAAAATTGTTGGCGACCTACATAATTTGGCGAAGGATATTGAAATGACACTAGACGTATGTAATGAGAAAGTTAAGAATTTGTCTTTGAATATTCGTGCATCAAATATGTTTTTGTTGGGGAAGGGTAGTGATGAGTACATCGCGAAGGAAGGATCATTAAAAATAAAGGAGATTTCTTATATTCATAGTGAAGGGTACTCGTCTAGTTCATTGAAACACGGACCGTTTGCATTGTTAGATGAGGGGTTCCCAGTCATTATTTTGAATTTGGATCAGACACATCGAGCAAAGACAATCAATTGTTATCAGGAAGTGAAATCTCGAAATTCACCGATTATAATGATTAGTAATGATATTTCCATTTTGGAGGAAATAAGTAGTGATGTTATTTTCGTACCAGAGAATAAATCATATGCGTCGCTTCTAGGTATCATACCGATACAGTTAATGGCTTATTATCTCTCGGTAAACAAGGGGATTAATCCGGATAAGCCTAAGAATTTGGCCAAGGTAGTAACGGTTGAATAATTCCACCTTTGAGAAAGGTGGAGCCAAATCAACCTTTGGTAAAGGTCCAAAGGTACTTCCGCGAAGCTTAAGCCGTTGCGGAGCCAAACTCACTAAATGTGCTATTATTAAAGTATAACAAATTATAACTATTGTTCAATAATTATAATTAGACAAAATATGGGATCCCTCCAAACTAAAGCCATTCTTTGGCTCAACCTTTCTCAAAGGTTGATTTGGCTCCACCTTTCTTAAAGGTGGAATTAGATGTCTAACGATACTGTATTACTGGCCGACTTCTTTCGACGTCCACTTCGTTTTGGCATATTACCACCTGACTGTAACTCCTTAAGATCGCTTATACTGATTGTACTGTTATCATTTGTTGACTGTGTTTGTGTTACAGGCTCTTGAATATTGATTGTCTTTGTTTTTAATCCTGATAATATATCTGATATGTCACTTGGACCTTTCATTTCTGGACGTGGAGCGGATTGTCTTTTACTGCTTCTTTCATCGGTTCTTTCAAAATTCTCCCTCAAACTAATTCCATCATCAACAAAAGAGCTGCGACTCATATTCAAATCTGGGCGCGCATAATTGTTATTTCCGGGACGGTTCATTGGTGGCGGAATTGAATTAGGCCCTTGAGTAGCTAAGGGCGGTGGTGGTCCTCCCATACTTTGTGATGATCTAGGATCAGGATTCATTACGTTTGACATAAACCCGGAAAACCCTGGGTTGGTTTGCGCCATTGAATTCACCGCTGCATTTTGGAATGAACGCATTAGATCTGGGTTTTGTCTCAAAATATCGTCCATACCAGGCATCGCGGATTTAAACATTGTGTTGGTCATATGCACCATCATAGCACTTCCACCCAGTTGAAACAACAATTTCAATTCAGGTGCCATTGACGCTTTGCTTTTGTATTTTTCGTGCAATTCACCGAAAATCTCGTCATAATCAGTAATGTTTTCTTGAATTTGTTCGCTCCAGCCATCCAATTTGATATCAAATGGATCAAATTTACCATTTAAAAATTCGATGCCATTTATTACCGCCATAAGCATATTTCCTTGAAATTTAACCGAATTTTGTTTTGTTTTTTCTTCCATAATTGTTTCGTATTCGCCCATCATTTCCTGTAATGAAGATTCCATATTGTACTTTTTTGAAAGTTCGACACCTTTCTTTTCCAAAGCCTCTAATTTTCTCAAATACTTGAATTTCTCGCGTAGCATTTCATCCTTCGATAATTTTGGTTCCATTGGAACTGCTCTATCTGGATTTAATGGAATGTTATTAAATTTTCCATAACCATCCCAGGTTTTGTTATCACTTTCAGTTTGAGCAGTAGACTGACCAAGAGATGAGGATTCATCAAACCCGCCCAGTTTAATACTAGGTCCCTCGTCAAAAGACACACTAGGCTTATTGAAGAAATCCGATTTTGGTTTAAAACTGCTGCTAGGTACGTCATCTACTAAGTCGTTCAATTCATTTTCTAAATTATTTAAATCGTCTAAATCGATGTCACTTTGAGGCCTTTTACCTTCCTTAATTTTATCATTCATAAGTAATTCTAGACCTCCTCCAAAATTGGATGATTTTCCGAAACCATTATTGCTTCCAAAATCATTATCATTAAAGTCTAGTTCAGTGATATCCATTATGTCTGCCATTATATCTATTCATTAAATAGAACATTTATTTTTAAGTCTTACGAATTGTAAATATTATAATCCACCTTTATCCACCTTTAAAAAAGATGGAGCCAAATCCTCACTTTGGTTTTGTAAAAGTATAACAAATTATAAATATTATACTTTTAAAAGTACAGCAAAAATGTTTGGCTCCACCTTTTTCAAAGGTGGAGTTTCTTGTTGTTGATAAACCATATTCCCTGCAAAAATGAATCCGACAAATCATCTTTCTTTTTGTGTTTATTAAAGTAGTCAATATGTTCATTAAATCGAAAATCATTGGTTATCATTCCTAAACATTTTGCGATGCCTAATTTTTTCCGATCACTATAATTCGTTTTGTCTTTAATGTCACAGTCTTTTAATTTATTAGCTGCAGAAATAAATTCTATATGATCTACTTTTAAATTCGACATAATAAAGTACTGAACGATCATTCCTTGGATTGTTTTCATTCGAGTAGCTATTGGACTGATTTGATTTTCGATAATCACATAATCAATCGTTCCTTCATTTTCGAAAAGTTTATTAAATTTGGTTTTAATATTGACACCAATGTTGAATAAATCGACTTCCGATGCATTTTTGCTTTCTATTGTTTGAAAATAATTGTTGTGAATGTAGTCATTAATCAGTGTAATTAAATTCGCCTTTTTAATTTTTGATTCATATTTAATATTTTGGCTATCCGCTATTTCATAAAGTTTTTGAATTTTTTGTTTATTGATAAAGGCAGGTTTTTGTTCAGCACTCGGAATTTGCAATTGTTGTTTTTTAGAATGTTTTAAACAATAGCATTGATCGTCTTTTTTAAATTTGGCAGGTTTGTTACACGGTGCGCCTTTTTCCACAAAACAACATTTTGCACCGTCTTCTTGTTCTGATATATTTATAATATCCCATTTGGTTATCTTAAACTGTTGCGCGGTTGGTGATTTATCAAAAAGACAAAATGCTAAATTCTTTATACCAACATCAATACTCAAGACTTTCATATTACTATACATTTTTATAAAAAGTATTACAAAATTCTCTCTAATATATACTTTTGGGAAAAGTATAGCAAAATTAAAATATATCAAAACAGTTCTTGCTATATTTTAAGATTCTAATTTACATTTTAACACCAGGTACCATATGTTTATAATCGTGAGGATTAATGGAAGGTGCAATCAACCGCGCATTTAATTGTTCACTTGTTAAATAAGGATTTTTTAAATCGCTATTACAATATCCATAACCTGGCTTACTGGTATCAAAAACACTTTTAAATGTATATGGCACATTTTCCGAAGGAGTTCTGTCTGATTTGATATGTGGATCCAAACCCAATGTGTAGCAAGATTCCATTGTATTATAATTCATAATTTGCAAACCGTGATGTTGGAGGTACTGGCGATATCCCCAGTTGGTTTGAATGCCTTCTTTCACTTGGATTCTCTCGTTAACTACAGCATCTGGTTGCCACTGAGACCATAACCTCCCGTCCGACATTCTTGAAGGTGAATTGAAGTCATAATTATTACTTGCTGAATAACAATTTTCCCATCCATATTTTTGTGTTTTATTATCACTATAACATGTTGCCCACGACATTTTATATATATTCTATGTTTATAATAAAATTTTATTCAGCTCCGAGCAATTTTAATAATTCATTCTTTTTTAATTTCGAAGCATCTGATGATAAACCTTTTTCAGCAACGATACTTCTTAGTTTTGTCAATGGTAGTTTTTTATAATCAAGCGGAGGTTCTTCTAAATTAATATTAATCGTTTTCAAATCGGAGGCAGAAATTGGCCCTTCATTCAGATCTTCTAAATTTTCCATTAATTCTGGTTGTTCTTCTACATATTCTGACGTTTCTAAATTGGATGTTTCTGATAAGCTATCATCTAAATCTTCCGGATCATCTAATTCTTCCAAGTCATCTAAATTTTCATTTTCCTCGTAGTCCTCATCTTGATCATCTCCCTTACTAATATTTAATTTTAAAACTTTGACTTCATTATGAGAAGATAAATCGTCGTCTTCAGAAGAGTCTCCTTCATCTGAAGTTTCTCCTTCATCATTATCATTTATTTCAAAAGTAGATACAGATTCTGCGACAGAGTTTGCGTCTTCGTCTGATTCTAAGCTTGCGTCGTCGTCATCAGAATCTGAACCATTTTCATCGTCTGAAACAGTTATTAATTTATTGTCATCACTAGAAATAAAAGCAGTATTTAATGGATCTAAAGGAGCTTGAAATGTAGTCCTTGCTAAATGATTCATACCCATTTTTACTCCATTCATATCTTCTGCTAAAGTAGAAACAAGGCTTAACATTGACGCTATTTTGTGATTTTGATCTCTCATTTTACTTTCATAATAAACAACTAAAAGTGCTACCACAAGTAATAATATTCCTAAAAACATAAAAAAAGTTGGGTTAAATAAATCTGTTAAAGGCATTATATTACAGAATGTGCATATAAATTAATTCATAAAACTAACGAATCCTTCCACCTTTGGGAAAGGTCCAAAGGACTTCCGCGAAGCTTAAGCCGTTGCGGAGCCAAACCTTTGAGAAAATGGAGACTAATAATTGTGACTTTTTATTTTTCAAAATAATTTTACCACTAATATTTAGTTATGAAGGAACTGGTTTTATATGTTGTGTATTACGACTTTTTTTATTATTTTATGCATCGATTACTGCATACTGGGATGTTCTATCCAATACATAAAATACACCATTATAGAATCGAACCAGAATACAAAGATTTTTACAAAGTACATATTTTAGAAACCCCTTTAACTAGCATAGGTCTTATTTTCGCTGTTTATTTGTATAAATTATACATTTATCAATTGTTATGTGCAATTATATTTATCAATGTGCGAGGTATAATGTCTCACGACAAAAAATTTATTTCTCTCGTAGGGGATCATCATTTACAACATCATAAGTTCTTCAAATGCAATTATGGTGAATATTGGATGGATTATCTTTTTGGAACACTTCGCAAGATAGAACAAAATACTAAATAATTTTTTCTCAAGTTTTGTGGTTACTTCGTTATAACTTTTTCTAACCGAAGGTTTGGCTCCACCTTTCCTAAAGGTGGATAAAGGTGGAAAGGATCTCCTTCGGATAATTCATCTCTGTCAGCACATTGATACCGCCCTTCACTTCCGAAATTCCCGGTTCCATACGATACAAGTATTTTATTTTATGTCCCGTTTTTTCCGTGACCATTTTGCAGTTTTGAATTCCTTTCACTTTGTCTAATTTTTTGCATACTTTCACGAAATGAGTTGTAAGTAGGCTCGAAACGTTTTTGTATTTTTGCAAGTACTTCATAAATGCAGTAGCGCTTGATTCTGCTTCTTCGGGATTTGTCCCCGAATATAATTCGTCGAATACACAAAAATGCGAATCTGTTTTGTTTGCACTTATGACGTCCAATATTTCTTTACATCTACGCGCCTCTGCTTGAAATAAACTATCGCGTCCCGATGTATCCGGAATATTTAAATAACAATGTATATGCTTAAATGGTGCCAGTTTTGCCGACTCATAGAACCCACATCCGAATTGCTGCGTAAGTAGGATATTGATTAATGTCGATTTTAAAATAGTGGTTTTTCCGGATGCATTCGGACCAGTAATGATGAGATTTTTCTTCAACTTGATTGTATTTTTAACAGGATCCCCACCTCTTGATAAACTAGCATAATAACTATTTTTAAACACGCTATTCTTAGAACCTTTTCCCTTTCCCTTTATAAAGGTAGCAAACTGGATCTTTCTCTCTTCAATATTATTTTGTAATCCTTCTATACAATCAATGTAACCATTGAAGCCGATGGAATACATAATTGCATCTTCATATTCTGCACTCGTGTGCAATTCATAAAAGTACTTTAGTATTCGGCCAATTTCCTTGAATTTTCCTATATTATATAAACTATATTCGGATATGGATTTCATTTTTGCATTTATATTTTCTAGGATTATCTTTTTACTAACCAATGTCTCGTTAAATGCTTGATGGCTTTGCAAATCTGATGTGTATTTGAGATAATTGTCTATGGTTTCTATAGACCTGTCTAGATATAAACTGATCTCTCTAAAATGATTGTGAATTGTCTTCATATTATTATTAAATCGAACACATACCATAACATTTTGGTAAATGGAGAACAAATAAAATGCTGCTGATATAAAGATGTATGTTTTTTCCTGTGCCGATATTTCTGAAAAATTGACGGTAAATAATTTTCCAATAGCGTTTGATTGGGCCACTACTTTTAGTACATCAATGTATTCGGGTATCGTGAGAGGTAAACCCTTCATTTTTAAAATGAAAAAAGGGATGATCAATATAATAATAGGTACCATTAGAGAGAAAATAGGGGAAAACAAATTATAAATACTGATAAATTGCAGAAAGATTTCCGATGTATTTAAAAATTCGATCATTTCCCAATCAATATAGTAATATTTTTCTTTAAAACCTGCTTCAATCTTTAATTCATTCCATATCTCAATAATGTTTTTGTAATTTGGCGAGGTTTTCGTGTAGCGCATATTCGGTGGCGACGTATATTCCTTAATAAGTTTTTGATTATCCTGCAAAAAAGAAACATCGGTGGTATAATATTTTGCTATTTGTTCGGTGACTTTTTTTGACACGTCGTTATCATTATTAAAACAATAGGAATATATGGGGTCGCACGATTCATCTACCGTATTGATTAATTCTAGATCTGTAACAATATTTTTTTTCACTTCCATTTTATCTGCATTGTAGTAAATGGGTGTTTTAAAATAATCGTTGATTTTATGCACAATAGAGTTTTCTTGGTCTTCTGTATTTACTACTTCTTCTTTATTAAATCCAAATACCATTATATTTAAAATTATTATAGAAATATAATGAAAAATTTACACGAATGGTTTTCGCATTTGCTAATCCGTCGCTACACTTTATCCGTCGCTACACTTTATCCGTCGCTACACTTTATCCGTCGCTACACTTTATCCGTCGCTACACTTTATCCGTCGCTACACTTTATCCGTCGCTTTGTTTCACAAAGCTTTTAACAGTCGCTTCGCTTTAACAACTTGCTAAAAACGCTAAATCCCCGGGCATCTCATTGATTTGTGTTGAATAATGACTTTCTATTTCCTTCATTTTTCCCAAATCCCTTCTGGTAATAAAATTTATACCTACACCTTTTCTGCCCCAACGACCACTTCTACCAATTCTATGCAAATAGGTATTTACACATTTTGGCAAATCGAAATTTATAACAATACTTACTTGCTGAATATCAATACCACGAGCAGTAACATTTGACGAAATTAGAACGCGTGATTTTCCGCCTCTAAACTCATTAAATGCTGTTTCTCTTTCTGATTTATCCATATTACTATGAATACGACATACTGGAAACTCATCTTCCTTCATAGCTTCATACAAATCTTGTACCCGCTTAATACTATTACTATAAATAATGCATTGTGAAACAGACAAATATGAAAATAAATCTTTCAGCGTCGAGTATTTTTGGCGATCATCGTCTACCGCAATATAAAACTGTTTAATTCCTTCCAGTGTCAGCATTTCACGTTTTACACAAATTTTTACAGGTTCCCTCATAATTTTATCCACTATTGAATTAATTGAATCTGGTAGCGTTGCGCTCACTAAAACGACTTGAATATCGTTACTAAAATATTGGAAAATATTATATACTTGATCTTTAAAACCGGCGGACAACATTTCATCGGCTTCATCAAGAATGACAATTTTAATTTTTTTCGCAGATATTCTTTCACGGCGCATCATATCGTGTACACGTCCTGGACAACCACAGATAACGTGCGGAATATTTTTATTCGAAAAACTACTTCCTTCTTCCACGACTGAACCACCATAAAGTCGTTGTATTCGTAGACCGTCCATCATACTACCTAAATTTTCAAACACTTTGGCGGTTTGTATGGTGAGCTCTTTGGTCGGCGATAATACTAAAACCTGAGTATTATTATTGGTTACATCTACATTTGCCAGCGCTCCAATAGTAAATGTAGCAGTCTTACCGGTACCGGATTGCGCTTGTGCAACAACATCCTTACCTAAAATAATCGGCTTGATTGCTTTTTGTTGAATTGGACTTGGCTTTTCAAATCCATAAGCAAAAATGCCTCTTAATAATTTGGGATTTAAATCTAACTCATCCCATGTGTTTATTTCAAACGAAGAATCATATATTTCTTCGTTTGTCGCGCTAAACTCAGATTCCGTAGTTGTCATTTATACTATAATATTATTTTATCTGTTTAAGCGTATTACATTTATTATTATATTTTTAATAAAATTGATATAAATAATAGCACATATAGTATAATAGATAGCAAAATGACGACAAAAACGATGAGATATACTCTTGATAATATTAATGAAATTCTTTTCAATGGGTTTGATTATAAATTGCCTCAGGAAACATTGGAAATAATTTCGAATTTAGCGTTGCAAGTAGGGTCTCCAGATTATGTCAAAACTCCGGTATTTCAGAAACGTGAGAATCCTATGAAAGTAGAACCTGTTGCTACACATAAAGACTCTTTTAAGAAAGGTAAGCGTGGTAAGGCGGCGGAAGTTGTGAATGATGAAGATTGGGAAACGATTCGGACATTTCATACTACGAAAATGGAAGAAAAGGAGGGTGTTAGTTTACAAATAGACGCGATTCGTGTAAATTTGAATAAAATGACTGATAAAAATTATATTGATATGCGTAATAAAATTATTGAAATTATTGATAAATTGGTACAGGAAAATATTTCGACTGCAGATATGGCACAGTTTAGTTCTACTATCTTTGACATCGCATCCACAAACCGATTTTATTCCAAAATTTATGCGGATTTATATTCGGATTTGTCTACGAAATATGAAATAATGAAGAACACATTTGAAATGAATTTGGAAAAATTTACAGATCTATTTAATACTATTGAATATGTAGATCCTAATGCGAATTATGATAAATTTTGTGAAATTAATAAAATGAATGAGAAGAGAAAATCACTTGCTGCATTTTATTTAAATTTGATGTCGAATGGAATCATTTCGGAGAAGCAGATTATGCAGATTACTAGAAATCTTTTGGCACAGATTTATAAATTTATTTCAATTGATGATAAGAAAAATGAAGTGGATGAGTTAACTGAAACCGTGGCGATTTTATACAAGAAGGAATTGTACACAAACGATGATGGAGATGACTATGAACAGATCGAAGGGTATACGATTAGTGAAGTTATAGAAAGAATCGCGAAAAGTAAGGTGAAGGATTATAAAAGTTTGACGAACAAGACATTGTTTAAGTTTATGGATTTGATTGATATGTAAATATACTTTTGGGAAAAGTATAGCAAAACCTTAACCTTAAGACATTCTAATTATAATTATTATGAAATAATAATACTTATAATTTTTATTTTGCTTTTACCTAATGTATTATCTTATTTTGTTACAACATTTGGCTTTTACTGCGTAGTGAAAGTTGTAAAAAGAGAATTTAAATGCGAAGTACAACTTTTGTATCACCTTTTTTATTTTTCAAAAACTGATTGTTTAATTTAAAAAGTATTTCTCCTAGTTGTTCTGCACTTAAATTTGGAAATTGTTTAAATAATATTGCTACCATATTATCTGGATGTAATGTTTCGCAAATCAAATTATTCACCATCATTTTATCGTGCTCTTCTAGTAAAACATTATATAGAACTTCTCCTTTGTAAGGAATTTTCTTCACATCTGCAAAAACATTTACGAAATCCTTCGCCTTTACCTCTTTACCCTTGTAAAAAATAATATGGTTCTGACTTATGATTGTTCTTTCACTTGGCATATTTTTACCTAGAGCATTCTTTTCAATTTGTACCAAATATTTATGAGGAATAATTGTTTTTGTAACAGCAACAATCTTCTTGTTTCTTATTGTATGCCGCGATGGATCAATATTATCAATATCGATAATTCCTTGGTTTGTCACAATAGGTGTTCCTGCAAGGAAACAAGGTGCTATTGCACTAACCGTAACTATATAACTATTTGTTCCTAATTCTCCGTTAACCATAAATTGTGTTGACGTTCCACTTATATCTATTGCAAAATTGGCATCTGAGCCTCCACTTAAATCGCTAAATGTGAATACATTAAAGGTACCTTCTGTTAAAGACTCGCTATCTACACTTATGGTTAAAACGGAATCGTTGTTGATAATTAAACTTCCCGATATATCAATCGAATTAGCAAATCCTGGGTCTATGATTGTTGCGCTGCCGTCTACAGTAAAATCATTTGTAACATTAATACCGTTGTCTGTAATATCGATTGTAGCGCCACCAGCTACTGTGTAAGAATCATACGTTAAATTATTTATAGATGATTTTACAGATTTTTTTGCGAATATTTTTGGAGCAATTGATCTATTTAAAGATGATGTACCAATTTTTGTGCTTGAATTTGCGCCTTGTGAAACTGATGCATTAGGAGCCGAGCTACCAAAAGTTGTATCAGAATTTTGAAACGTATTTAATTCACCATAAAAGTTTGTAATATCTGAAAAACTAGTAATGCCTTTTGTCACTATATTACCACTACCCTCTAGTGAGCCAGAAAAGCTAGCAGAATCTGAACCTATATTATCTATAACTGTTTCACCTTCCACTGTAAAGGTATTAGAATACCTACTTGCCCCTGCTACGTCAGATACAAATGATGATCCAGTTTTTAAATTTACACGTGAAGTTCCCAAAGCAGATGAGTTCTTTGAAGTTGTTATACCACTTATATTAGTTATACCGGTTAAACCTAAGTTAGCAGAATATAATGTAACTTGACCAAGAGTAAGAGTGCCAGCCCCTGACACTGCAGATGGAGTTCCTAGAAGTATATTTACAGATGCTCCTAGATCCACCGATATATTACCCTCACTTACATCATTAACAGTTGCACTTCCGCCTGTTCCAACTGCGACTGTTGCGTATGCACTAGTTAGTGATTTAACTACAAGACCAGTGTTATTTGTTGCTACTGTAGCAGTTCCACCAACGTTTTCGACAACTGCGTCAGTTGGAGGATTAGTTGTACCGCTATCGTAAGATGGTTCAGCACGTCCAGATATGGTATTTAATACATTTCCAAAATAGTAACCTCCCGAAGAATTTTGCGCTAAAACATTAATTGTGTAAGCACCATTGATTAATGACGAAGAACAATCCAATTCGCCTGAATTGCTATTTATAGAAATTCCAGGATATTCTGAAGGTGGATCATTATTACAAATGGAACAAATAGACCAATTGTTGTATCCTGTTAATTTACTGTTTGTAGTAGTTGCGTTTATAGTTGCGGCATTCGAAACAGATGAAGGATCATATAAAGTGGTTGTGAAAGATGATAAAAGATATGGAACTGTGAGAGATGATAAATCTATATCAGTCCATACAGTTCCAGATATATTTAACGAAGCATTTGCCGAAGCGTCCAACCAATTTGCAGATCCGTCTGTGTAGTAGCAATAGGAAGGGTCTAGTCCGCCAATACCTTGACCGCTTGCATCTATTACACCAGTAGAATAACAATTTGTAGCAGTACCTTGGCATTGATATCCGAATATACCACCTGCATCTGTACCAGTAATATGACCAGTAGAATAACAATTTGTCGCTGTAGATATAGCTTGACCATTATATCCGAAAATACCACCTGCATTTCTAGATATAGTACCTGTAGAATAACAATCGGAAGCTGATCCATAACTGTATTCTCCAAATATACCACCTGATTCTGTACCAATGCTACCAATAGAATAACAATTAGTCGCGCTAGAGCCCACTTGACTATCTGAACCGAAAATACCACCTGCACCAGTATCTGTAGTACCAGTAGAATAACAATTTGTTGCTGAACCGGAACTATATGAGCCGAATATACCACCTGAAAATTGATTTATGTTACCTGTAGAATAACAATTAGTCACTAAACCGGAACTATAAGAGCCTAATATACCGCCTGCAGATTCACTCATATTACCTGTAGAATAACAATTTGTTACCAAAATGTCTGTAGCATTCTTTCCGAAATTTGATTGGCCTATCCAACCTCCGTGACTCACTACACTATATGTAGTTACTAGACCCAAATTTTGGATAGTTATATAGGAATTACCGTTTGAATAGCTGGTACCATTTTGTATTAGACCAGGGTAATCATTTGTAGATACATTCACATTCACTACATTATTCGAACCGTCGATTGTAATATTGCTACTATCAAGAATGAAATATTGTTGTACACTATTAAATGATAAATCATTTATAAATGAGATTGTTAATGTGTTGAGTGTATCGATATTTTTTACAGTAATTGGCCACGATGCAATTGTCCAAGGTCCATTTATACTTGTAGAGTACTCTACATCTGATCCGCTTAGTTGAAAAAACAATGTACCTGATGCATCTAGTTGTACATCTGTAAAATTAGGTATATTTGTTAAGAGGGAATTTAGTGAAAAGTTTACGTGATTTGCTCCTACATTAGTAACCACCCAATTTGTATATACGTCACCAATTGTTGTAAGAGACGATGTACCTTCAAACATAGATGTCATATTGGTAACATTTGATGTGTTCCAATTATCAATGCCTTCTACAGTATTATTACTTATATCTTTGTGTTGCACAGTTGTCAAATTGTTGCAATAATAAAACATATTAGCCATATTCGTACAAGCTGATGGGTCGAAATTTTGTCCAAAAGTAATAGTATTCAAGGAAGAATCCTGAGTATTTCCTTGATTGTCTGTCATTTCAAACATAGAATTCATAATTGTAACGTTTGAAGTATTGAAATTACTTAGATCTAATGAAGTGAGTCTAAAACAAGCAGAAAACATAGCATCCATAATTGTGACATTGGTTGTGATAAAATTAGTGACATCTAATGATGTTAGAGAATAGCAGTTATTAAACATACGACCCATATTCGTGACATTGGTTGTGATAAAATTAGTGAGATCTAATGATGTTAGAGAAGAACAGTTACTAAACATAAGACCCATATTCGTCACATTTGTTGTATCAAAAGTATTCGAAAATGTTACTTGTGTTAAATTTACACAATTATAAAACATTGAATTAAAAGAAGCATTACTACCTATATATGGTGCACTAGTACCACTGTTAAAAGAAATTAATGTAGTTAAACCATCAAACTGTGAACCACCAGTGCTAATCGGGATTCCTCCTAAATCGGTGATTATTAAATTACTTACTCCAGATGCACCGTTCGTATTATTATAATAATCAAAAACATTTGTACTTACATTGAATGTTAAACCGTCTGTTCCTGATACTGAATTATATGAATAATTTATAGAAACACGGTACGTATTACTAACTGTATTTGTAACTGTAATACCGTCTATAGTAATGCTAGAATTATTATTTAATACTGGTAAATAAGTGGCTATCGTGTTTTGATCCACCACATTAGTACAATCAAATTGATAAACAAAAGTTTCGATGGCTGTTACAGTATCAGTAAAAGTGCCAAAAGAATATCCGTTATTGGTATTGGTTGCTAACACATTTACCTCATATACACCATTTTGTAAAGATAATGAATCAAATGTAATATCACCGGTATTTTCATCAATGGTTATACCTGAATAATCGAGTGGGTTTAATCCATTTACCGAAACAATGCTGAAAGAAAAATCGGTTACTATACTTATACCCGATTTTGATGCATTTGTTGCCGAATCAGGGCTATACAAAGTGCCTGTAAATGATGATAAAAGGTATGGAACATTTGTTGCAGTTAAATCAATATCGGTCCACGCATTTGAAGCAATGTTTAATGAAGCATCTGCATTAGAATCTAGCCAATTTGTTGATCCGTCAGTGGCGTAACAATAAGAAGCATCTGCAAGTGTACCGATACCTTTACCATTATTAGTAGAATAATTACCAGTAGAATAACAATTGGTCGCCGAACCTTGACTAGTTGATCCGAAGATACCACCTGCCTCACTACCTATCGTACCAGTCGAATAACAATTTATCGCAGAACAATTATTAGTATTTCCTCCGAAGACACCACCTGCACCATTACCATTTATATTACCAATAGAATAACAATTTGACGCGCTAGAGCCAGATTGACTATATTGTCCGAAGATACCACCTGCATTTTGACCTATATCACCAATAGAATAACAATTGGACGCTGAGCAATTATTACTATTTTGTCCGAAGATACCACCTGCAGCTGGATCTATAGTACCAGTAGAATAACAACTAGTGGCGCTAGAGCCAGCAGAAGCGCCTGCTCCGAAGATACCACCTGCACCATTACCTAAAGTACCAGTAGAATAACAATTGGTCGCTGAACCTGAACTATTCACTCCGAATATACCACCTGCTTGAAAACCTATATCACCTGTAGAATAACAATTTGTCACGTCCGCGTTACAAAAATCTCCTAAAATACAACCGCCAATTGTTGTGCCTACATTTGTATTGTATTGGTTTCCATTTGAATCTATCCAATAAATAGTATATGTATAACCAGTTGTAAATGTACTACCATTACTAGAACAATTATCTACATTATTATTTGACCCACCTAAACCAAAATAGGCTTGACATATCCAACCATTACAGTATTTACTATCATCTGGTTGACTATTTGTTTGTATTTCTATTGCTAGCAATGAACTACTGTTGCTATTCAATGTAATATTTTGGATAGTAATATCTGAATAGGCGTCGTTGTTAGCAGTGATGTTACCACTACTATAAGAATACGTACCGTTTCTAACTAGACCTGGGTAACCATTCCCACTTAAATCAATGTTCACTACATTATCCAACCCATCGATAACGATATTACTACTATCAATAATGAAATACTGATCAGTACTATTCAAGGATAAATCGGTAGTAAACGTAATGGTTAATGTGTTGGGAATATCGGTATTATTCAACGTGACTGGCCATACCGCAGTTGTCCAAGTGGCACTATTGTCAATCGAGTATTGCACATAGGATCCTGCATCTTGTTTTACCAGTATTGATCCGGAAGCGTCTATTGTGGTAGGTAAGCTATTCGTAAATGTTCCAAAAGAATATCCGTCATTAGTATTAGTTGCTAACACATTTACTTCATATACGCCGTATTGTAAAGATAATAAATCAAATGCAATATCACCTGTATTTGAATCGATTGTTATACCTGTGTATAATGAAGGATTCAAACCATTTACGGAGACGATACTGAAAGAGAAATCGGTTAATACACTTGCACCAGATGTTGTCGCATCGGTACCACTTGATGTGCTATACAAAGTACTAGTAAATGCGGATAAAAGGTATGGCACTGTATCGGAATTTAGATCAATATCGGTCCACGCATTTGAAGCAATATTTAATGAAGCATCTGCCGCCGAATCTAGCCAATTTGCCGATCCATCAGTGTAGTAGCAATTGGTCGCCGAACCTTGACTACCTTGTCCGAAGATACCACCTGCACTACCACCTATAGTACCAATAGAATAACAATTGATCGCATTTGCGCTTGCATCACTATTTTGAGCAAATATACCACCTGAATAAGAACCGATAGGACCAGTAGAATAACAATTGGTCGCTGAGCCAGAACTAGCGAAGCCGAATATACCACCTGCAAAATCACTAATATTACCAGTCGAATAACAATTAGTCGCCGAACCAGAACTACCAAATCCGAAGATACCACCTGCGTGAAAATTGATAGATGGCGGTGTCGAATAACAATTGATCGCGCTACCTTGACTATTTGGTCCAAAGATACCACCTCCACCATTACCTATAGGACCAGTAGAATAACAATTGGTCGCGCTAGAGCCTGCTGTACCTGATACGAAGATACCACCCGCATTAACGCCAATAGGACCAGTAGAATAACAATTCGATGCCGAACCTGAACTTGCAAATCCGAAGATACCACCTGCTGAATCACCCATAGAACCCATCGAATAACAATTCGATGCCGAACCTGAACTTGCAAATCCGAAGATACCACCTGCATATTGACCGATAGTACCAATAGAATAACAATTGGTTGCCGAACCAGAACTTTGAGATCCGAAGATACCACCTGCTCTATCATCTATTACACCAGTAGAATAACAATTAGTTACATAATTATGTGTAGCGCCATTACCAAAATATTTTTGGCCGATCCAACCACCATATTGTGCTACACTATACGCACTTTCTACACCTATATTTTGGATGGTGATATTTGAATAGGTACCGTTTTGGACTAAACCTGGATAGTCATTTGTAGAGACATTCACATTCACTACATTATCCGACCCATCAATGGTAATATTTGATGAATCAATGATGAAGTATTGTGCAGAACTATCAAATGTTAAATTAGATATAAATTTTACATTGAGGGTAGAACTAGTATCTGCATTGTTCAATGTGACTGGCCATAATGCAGTTGTCCAAGTGGCACTATTGTCAAGCGAGTATTCAACATCGGTTAAATTTTGCCGTAATAGAACTGTTCCTGAAGTGTCTATTGTTGTTGCCATTATATCATATATTAATAAAATAAATATCCACCTTTATCCATCCACCTTTGGAAAAGGTGGAGCCAAAATTGGATTATAATGTTTGGCTCCACCTTTTCTTAAAGGTGGATTTAAAAGTGGATTGAAAAGTATATAAATAATTCTAAATATAATTTAATTATAATGTCTACCGATAATAACATCATTTTTTCGTTAGATGAGGGACAATTAGCTATAGAAAATGAATACAATAATGTTGCCAATATTTTGGAACAAATTGAAAATTTGGATTTGGATTTAGAATCGGATCTAAATTTGGATTATGCATATGATCTCCAATTTCCTCAAATGATTAATTATAACGAAAACTTCACTGTAAAAGAGTTGTTGCACATTTGTGATTATTATGGCATATCAAAAGAGCTAAAAGCAAAGAAATGTAATAAAGAAGTGATCATTCAATTTCTGGTCGATTTCGAATCTAAAGCAGTGAATGCAGAAATTGTTTGCAAAAGGCAAAATATGTGGTTTTATATGAACGAACTTAAAAATGACAAGTTTATGAAGAAGTACATAATCCACCTTTGAGAAAGGTGGAGCCAAACATATACTTTGTATTTAGCAGTTTTTTGTTACTACTTTTGCGGCACTTTTAAAAGCGGATTTTGCTGTTACTTCGTTACAACATTTCTTAAATGTGGATATGATTTGGCTCCACCTTTTTCAAAGGTGGATAAAGGTGGATAAAGGTGGATAAAGGTGGATAAAGGTGGATAAAGGTGGATAAAGGTGGGTAAAGTGGAAGAATTTTATTATTATAGATATTATATATAATAACAAATGGTATTATCAAAAATCGATAGCGACGTAAGTTATCCCGAATTAAAAAGTGTCGATTCAGGAGATTTTAAAAAAGAAGCAAATTTATATCA
>JACCDO010162072.1_pt1 | contig 20530 bp, 13 predicted proteins | sample 7446101 | NCBI WGS metagenome assembly JACCDO01 (sample SAMN15323440, study PRJNA562643) | freshwater metagenome | isolation source: river surface water | place: USA:Blue River Watershed | collected 2017-08-16
CACGGCTGAGACTTCCGTGAGAGGTTTGATGCAACCACCGCGCTCAGCCGGAGACAACTGCTGCCATATCAACCATGCTGCTGCCACGGCAGTAGTGCAAGAAATGGGCAATGCCGAAGTCATCTATGCGACCTACGTCAACGACTTGGTCTTGAAGCCTTATGTCATTTTCCTTGACCATGATACCGAAAATGTCGTGATTGCACTACGCGGTACGCTGTCTCTAGAAGACTGTTTGACGGATGCCATCTGCGAGCCTGCTGATTTGAGCGAAGCAGGAGAAGCATGGGGTTTTGATGGTAAGGGCAGATGGGCACACGGCGGCATGCTCCGATCTGCGCAGGCTATTCGCAGCGACATCTCCAGGCAGGGCATACTATCTGCCATTTTCAGCGGCTTCGAGTTAAAGAACCTGCGCGGAAATCATGGATCGACTTTGCAGAGCGCAGATCGTGCTAGTGTAGATAGCGTTCATAGTTTACCTGGCAGTGTGCAAGCTGCCTATCCGCATTATGGCCTGAAAGTCGTTGGTCACTCTCTCGGAGCGGGCACAGCGGCGATTTTGTCGCTTTTATTGCGAGCAGAATACCCGACGTTAAGCTGTTGTGGCTTTGGAATGCCAGGTAGTGTGCTAGACCGCCGCACAGCAACGGAGAGCCATGACTGGTTGACAAGTGTGGTTCTGGATAACGATATAGTCTGTCGCCTTGGTCTCAGCACTCTAAACCATCTGCGCGAGGAAGTGCTGCGCTCAATCACCAGAGCGAAGATCAACAAGACGCACATCATGCGTACTCTAGTGGAAGAGTTAGATGTAAACGATGTCATGTATGCGGTGGGGCAGGAGCCCGCATCGGCCTTTAAAGATGCTGTTGACGCCTTCTTAGAGCACATGCGCAAGAAGAACGAGTCTGCAGGGGCGGTGCATGAGTTGGTTTTGCCCGGGCGCATCGTTACTCTCGTAAAAGAAAAGCGCGGAATGCAACCTGCTACTCGTAGCGCTTGTACATCACTTTGTCGAGGAATCTTTTGTTGCTGTCGTCCAAGGAAAAAGCATGTGTACATCGCGCAAGAAACGACCAGCGACGCTTTCTCGGAAATTGCGGTCAGTCCAAGCATGGCAATCGACCACTTTCCAGATCGCTACGTTCAAGAACTGCAGGCTCTCAAAGAACGGTGGGAAGATAGCTCTTTTTAGAAATCGTGTTATTTTTTGCATACATAAAAGATATATATATATAATATACTATGCATTTTAAGGCTCGGCCTTGGGGTCGGTCACCAAGAATGATAGCTGCGTGTACGTCGCGACAGGTCGAACCGCACGTATCATATCCTGCACACTTGCCAGCGGCAAGGGTGTTGAAGAGGCAATGTCATCCTTTGTTGTTGTGACTATATTTTTTGTCAGTAGGCAGGAAGAGGTGACGGCATCCTCGATTTGCAAGGTGTACTGACCGGGCGGCAAGTCCACAGGAACAGCCAAGTTATTGAACTGTACCTGGCCACAAACAAGAGTGATCCATGCTGCACTTTCAATCTTATAGTCATAAGGAACATCTGTTACTAGAGTTGGTTTCACCGGTGCAGAGGCATCAGCCGACGCAGTCTTGGCTTGGGCCTGCGCAGCCGAGAGGGCGTTTTGTGCAGCTTGCATGGTCGCTGCGTCTTCGGTCAATTTTGCTGCAGCAGCCTCTGCTTCTGCTGCAGCAAGCGCCAGCTGTGCAGCACTTAGTTTATCGGCTTTTGATTGCGCTGCTGCTTTCTCATGTGCGCTTATTTTAACCGCACGGCCGTACCAGTCGTTGCTCTTGTACTCAGCCCATGTCGCTTCGCGCTGATGCCACTGATCATATACACTCGTCACGGCAATGCAGTTGCATGCTTCTGAGGCTGTGCACAAAGCTAGCGCTTTGATAGATCCAGCAAATCCTGCCCCGCCGAAGCGCACGATGTGGCGAATAGATCCTGAAGCCGCTATAACGCCGGCCGCCTCACTTTCTTTGGCCTCAGCTAGACCCTGGTGATCAGCAGAAACTTGATTAGACGTAGAAGTTATCGCAGATTTTTCCGGTAGCCACGCAAGAGCGCTTCCGAGCTTTTCTTCCGTTATACGAGTCAACTGCGTCCCATCGCAGAACAGCAAAACACCCTCGTCGCTTGTGGCGCGCAAATCCAGGGCCGCAGAATGCCACTGAGCGATATGCAGAGCAGGAACGTCCCAAGTAGCGCAAACTGCTTCCTCGGGGTTTTCTGAATCCCCAGCCGAACGGAGCTCAAATTTGCAGTTTGTCCACGTGTCGTTTACAGCGTTCCCAGTAGCCTCCAAGTGCCCACGCGGAATGACCAGCAACAAACGAAGTGCGCTGCTGTCTATTTCTGCGCCATTGAATTCGCGACTGAAGCTAATAATTGGAATGTATTCATAAGTCTGTTCGGATACTTCATATTCTGAACCCGGCCGATCCGCCGAGGCCGCGCAGAAGTTTGACGCAATTGCGCTATCCAGCTTGAAATCAACGATGAGGGTTATTCTGGACTGCGCGCCTGACCAGTTGTCGAAGCTGACGGAATAAGACACTGAAGCATTGATTGGTAACAGATTACACACCACACCCTGGCTATCCGCTGAAGCCTTGCTTGCCCCATTTTCCAAGCGCAGAGCGGAGGGAGCGCCTCGCTGACTGCAGCTCGGAGGGCGTCGTCGCGCCACGGAATCTGCATTAGCATCAAGAGTCGAATCGGTACCAAACACTATTGCAGGCACTGGAAAACGCGTGCTCATAGATGCCATTTCCTCCTGTTTCGGGTTGCGCACCCAAAGCGGCAGCGGCTCAGACAGCGAAGCCAGACCTCCCCCTGGCGTTGGGGCGAGCACCGAACGTAACGTGACTTTAAAGAGACGCCTGTGCTCTGCAGGCATAGGCATGCCTGCAGGAGGTTCCGGCAAAAGCAATTTTCCCCCATCACTAGGAGCATCTTTCCCTTTCTTCGCTTTGGGGTCAGCTGCTGCCGCTGCAGCTGCAGCGGCCTGCGCCTCTATTAACGCCTGGCCACCAGTGCGCACAATAATCTCTCCTATATTGCAACCCCGCGGGACCGTTAGTCCCTCTGGTGCCTCTCCTTTCTTCGGCGGCGCCTTCTTTGCAGCTTTACCGCCAGCTGCTATCAATTTGGCCTCCGCTGCAGCCTCTTCCGCCTTGATGAGTTCCGAACGGTCCACAGAGCTCCAAATGTAAGAAGCCACTTCCGTCTCAAGCACGGAACCACCCGCAAAGTTGCCCGAAAAATAATAAGAATTATCTGTACATGCATAGGTACCAAAACCCTCTGGACGGCCAAACCTCCATGTGTCGCACTGCAAATGCGAGATTGGTCTTTGTTCCTGATCTGCGAAATTTACGCTGGCAGCACCAGTTAGGATATTGTCCAAAAATACTCCATTTAGAGTGAATGATCCATCTCGTGCTCGTGCATTACCCATGCCATTGAATTTGTGACCCGAGAAGGCACCTGTGTAAATTACAGCTCCGTCGTCATACATGCCCTGACCTTGGCGACGATTGTCAACAAATTCCCCTTCGTAAGTCAAGTTAATTCTGCGACCTAACAAGTTTGTTGTGTGATGGGTCCAGCGTCCATGACCATTTTGCTCTCCGCAGATGAAATTTCCCTCATAGATTCTCCCGTCAGCCCATGTTCGTTTTCCGTATCCTGTAATCTCACCATTTGAGAATTCGCCTTCGTATTTGCTAAATCCTGCAATTTTAAATGACCCCTGACCTTGTTTATACCCATCTTTCCACTCGCCCGCATAAGTAAATAGCTCTTTGCCGCCAATCGGATAACCGTAAGTCCCATTTCCGCTTCGGACACCGTTTTTAGTTTGTCCTTTGTATCTGTTGTTATCAAAATCATGCTTTACGGTATCTACCTTCTGTTTAGGTATTGAACTGTCGTTCATATCGCGAAATATTTGTAAGGCTCAGATTGTCAAAGCGGTCTGCTTCACTGTGTTTGCAGTGGGACGATGTTCCCACTTAATGATCTGAAACAGTTTCAGAGCGTAAATTGTGATCTCATTAATCTCCTTGCAGTTAAAAAGGCTTGCAAATCAGTTTGTGTGTTCATTTAAACGTAGTCTTTTGTTTTAAGAAATAGCCTTCTAACTAATATTTTGGGTAGTGGAAGGTTGTTGTTCTTCTGATTTTTTCCATCTAATTTCCACATAGTCGTGGAAAACTGAAAGTATGGCAACTACTAATCCACAGTCTAAATTATTTGAGCAAAATCGCGCTGTTAAGACTCGTCAAATTAAATTAAAGGAAAAGGAAATCCGTGCATGTGAAGATAGGATCTTGCACCTTACTGACCATATCAAGAGCAAAGGACGCGCACTGAAAGAACAGAATGCGCATAGCAAAGCTCTCCGTACAGCCAATGCACGTCTTGAGCAACATCATGAGTATGAGCGTATTGATATGCAGAAGAAACCGGCTGATAGAAGCTTTGATATTCGCATGTACACGAAGATGGACCTTGACGTCTGGAAATACCATGAAGTTCGCGATTGGTTTAACAAAGATGCTCCAAAAGAAGATTTGTCTTATAATCTTACTCCTGCTGATACTGGATATATGATCCGGATAGATCCTGGTTGGAAGGAAAAAAAACATTCAAACTTCAAGCACGGTGACACACCCCGACAGCCTATCTCTTTTAGAACGCATTTACCAAATAATATTATAGCGATGTCGAGTCCACGTCCTTGGGGTGACGACTCAAGCTAAATTGTGGAATAAGCGTGTAGAAAAAAGTCATGATGTACCAAATGTATACTTACTTGTAAATGGAAAGCAAAAAAACATTACCATAAACCACTGCCGGACCACGCACCGTATATACCTCTCAATCTTTATGCATCTGCATCATCTCCGCTTTCTGTAGCTTCCAATGCTTCCGCGACCGCTGCTATTTCATCTTCCTCTTCGAGACGGGTCAGTTCTTCAAGCATGGCATCCATATCTTTATCTGCTTGCTCTTCCCCTGCCTGCATTTGCGCCATCATAGCAGCTACATCATCTTCGCCATATGTATCGCTAGGCTCCGCTCGAATAGGGCGGGTTGGTTCCCCTTCCTCGTCCGCCAGTAACTCTTCGAGTTTGGGTATTATACGTATCTTCTCCATAACCTTGGCCTTTCTCTGTTCAGCCACTACAGCTGCTGCATCTGCAAGCAAATTGCCATTATACAAATCGTCCAAAAAATGCTTTTGTCCCTGCAAAAATGTATCAAACTCTGTAGGTTGAGTCATTACCCAAAAAACGAAGCCTATCATGCCCCCCACCAGCCCCAAGCGGTAATAGCCCTGCCCTTCTCCGCTTTTTGTCAAAGCCCAAGCAGGTTTAAAGCTATCGAAGAAACTCAGAGACTCGTCCAATAGGTTCGGATAAATCCAAAACTCATAGCCAAAGATCCAAATAATAGTAAATAAGATGAAGCGTACCGCAAAAAAACCGATTGTAAATATAAGAAATGTCACAGATAACCACCATAGCCCCTTTTTTGCGAAAGTTGGCCATATCGGCATCATCGTAAATCCAATGACTGCCGCTATTAAAACTGTCGTCGCAATGTTTGACCACATCATGCTACCTTCGTACATCCACGTGTAATGCCCAGACTCTTCGAATATATTATTCTTGCTAACCATTAAATACTTTCTTTTTCCGGGTACTTTTTCACTTCGGTGAAAATAGTCATTCTGTATCAGGAGTTGAGCAACATTGATGGCAACGTCTATGTCACGAATTTTAGGCAAAGTTTTTGGCCATTTTGACAAAGGCTTAGATTCATCTGTTTCTAATAAACACTCTAATAGCCTGCTGCCCCGAAAATAGTCTACTCTTTTATCGTGTTGCGATGCTTGCTTGCTCTTGACCCCATTGGAACCACGAAGATAGTTTCCCAAAGTCCTAAGACTTTCAGGCTTTGTAAACTCCTCTGGAAGAGCCATAGTTAACAGTAATCAAAAGGCTTTCTAAGTGGCGATGTCCACCCGAATGCATCAACTCTCAACTCGGGCCAAGCTTCAAGAATGTGAACCCTCCCGCCTTGGTGGCCGTACGACGCACCTAAAAAACGATAGAGTTGAGCTGTGATTGTGTGTGAGCTGTAAAGCATAATTGTTTCTTTTAGACAATTTTTCAACTATAGAAGGGTGTTTTACCTTGAATTATAAAGTATTGAAGGTTGAAAGTCGATATTATGAGCACATCATCCAATTTTACAGCAGATGGGAGGTTGTCAACTAAAGCCAAGCGAGCAGATGATTGCAGACGAAAGATATCTTCAGCTCCTGAGACTTATCGATTAAATAGCACTAAAGACGAACTTTGCCATGAATATGTGCAGTCATTCAAGCAACAATTTGCAGATTTGTATCCTAAACGTAAAATCCCTTACATGTACGCAGACAACGAGTATGGAATACGCAAATTGGTTTGTTCCACAGTGAGACCGACACAATTGCCGTTCCCAGAACTATATGATATGTATGGCTGTGCCTCTTTTTTGGCGGGTTATATCATATATGAGCCTCTGGAGCCCCCCACTGAGCCACCAAAGGTCCTCTTTTCGCCCACGGAAACGCTGAACTCATACACAGGAGATTCTTTCGATATAGCAGTAGTTTTATGTTCTTTTCTCTTAGGGGCTGGCTATGATGCATATGTAGTATATGGAAACTCGCCAAAATTTGTTACTATGCGCGACCAACGGGCAACTGCATGCCCACTCTTGAATCCTACTTCAACGACAGGTGCCGGCAATGTCGCTCAATCAAAAAATGTTTCTCATGGCTCTGATGAATCCGATGAAAAACTTGCTGAAGTCGCAGCTTACACAGTGCTTGACAACTCTGTGAAAAAAAGCGCCTTTATTGCTGGTCAGGAAGAGCTCAAGCGCACCAATGACAGTGATGATTTCCAACTATGGGTTAGCAATGCAGATGAAAAGTCTCGAGCGCCAGCCATTGATAATGATGGTATTCGGCGTTGCCATGCCTTCGTCTTAGTGCGCGCTGGTAAACGGGAGGTCCGCGAACACGTGTTCTTGGAGCCCGCCACAGGACGTCCTTATAGCACGACAACTGTTCCCCTTTCCAATATTGCAGCTGCATGGAACCATTGCAACTACTGGGTGAATTTGCAAATTAATACTAAAACTGCTGGCATGACCTTTGATTTGCACGACGGGCAAAACTGGGAATACCTTTTTATCGGCGAAAACTCTCATTCAAAAGCCCCCGAAACGAATGCAGACGATGCTGATATCAATGGCGAGGTGGAAGAGAAGGGTGAAGGAGACAGTCCTGCTGGCTATGAAGTGAGTCGAGCATTTGATGCTCCGCCTACTTGGGTAAATCCTTTGTCTATGGATCGTCCACGATACGCGTTGCGATTTCCACCGACCGGCAAGAGAAGTGTTCAGTTTCACTGTGCCAAGGCTTCCTTTTTTGCGCGTGGAGTTAATCCGCAAAGTATGACGATGAGCATTGTGCAATACTTGGATGTAGAATGCACTATTGTGAAAGAGATCCACGAGTGGTTCGAAATTCGAACTGATCATCTGTACAAACGGATTCGATACGCACTGAATCCGAACAAGTCGGTTGAGTACTATTCTCCTGGATCTCTTGGCGGCGTGAAGACGTGGACAGAAATGCCAGGCAAGAGTGTTGATATCGAGTTTTACATGGATTCTCGTTTGGATCGCTTATATCGGCGCACGGAAATCATTGGTAAGGAGATAACAGAATATTTCGCGGGCCGCACAGATTGCCTGGTTTATCGCTCCATTGAAGTGACAACGGACAAAGCAGTAGCGGGATCACGTCCATTTGCTTTAAATGGTGGTACCTTAGCGCCCCAATTGTATGTACTGAAAATGGTGCAAAAGTTCGAGCTGCCGAAAGATGGAAGCAAAGCTCCCGCTCCAAACACAGACGTCGCCACCCGCATATTTTACATTCTCGAAGGAAAGCTGATCACTTACTACCATTTCGATCAAGGAAAAATTATCGGCAAAGTGCGCACCTTTTTGCATACGCGAGGGCCATCTATTCCTGTTATGTCTGAGCTGGCCTTGCAGCAGGAGCTGGGCCTGGAAGAGGATGCTGACGAGCTGCAAGACGCGGCCAGTCTGGAAAGAGAATGCTTCGCCGCCATTAAGGGAAGCATGCAACAAATGGAAAAAGTGTTAGAAAACCGAGTAGAAGTTGAAATGAATGTAAAAGTGGGTCGCTCTGTGTTTGACAAGGCATTGGATGCGTGCTACGGCATGGATGCCGGTGGCAACAGCGCAAAGGACAAAACCGCGATCGCTGTGGCGGAGACTATTGAGCTGACTAAGTCAGCGACAATCAGCAGTGTTGCTGGTGATAGTGCTGCTGGTGCTGCCTCTGACTACCTTACACCTTTCTTGCGCATCGTCAAAGATATCAGCAACATTACCAAGGAAGAAGCGCTGGAAGTGCGGCAGACATGTCTGGACGCTTGCAAGGCGCGTCTGGTTGAGAGGGCCAACATTATCCAGGCACGCTTAAACGACGAGAATGCAAAGTTAGGGCGCAAGCAAGAGCAATTTCAACGTTCGCAGAGAGAAGGAGATTTGTCGACAGAGGAATACGAAAAGTATTGCACGGAAGCCATGTTCCGTATCCAGATCTTGGAGCAGCGTCTAGTGACACACGAAGAAACTGCACTCAAGAAATTCTTGGATCTCGATGTAAAGCTTGGTGGAGATCCTCGTCTAAAGATTTTGAAGACTTCAGAGCGGTAATATATATATATAATTAGTTACACATTTACAAGACCTTGCCAAAATCGAGGTGTATAAATACATGTCCAGTTACCCATCTCTCATCTTCATCCATTTGTAATAAGTGCATACAAAGCGGCTTCTTGGTTGGCTTGAATTATTCCTGCTTCGATCCACTCATCAACTTGGCTTCTAACCTTAGCCTCGCCTTTTTTGCCCTTGGTCCACATTGAAGAAAGAGCTTTCACTTCTTTCCTAACTGGCTCCGGAAGGGCGAGCGGAACTGACACTAGCTTTGGAATTGATGGAGATTTTTTACTGCTTGTTGCCTTTATTTCTGGTATTGCACCTGATGATAGCGACTTAGTAGCCGGAGCTTGAAGCGATGCCAAAATTTGCGGTGAAGTAGCACTTAGAACCTCACAAGTTGTTTCAATATGTCCAATGATATTTTCTTCCATCGATAGCGACTTGAGCGCAAAAATGCTATTATCTCTTGAGTTTTCTTCCAATTCCAAATCATCGACGTCTTCATCTTCTCCCTCCTCACCATTTATAAACACATTGCTTTCGCGCATAACCTTAGCTGTGAGACTGCACCGATCGATAGTATAGCGTTCACGTTCGCGTGGAAGAGCTTCTTTAGTGCGCACTACAAGCAACTTTCCTTTAAAGTATCCTTGCGCATGAAGTTGCTTAAGTACCCATAAGCGCCTGTTGTTTAAACTGAAATAGTACACCGTGCCATCAGGCATGGTGTTGGAAAGCACAGTAATCTGAGGTAAGCTATCAAGCGACATTTCTCCTCTAGAAATCATTTGCAATGTTTCTTCTAATCTTCGACCACATCCAGAAAAGAATGGGCGCACACGCGAGTGTGTAAAGTATAACTTTGAGATATCCACTTCGAGCCACGAAGCCCGGGATCGAGACATTATAATATATATAATGCAATACTACAGTAATTAGTAATTCTGATATCTATACTTTAAAATATGCGTTTGGAGAAATTTATTTTTAGTTGTATCGGGTTAGGGGTTAGGATTCTCAAAGGGGTTGAGCTGCATTGATTTCTGAACGGTTCGAAAGTTACCAAGGTCCCAAAGCTTCTGGATTAAGGTTAGGGTTACACTCTGAGGCCCAGTTGTAAAAAAAAATTTAGACGCCTACAATGTGTGTTACTACGGTAAGCATCTCATCAAAAATAATATTTGTTACAATTTTACAACAAACAAAAATAAATCGTATAACTTTAATGCATTGGACCAACCGTAGCCCAATCAGTAGCAATACTACCGCTCTTTACTTATTACCCTCGTCGTGTGATACCGCCGATTGTAATCCAATGTAATCCAAGGATGCTCCCCCGAGACTAACGCTGGAATCATAAGCTTATTGTTTTGACCCGCTGCGCTTGTCAGCTCCACGTCCTGCACGCTCTAACGAAGAGTCGGTCAACATGTAAGCCGGCAGATAAAAGCCATGAGTGTTGTCAGAAAAGCTTTTACTCTCGCTCTCGCTCCCGTTGCTACGCCATAACGCGGGGTTAGGTCGCGTGTCAGATTGCTTGCCCAGAGATGTGTAGCCCACGTCATACAGGGAACAATAAGGAAGCTGGAACAGGCGCAAGAAGTGCCAAACATGGCTGTAGTCCCAATCCAGAATAGGGTTGACTCCTAGAGTACAATGCAGAAGTATAAATCACATGTTTATTTGAAATTGCATTGAAAAGAAGAAGCAGCGACAGGGAGGGAAAGTTAGTGTGTTTGGGCTTTTAGAACGATGAGCGCATTGCTTCAGCAGGAGCTTATCTCGATGGAACACAGTGAAGAGGGTATGGCTTCGGATGCAAAGATATCGAAATGAAGAATGAAAGCTTAGCGAGTGCAACTTACTCATGAATGCCGGCATCCACTCCGATGAAGGAGAAAACGCTTGCTGATCTGCTGAATTCGGGTCGCCTCTGCGGGTGCCCAGCATGAAAGCTGGGGCATTTAAATTAGAAGCTTTCATGCCTTCTATATGTTGCGCAATACCTTGTACAATATTTCCGCTACAAGTGACAAGATCGAGCGCAAAATTTCTTTGCGATTCCCTTATATGCTGCAGCACTTCCGGAAATTCATCATTTACTGCGAAGTATATTACTTTTGGACGATATATTGTGTTTCTTTCGTCACTATACTTGGCTATCACTGCGCGTAACAAGTACATGGTGACATCAGCATCTTTTCCTCCGTTATAAGAAGAAAATAGCTGTTCGGGACCATAAAGTCGCAAAGCATCAGACATAATCTTCATCGCACTGCGCAACTTATCAACAATATATTTGTCTTCACAATTTTTAAACGCGTGGTATAGCTTTAAAGATTCGGCGTGTGCGCAAGCTATAGTCTCTTTTGACAATGTTTCTTCTTTACTATCAGTTGCACTGCCTTTTCTAGAAGACAACCTTGGACATAAACATCCTAGTTTTTCCAACAGAAGATGAGGTCCATAGAAAAATCCATATGTTAATATGACCCCTTTTAAGAGAATACAGAGTGTTCCGTCGTTCTCGCTCATTGTATTGAACTGCGTTCACCCAAAGTAACGCCCGACTTTTTTCTAAGTAGACATCGACCGTATGTGCGATGCCCGCTTCGTCTTGCGATTTGATACGAATCGAGAGAGTTCGTCGCTGCTACTTCTTAGACACATCGGCATAGCATCACATTGCTTAATAACAAATTTCACGTTAGAAAGCATCAGCGATTAACAAAATCATATGGAATCTTCAGTAGCATCTCGTCTTCCTGTCATGGCTCAAACACTCGCCTCTCCAACAGCAACGCATAGTGGTGCAGTGGATGTAGCTGTAGCAGATTCAGAAATGCTTAAAGTTCTGCTAGATTTGACTGCCAAACAACGAACATTTTCTACTCAGAAAAAGAGAAAAGAGTCCGATAAACTCATTGAAAGTTCCCGCGCAAAACTTCATAAAGAATCGATGATACAGCTAAACAAAATTCATTCGAAACGTGAGACAGAAGCGACCCATATCAAAAATTTGTTAATCAAGGCTCATGAAAGAATTGTTGAGTACAATACTCGTAGCGATGAGTTCCATATTTGCGTTAAAGCTCGTTTAATGATGCATATTGATTCCTATGCCTCATTTCATTCAGACTTACAAGCTGCGCTAACTGCAAGCACTCACTCCACCGTCTCCAACGAAATTGAAGCAGAAACTGTTGCGATCAAAGATCAGCTAAAAGGTAAAATGCTTCAATTGGAGGAAAGACTTCAAACAATCGAGCGCCAATACGTCAAAGATCGGAGCATTTCAACAGCGGGTTTGCGTATTTGAAATAGCTTATTCGTGAATGTTGATGCTTATGTGTACAAATTAAGCTTTTTGGGAATATAGGCTTAGCACTGCATTTAGAGCCAGTATTCACTCGACCTCAGAGCCTGAGGAAGCTGTATCGGCATTGAATTTCGTCGATATTCCAAATAATCTATCCATCATTTGGATTTTTTTGATGAAATATATCTTTTACATCTTTTGTAAATGCCTAATTTTGAAAATACAAAAATAAGCCATAATTTATATACGTCGAAAAAAGGAACTTTCCGTCTTGTCGACAAAAACGGACAACTAAAAAATACAGATACAAAAGAGACCAGAGAGTGAGTTGAGATGGGAATACTTCTTTGTGAAATTCATACACCTCTCTTCCTTTGAAGGTAGATGGTAGTAGATTTGGATTTTGAAACACAGGCTTATGAGGAGCATCAATTTCAAATTGACATAGATTTGCGCTCTAGAGGGGCATTAGCGGGTTCAGTCTATACCCAGCGATTCACTGACATGAGTAGCGAAAGTACTTTTGATGATGACGGGAGTGTACACTCTGCAACGCTGGTATTACCTGATAGATCATTGCACTCGTTACAATCTGCTGTTTTTGAATCCAATTCTGACTCTGGAGTGTGCCCCGCGATCAATATGCTTCAAACTAAGTGTGAAGCTTCAGATGATTCTTCTGTTGAAATAAATGTATTAGATGCTGTTACGAGCCTTTCGCCCAAACAGTGGAAGCAACCTGAATCTGAAGTCGATCCCCTTCATCTTCATTCGCCTGAAGTAAAACTCACTTTATCTCTTACATCGGAAGGGTTAGTAAATGCGTCTGATCTTATTCTTCGAAGTGTAAAATGCTCTTCAAAAGGTACACTGGATCTTGCTGTGGCGTATTCGCCTTCTATAGAAACGCAGTCTTCTATCACAGTGGACGACGAAGACGATGATATATTATTAGAAGCTGTTGATATGGAGTGCACGATGATTGAAGATGCAGAAGGCGAACCGCCAGTTTGCTCGCCTTTTACTAATATTGTAGCAGATCATGTATGTGTTGTAGGTGAGCGTGCAAACCCATCGTCCAACTCTTCGCAACATGCTTTTGTTGAAAATCTGGAACCTAGATCGGAGTCGGATAGTATCTTAATTCCAGAGCCCGTATCGGACATGTCGATTTCAAAGATAATAAGCTTAGTGGCTAATCCAGTCCAGCAGCCTGATTCGTGTGATCAATTGAGGATCGCTTTTTCTGGTATTGAGCCTTGCGATGCGCTCGTCAAAAAGCTCAATTCCGCTTTAGAAAAGGTGTCTCAATCGGATAAGAGTTCATGTTCCAGCGCAATTATTGTGTCAGATGTCACCACAGCAACGCATTTGGTGTTCGAGTCCGTGCATGCCTTGAAACGAACTGCGAAGCTTATGGTTGCCCTTAACACTGGTATTCGTTGCATAGTGGGCTTGGAATGGTTGCAGGATAGCGTAACTGCTGGCCGAGCTTTGCCGGTGGATAGCGTTGTGCGGTCTCGGGAGGGTGCATCCTCGGCATTTATGCGTGGCTATTTAGTATGCGACCGCGAGAAAGAAATAAAGTGGGGTGTAGATTTGGGAGAGGTGCTGCGGCTCCCTGACTTGGGCCACATTCGCGTATTCTCGAACTGCTCGATCCACGTGCTGCCCGGTGTGTGTGGGGTTCACGCTCCCAGTGCAAGTGAATTTAAGGACATTGTTCTCAGCGGTGGAGGCAACTGGTTACCGACCCTCCCGCCCGCCTCAAAGTTGACTACTACTTGGCTTCGCATGCAACGAGATGCAGCACGCACATTGGCAAATCGCGATGGAGAGCATCGATTTCTTATCATTTCCCATCCCAGTCTGAACAAAGTGCTCTCTGCGCCCGTAAAGGCACTTGCTTCGAACACTTTCGCGCCTTGTGGAGTATATTTTGTTGAAACTATATTACTCGCATGCCTACGCCAGCGCTTGGATCTTTCTGAAGGGCTGAATGCATCTTCGCCAGACACTGAGCCTTGTGGTGAACAAAATCATTCGGAGATAAATTGCAGGAGTGCGGCGAAGAGGAAGACAGCGATGTATACCGATGAGACAGCACCCGTGAAGGCTTCGAGTGCAAAGCGCGTTAGTAGAAGGCAGAAATGATGATAGCGTAGCAGATAAGTAAAAAAAGGGATTTAAATACATTGTGTGTTAAAGTGAGCAACGCGTGTTTAAGAAATAGTTTATAAATATATCTGGTTATTTGTTTATAATGTATACAAATGCACAGTTTAAACTTTGCTGTGCAAATCGTTGCGTATAGTGCGACGCCCTTCCTGCTTGTGCGCCTCCATTTGCAAATTTTGAGAGAGTTGCTCGCCAGTTGCTTTGTAATAAGTAGGCATTCCTTTATTATCTCGAGCGGTGGCCATGTCAGCCTTCCCTATCGCAGTGACTTTCAATTCTGGTAAGGTTTTCACCGCAGCATCTTTCTCTTGGTTGCTCCGGGAAACTTTGCTGACTTTCTCATCCATGAGAACATCGTCTTCTTCGTCCTCACTGTCGTCATCTTCTTCCTCATCCTCATCTTCGTCGACTTCTTCGTCGTCTTCGAGCAGCGCATCATCAGCGTAGCCCCGACTACGCCCCACTAATTGGGTCATGGAAATGACGGTGATTTTTCTCTCGCGCTTTTCCAATCGCGAAAGTCGCTTGGAGGAACGGCGTACGCGATTATCTGAAATTGGAATAGGTGCTGCTGACGAGTTTTGTGGCGATGTGGTATCCGTGGATTGAATACATGATGCAGTAGGAGCAGCCATGGCTTCGCGACGATCCCCAGATTCTTCTGCAAGCGCCGTCAAAGGTAAACTAGCGCTGGATGTTATGTTGGGAAGATGAAGATTTGAGTGCGGTGTTGAGTCTGTTTTTGCAACCTCTCCAAAGCCGCGACGACTTGGACCGATGATGCTGGTCCGCTTGTCCAGCAATCCTACGGCGCTTTCCATGTTGGCCTGAATGAGTGTATGACGACCGGCCCTTTTACCATCTTCTGGTATATTCGCCTTCGATAAAGGCATCACACCAAGTCGACGCGATTGTAAAGCTTTCATTGCCCGACGATGTTCGCCGTTTTTACTAACCGATAAATCCAGCACGACCATCTTCGAGTCATATCCGCTGCTGAGAATGATTGGCCGAGGTGTCATTGTAACACGAATGGAACGGATCTCCTCCGTGTGCAGCTCTGATATGCACAGCAGCTGTTGACCAGTTTCAACATTCCACAATCGAAGGCATAGGTCTTCTCCGCCACTCACACAACCCAGAGTAATCGTTGGTATTCCAGCCACGGCGAATAGCTTTCCTCGATGTCCTCGGAGAGAAGAGGCGTACGTCTGTTGTGGTCGCTTGGAGGCATTCGGGTTGCTCGATTGAATGGATTCGACGCTGTAGCTACCTTGTGCGCTATTCGCCCGGTTAGATGTATTAACATTGTAATCTCGCCTGAGTGCATGATGAGCTGAGTCTGGTGTTCTCTTTATAGTGTTAACGTCATCTTTAGCAAAATGCCGAGACAGCTGACCCATACCTAGATTAAAAATGCGAATTACTCCATCCATGCCCGCAGCCAATAGCAATGACGGCCTATTCCCAGTCAACGAACCTGGCAAAACGTCCATGGCGAAGATAGGTCCCCGGGTATTCTCCGGCGACATAGTGAGTAATCGCGCACAAGTATGCATGTCATAAATATGAATGTAGCCATCCATACTTGCTGATATGAATAGAGAGTGCATAGACGCGACCGATACAGAAGTCAGAGCCGTGATGGGCTCGACATGATCTTGGATGACGGGACACGCTAAAGTCCCCATTTCAAAATTATACACATAAAGTGCGGCGCGGCCTGATGCATCTTGGCTGCCTGCAAGTGCCAAAGGTCTTTTTGCGCCTTCCATCACTAAGCAGGTACGTATTGGACCTGGATGTGATATGGAACTGATGGCGTTCATGAGCGTAATCCCTGTTTGCATATCGCGCAGTACTAAACGTCCATCGAAATGTCCAGTAGCTAAGAGTGGCGCTAACTTTTGCCGCGCTAAAGGAGTAGACATACTCATGCACAATATAGGGCTTTGCCTTTCGTCCTCGACAGTTCCTAAAAAAATCGCCATAAATTATATACGCAGAGAACAACATCCGTGTTAACGTTTGTTTATTAGATGTCTTTTATCGATGAGAAATGCATGCAATACAAATAAAAGCGCAATTCATTTACTAGCAAAACTTCTACACACTTACTTAAAATAATACCCATCTCTAAATCAAAGAAGGCTATAGTGAAACCTGATCCGGCAGTGACCCCTACCGCTCTCATTCGAAGTTCTTGTACCGGTACTCTGGAATATGGATTCTCGTAGTACTGACGCTGTATGGGACAATAAGCTGTAGTAATTTCAACCGCATTGACCCAGCTGCGAATCTTGTCGCATTCTATTAGTCGTATTGCTTGATGATACTTATGATGAAGCTTAACTTGACTCGCTTTATCAAAGGAACTCGAGCCATTTAAATCTACGCTTGCTCTAGATGCAGCAGTATGAACTGTTTGAGCGTCGTCATCATTTTCATCGTCTTTTTCATCAACTTTGTATCCCCATGCATCGTTCAAGTCGAGCCCTGCCTTTCGTGCAGAAACATCAGTGTATACTTTGCGTATTCCCATATCATCATCCCAGTTATCGTCCCCATAATCATTTGCATCTTCATGCGCTTTATGTTTAGCGAGAGTAAGCATATTTATATTGTTGAGAGAATTTGTGCACAGTAGCTCTTAATATGTCAACAATCAACGGCGCTTTCAGTAGCTCATATAAGCTTATTCTGTTCGCATAATAAGTTTAAAAAATCATGCTTGAGATGCGTTGGAGTTTTATGACATGTTTAGCTGGTACTTTTGCAATGAATCAGAGAAGAGCTGCACAGAGGGCTGCTAATTCTAAGTCCCTTTGAAAACCCACGTGGGAGACTTTGTGGCAGCAGTCTACATGTACATGTAGTTAGATATAGCGCAGGCTCCAGGCTACTATATTAAACCATATTACTGCATATATAGGTAAAAATTGCAATGCATATACTTTACACTATTCTGTAAACGACTAAACATACAAATATCTTAGTTCCTCAAATGATCTCACTTACCGCGATCTCATCTGATGGAAGATGGTAGAATTGGCAGAGGCCATGCTGACGCAAATGTAGCCGCCAAAGAAGACTTTTACCGCAGCCCTTTGATAGCGATCACATAACCACGCTTGCATTAGATCCATCAGCGGTTTCCAATCTATCAACAGGCGCGGTAGCGTAGTGGGTCGGCGATTTCCCCGCGGAATGTTGAATCACTGCAGCGGATGCTGCCCGTGAAGCGGCTTGAGCGTCAGACATAGACAGATGACGAGCCGCATGATGGGAACCGGGCGCTCCCAGCAGCACAGGTGCAGTGCGCGTCAAGCTGCCCAGATGCACCGTCTGCTCGGAGGACATCGCAGAAATGTGCGCATCGACTTGGTCACCAGACACAACTGCACCTCGGTAACCACCAACAGTAATCGGTGCGTCGACAACATAAGTCTGAGCAACCGCGTAACCAGTTTTCCCGCAAGATAAACCAGCGTGTGCGACGTTGAAGAGCCCAGAGTGGTCGAATGAGTCATAGCGACTGCTGGCGAGCACCAACGGGACTCCCCTTACACCATTACTGCTGCTGGCAGCGCCAGATCGGGTATTGCTTGTTGTACTATCAGCACCTGCAGCTGCCTGGCGCCGCAGAGTAGGAATTTCCTGAATGTAGCAAAGAAGGGTCATTGAGATTCAGGTTACAAAGAGTGTTTTATGTTAGTAGGGCGTTTAAGTTGGAGCAATAATGTGCGATGCTAGGACACATACTCAGTACCCTACATACCTTCTCAGTTATGCGATGGAGTGCTTGCATATCCTCTTTGGCAACGCGCGGCAGCTGTGCCAGTTTGTTTTCTGTGTGAATGGATGCTAACAGGAATCCCCTGCTTTGCATGTTGGACCCCCGCGTCCAATTGCCATTGCTGTCGACGGCGGCGGGCTCATACGCAAGATCGGCCTGCAGGCGGGCCCTCACTGTATCCCACAAGAAAAAAGTAAACTCATCCAGTGCATCAATCTGACGCGCATAGAGTCTTCGAAAAACATCGGTGAAACTCTCTATGCTACCTAGAGCCGTAGCTATGCGCTGCAGTACCAGTTGCTGCCAGTAATAAAATCCAGCGAGGCTCATACCGCTCAGACTTGCGCACGCCAGACTGGCACGTGCTGCCGTCTGCGCAGCATTTGCTGTCACTTCCACTAAACTGCGAGATTCCGATGGCCCGGCACTCGAGCTTCCGGTAGCCACGGTACCATTGTTCGAGGAAACATAATGACCATGTCCCCATACAATATATGAATGCGCGGCAACTCCGACAAGTGCCGTGCTGGCTGCAGCAAGCGCTGTGGCAGCCAACATCTTGTATCGCGCGCTCCATAATGCCTCTTGATAAATCGCCACAGTTTCGTCAACGATTCGACAATGCATCAACACTACATGCACGCTGTCTGCAAGCCGCGATACTTCATTGTCCACTCGCCGACGCGGCGCATTAAAAATTTCTGCTTCAACCATCCGTCTCTCGGCATCTAACGAGGCGAGGCCGCGAGATAGAAAGTGCTGCTCATCAGCGCCTTCATTTAGAGTATCTCGACTCGAATCCTGCGTCAGACGCGCAATGGTCTGACGGGGAAGGCACATCGTGTGAATTTGCGGGAGATCTTTCCTTGGAATGACCTTACTCAGATTCCAGCACAAAGAACCATATGCACGTGCGAAGTCGCTGATATGACGGAATTTATCGGCCTTGTTCAAGCACAAGTGTAGCTTGTGATCGAATCCCTGCAGGCTATTGACCAAGCACGATAAGGTCTCACCTGTGGTCCCAGGTTTGTCTGGATCGAAGAAGACCAATATAAGGTCAGAACGCTCTGCATACCAGCGTACCACACCTTCGAAGTCATAACCGCGATCCATCACTTTCTCGCGCAAGGAGGCGTTAGCCTGAGCGATACGTCACAGATGCATAGTATAGGAAATTTCATGTAAAGGATAAAAAGCCAGGCGAAAGATAAAATAATTAGAATTGCAAGATATTTTAGCGAATGATACTATTTTGCTTTGAACACGATTTCTAATTCAGCAACAGAAGAGAGTAATTTACCTTAACAGGACTGTCTATCATACCCGGAGTATCAATCATCATAAAATCGTTACAGCATCGTGCAGGCCGGTCTAGGCGCACATCTTTATCTTCGGTATCGTTATCCTGTTTAACAGGATTGCCTTTAATTTTTTCTGCACCCTCGGCTCCAGGGGAGATGGGAGAAGGTTCTCGATTGGACACTAATTTCCTAATCTTTAGCTGCGTCTTATGGACTAGAACAGGGCCAAAATGCACTAGTCCAGAAAAACCCAGATCAGGATCACCGACTACTGCTGGGCCTGCTCTATCTATATCTTCATCTCCGGGAACAATTATGGTGAAAGCATCATCAGTCGGTGCGACGCCCGAGGCCTGAACTTCGCGTTGCAATAAATGATTAATGAAACTGCTCTTTCCGCTGCTATGATTTCCTAAAAGGAGCACCATCGGTAACTGTGTGTTATGAACGGTACTTGCATCCAAAGGTCCATGGTATCTCTCACTAATAGGTTGCACAACGTGCTGCCTTAGACGAACGCATTCACGCACTACTTCTGTTTGCATTTAAAAAACAGCTATGGATGTATAAGGTGATTCTTCGGATAATCTCTTTGTATGAGTCTTACTACACTATCTAAATGAAATATCGTGATTGGTCTCGACAAAGTATCAAAAATATTTAGAGAAAAAAGAAAAGTAGGAAATTTGAACTGTTAAATGTTGAAGAAGATCGTTGTCAGCAGAAAAGGGGTACCTTCATTATAATACATTGAAAGGAAAGCATTTGAATACGTATAATAATGTTAATCGCGTATATTTATATATATTGCAAGTATGTAGTTCACACTTGTGTAACGACTAAAACACACACAAATCTGTCTCTAGATGAGATTTCACGCACTCAAGACGGCACGGCATCACTTTCGCCCTGCACATTGAACAGCTTGATAGCTCTTCCGTCGAACAAAGGCGGGTTTCGCGAGCGGACGAAGATGGTTCCCCAGACGAACGAGCTGAACCAAAGCACGGTATAGGCATTCGGCTGGTATTTACGAATGACGATAGGATGCGGCACTGGCAGCAGTCCAACCATGGTGGTCTC
>JACCDO012063456.1_pt1 | contig 20527 bp, 14 predicted proteins | sample 7446101 | NCBI WGS metagenome assembly JACCDO01 (sample SAMN15323440, study PRJNA562643) | freshwater metagenome | isolation source: river surface water | place: USA:Blue River Watershed | collected 2017-08-16
GATATTGCTATTATCACACATGCAAATAATGTGATTAAATATCTAATTGAACTTGGTGCAAATATAGATTTTAAAGAGGATCCAAAATTAAATCCATCAGAACTTGCTTATCGATATAATAATGAATATTTTTTAGAATTATATAGAAATAGTTCTAAAAATTAATTTTATTTTTTGTTTTTGTAAATAAAAAACTTTAATTTATAAAAATGTTATTACTTTGATAATTTATTAAATATTATTTTTATTCTTTCTTGTTTTTAGAAGATTTTTTGGGTTTAACTTTTGATTCTTCATCAGATTCATCTTCTACTATTGTAATATTGGATTTGGATTTAGATTTAGATTTAGATTTAATTGTTTTTGATTCAATTGGTTTTTCAGATTTGTCAGATTCATTTTCTGAATCAGGTTTTTCTGTTTTTTTACCTTTAACAACTTTAGAATCTTTTTTATTTTTTTTAATTGGTTCACTATCTGATTCTAATTCTTCTAAATCTTTTTCTAAATCATCTTTTGATTTTGTTTTATCATCTTCATTAATAACTGATTCACATTTTTTAAGATGAAAATCAAAACGTTCTTTAATTGTGTGGTCAAGTTCTTCGATTTGTTTTTGTTGAAGATTTACAAGAGTATCAAAGACTTCCATTTGTTGAACGATTTTTTCTTGGTCTTGGAGAGAAGGTAGTTGGATTTGTATATTTTTAAATTTTTCGATATCCATATTTTTTTGGGCAGAACCAATAGCACAACCATATATAATTTCAGATATGTAAAAACAGTATTTATTCAAATATTTTTGAGTTATTTTATCATTAGCATGAAGAGACATTCCACTATCATTCAAATATAATTTTCCATTAATAATTCTAACACATTTTTTACTACATGCGAATCGACTAATTATTAATGTTTCATTATCTCTATTATATTCATTATAATAGAATGTAATATCTCCTCCTCCGTAAACAGGATATTTTTCTCCTGCATTTGCTTTTAATATTCTTGTTCCATAATTTATCTCAGATACAGCACCTAATTTAATAGTTTTTTTATCCTTACATTCAAATAATAACATTTCGAATTTGGCTTTACGAAAAGTATCCATTTCATTAATTGCAGTTTGAAGATTTTCTTTTTGTTTATACATAGAATCTAATTCTTTAATAATTAAATTTTGTATAGATATTGGCGGAACTGGGATTTTCATTTTATTAAAAGCTTCTTTATCAATGCCTGGTTGTGCAGATCCTTTTTGAAATTCATATAATTTCTCTTGTTTAGTTTTTAAATAATAATAAAAATATTTTTTATCAATAATATCATTAATAATTTTAATATTAATTCCATGACCAGTTAAATATATTTTATTCGGATACATTGAAATATAACCAGCATATTCACCATCTTTAGACATGATAATTTCATTTTCCTCTAAATTATATTCATTATGATATCCCATTGGTTTTTGTCCACCACCAATAACAGCATATTCACCATTAATTAAACATTCCTTAGTAATATTTTTACCATTTTTTAATTGACATATATCATCTACTTGAAAATATTTAACATTATCATATTGAATTAAATTATTTGTATAATAATCTCTATAATCCCATGAATAGTTTTTCTTTTCAAGTTCTTCATATTTAACTTTGCAAATTTCAGTTTCAGTAATAACATCATCTTTATTTTTAGTCAGGTTTACAAATTGTATTTCTTTTGTTTTTTCGCCTTTTTTCATCATTAAAATTAATGTTTGAACACTAGTATAAGGTTTAAATGAGCCTTCTGGTAACATTGCTATTTTATACAGATTAGCATTATCCACAGTATGTTTTCTTATATTGACATATTCTTTATTTTTGTTATAAATTTCTTTTCCATTTTGTGAAACCATAATTAATTGTCTACCTTTTTTGATAGTATTTAGTGATGCCATTAAAAATAACATAGTACCAGATTTTGTTTCAACTGGAAATACTTTTTTTGATTCTTTATCAGATAAATTGTAAGTTTTAGTAAGAGCAAAAGGAGGATTCATTATAATATTGCCATCAAATTTATCTTCTTCCCAATCAAAACAACCTGCTTCAAGAAAATCAACACATTTTAAATTTGTATTGTAAGTTCCTGATTTTAATAACATATTCATATGAGCAATTTTTAAAGTATCATCAACAATTTCATTTCCATATATATATTTAGAAATATTTTTATCAATATTAATTTTTTCTTTTTTTCCTTTTTCTTTAATTTCAGATAAATATTCAGTTAAAATACCTGCAGTTCCACATGCTGGATCCATAATTTTTGTAAATGAACCGTCAGATTTAATTTTAATTTCAGCATTCAAAACCATATATTTATCAATCCATCTTGGTGTAAAAAATTGACTAAAATCTTTATTAGTAGCACCTTCTTTTTGTAAAGTTAATTCATATGCCTTACCTTTAACATCAACATCAAATTTATCTAATTCAATTTTGTTAAATTCTTTTAATAGTTTGATAATCGTTAATGTTTTTTTAACATAAAATCTGCGATTTCTATAAATTTCTTTTGTGTTTTCATTAAATTTGAATATTCCATTAAATATTATATGTTGAATTACATTTGTTAATAATAATTTACTTTCTTGATCTTTACTATCGGCATCAATATTTTCTACTAATTGCATTAATTCAGACCATTTAAAATATTTTTTATATTCATCAATATCATAGAATTCCTTATCGATTTTTACTTTTTCATTATACTTTTTAGAAATTAAATTCATTTCTTTATTAGATTCTAATTCATAATTAAGTAATCTTAAAAATAAAAAATCAGTTATTACATCTAATGATTTATCACCAGTAATATTTTCATTGTCTCTAAGAATGTTTCTTAATCTAAGAAAAAATGATTCAAGTTGTTTTAAACTATCATTTTCATTAATTTTTTCTTTTAATTCAGTAATTTCGTTGATATCCATTTCCTTTAATTTTTCTTGAGTCACACAAGGAAATTTTTTGTTAATGTGTCTTGTATAGTCATTTTTTTGCTTAAAATCCTGTTTGCAAGTTTCACAAGTATAAATTGTCATTTTAGTATATTAATATAATCTATATATTTTATTTTTAAGTAATTTTTACTTAAAAAATCAATTTTTTAATTAAATAAATCATTTAAGTTGGTGAAATTCTTTTTATAAATTTCTTCAGGTTCAATAGGTACATTTTGATTCTCTTCTATCATTTTATTATAAATTTCTGATATTTTTAAATCACCATGCTTATTTTGATATTCTTTACATAATTTTTTTAGATCTGACCATGATAAGTATTTATCTTCATTCAAATCAAATAAAAATTTGTAATCGGAAAACCCATATTCTTCTAGTTCATCACAAATAGGAAAATCATTTTGGATAGCCCAAATATCATATTTAGATTTAATGTTAATTTTATCTTTTTCACTTCTTTTTTGATTCTCTCTTCTAAGTGCATTTCTTATTTGATATTTATCAAATGACTTATTAGTTAGTGCATCAATAATATCTTTTTTAATATCAATTTCATAAATTTTTAAAGTATCAATATTCACATACATATGAATTAATTCTATTATCTCCTTTTGTTTTTGTTCTATATTTTTATTTCCATTTTTTTCTTCATTACTTCCATTAGTATTTGAATAAGTTTTTGCAAAAGCAATCCAAGATTTAAAACGAGATATAAGTGATTTTCTAATTGATTCAGTATTATCTGAAAGTTCCAAACTTGCATAATATCCTTGAGTTTTTAATCCTACAGAATTATTTTGATACCAACGATTAAATCTACCCATTCGTTGAGATTCATTTAATGGATCAACTTGGGTTGAATAATACATTCTAACTCCAAATTCTAATTTATCATCATCAAATCCTTCTGAAGCTCTACCAATTGCTAGTAATATCGCATTAGAACCCAATTTTAAAAATTTTCCAATACCTGAATCAAAATCTTCACTCGTTAATTCTGATATTTTAATTAATTCAGATAATTCTTCTGATTCTTTTGATGTAATAGACATTGTAGGAATTAATTTAAAATCTTTAATAACAGACTTCATTTGACAATAATATTTCATCATTTCTACTCGAGTTCTAAACCAGAAAATACCTTTTTTAAAATAAGTTTTTGAAATAATTTTTGAATTTATTTCTTTCCATACTTTTTCAAATGATTTTTCAGATAGTACTTTGTTATTTGTTTGGACTGGATCATCTTCATCAGCTAATTCATCAGGTTTAACTAGATCTTCCACAATATTATTTGGTTTTACAATTTCTTCAACTAAATCATCAAAAGAAATTTCAATAGGACAATATTTAATAGGACAAATATCTTTGTTAACCAACGCGTTATAATAAGAATATTCATATAATATATTAAAATCTTGTTTGTTACCAAAGATTTTCAATGTATTATCTTGATTTGATGGATTACATCTGATGGGAGTTGCAGAAAAACCTAAATAATTTACCAAAGGTTTTTTATCTTTTAAGTATGTCATTATTTCAAATATTCTAGGTGCTCCAACCCACTGGGATTCATCAATAATTACTAATCCAAATTTATCCCAATCAACTTGCTTATAATCTGTATTAGAAGAAGAAGTTAATTTATCCCAGTTTACAATATAAATTTGTGGAACAGATTTTTTTTCGTTAAGAATTAAAGTTGTACATGAACTAAGACAATCTGTAATTGAATAATTAAATTTTTTAACTAATCCAGAATTTATAAACGCATTTATATACCAATCTATTCTTTCAGGAAGTTGAGAAAGGATTTCCTTTTTTTTAGTTAAAATAATTACATCTTTGCTGTTTTTTATTATATTATCAGATAAACCAATTGAAAATATAACTGTTTTTCCTGTTCCTGTTGGTGAAATTACTAAATGTTCCAGTCTAGAATTGTTTAAAGCTATTTTATTTCTAATTTCAGTTTGGTATGCTTTTAATTGAATTGATATTTTTGGTTTAATAATATTTTCTATTTTTTCTAATTCTTCTGGACTAATAGATTTGGATAATTTATCATCAGTGTCTTCAACATCTCTAATTTCTTTTTTTGTAAATCCAATTGTTTCATTTCTTAATAAATCAACATCAATTTCCTCCCATGTATAAATAATTCCAATTTTATCAAAAAATAAATTTAGAGAATTAAAATCATCTTGTGATAAATATTTATAAAATTCTGTTCCTCCAGTACCATTATATTTTGTAAATGGAATAGAATGTTTAGAACTAAGTTTATTAATTAGATCATCAATTTGATAACAATTATATTTGGAATTTATGATTTTATATAGTCTAATATAATGAGATGAATTATCAAAGTCGTCAGAACAAGTAATATATGAAAATACTCTTACCCTGAAATTACATGTTGAACCTAATTTAAAATTAGCTAATTTTTTAGGATATAATATATATATTTGATTTGACATATTCTATATAAAATAAATATTATTGAAACTATAAATCATCTTTTTCAATAATATTAAATAAAAAATAAACTTAAAACAGTTCTATCAATGTGTTGACTTTTATTATGTGTTTTTTCAAAAAAACATAATTTCATTTTATCTTTCATTTGTGTATAAGCATGTTTTTTAAGTAAATCCATAATATTATTATCATCATGTGTACATAACATTTCAGTTTTATAAATATAGTTATGTATACACATAGAATCTAAAATAGTTAATAAAATATCTTTTTCATTTTCAGTATTTGTATAAATATCCTTGATTTCAATAGAATAATATAAATATAAAGGATGTAATTTATCATCAAAAGTCATTTTAGCTATTTCACTGTTATTATTTTTAAGAATTAAAGTATAACAACAGTCACCACTAATTTTAAATTTATAAATACAATTTTTTATATTTTCTAAAAAAATATTTTCTCCATTTTGTATTTTATCTAAATCTAAAATATAACCATGTAGTTCTGGATTTTTATCAGAGTCAGTATGAAAATATTTATCAGAATCAGATTCAAAATTACTTTTTTTATAAAAAAAAATAGAATCATAAACAGATTCTAAATAAATATATCTAACATTATTATTATTAGCTTTCTCAATTAATTTTTCTAATAATTTTTTTCCTAACCCTTTAATAGCACCCTGGTATTTACATAATAATGACAAGATATAAGTGTTATTATTTGAACCTTTTCTAGCAATTAAAATTGCTGTTGGTTTCTGTTTTTGCAAATTATGAAATATAACTGTTTGATATATTACAAAACAAAAAGCATTTGGATCATTTTTTAATCTACTAATTTCCTTAATCACAAATGATGATTCGATATTTGTGTGAATATTATTTTTGTAATCAATTCTTTTACATATAAAATTTTTAACATCTTTAATATCGTTATGTAATTTTTTTATATTTTCTTTATCATCAAAACTATATTCTTTTATTATATAATTATTATTTAGTATGTTAAAATTTTTTTCCATTTATATACTAAAATTATATAAAATAAACAGGTAAAAATTATTTTTTTGATTTTGGCATATTGTATTCAATATCATTGTCTGAATTTCCTATATCTACTTTTGTATAATTTTGTGTAAATAATTTTTCTTTTTCATTTCCAACTTGATTTTTTCCACGAACAAATCGAATATACTTTTTTATTTCAGACGAGCCATTTGTATAATGCATAAGATCATCTATTTTATTATAATATGTAGGTTGACTTTCGCTCCATCCTAATCTTTTATAAGGGAAAAAATAAAACGATAAATGAGACATAACTTTTGTTGTAATTTCTTTTCCATATTTTGGAACAATCACTATCAAGGGTTGAACATCAATATCTTTATTAAATTGTTTTAATCCTCTTGCTCTATATAAATTAATCATTACCTTTATTTTTAGAATATTTTCATATAGGTATTTATCAGAAAACCAACATATGACTAGTCTACAAATTGTCCAAAGTAAAAATTCTACTTTTGGTTGGAAACAAATTAAATATTCTAGTGACATAATTTTAACTGCTTCTTTTAACATATCCTTATTTATTATGATATCTTGTGGTGTCTTATTTTGAAAAATTAATGTTGTTAACATACTATAATCTATTGGATGTCCATACATTCCTGAGAAAAATTTTAATCCTGGGAGTACTTCGGGTGTCACAACTCTAAAATCTTCTGGTGTATATCTATTTACCATTTCAATATATCCACCTACAATTTGGAATTTAATAAAACCAAATAAATTTGTTTTGTTAATTAACTTACCATCTGGAGTATCTATTTTCTCTTGGATTTTAAAAAGTAATGTTCTAATCGTCCTTATCATTTCTTTACCCAACGAAAGTGTATCGACATGATCATCCAAAATAATATGTCTGAAAGCTAAACTATTTTTATAATCATAATATTGATCCATATTAATTGGTTCATATTTTTCCAATACACTAACCATAGCTGGTTTAATTACCAAATCAACATCATCTTGACCAAGTTCATCTTCAACTTTAATATCAAGTCCTAAAAGAGATGTATTAATTTCTTCGTAAGTTGGTTGAACTCCTGTCATAAATAGATTATTTAACATTTTTATTATATATTCGATATAATTATCTTCATTCATATCCTGAATTTTATATAAAGCAAGTTTTTGAGGAGTAACTTGAATTTTTCCTATTAATTCAGTCGGTTGATATGCTGTTTCACCTATATAATTTTTTTTAAATGTTTCTAAGTTACTAGATATTTTTTCATTCAACTTTAAAATAAATGAATTATCTTTAAGCATTTCTCCTATTAAATCAATTAAATTATCTGGTCTTAATAGTTCTATTTCAGAACTTAATGTTACCACTTTAAATCCGTTGGTGGGTAAATCACCAAGTAATTTATATTGAGAAATCATACTATCCACATAGTCAGGATTATTTATTAACTTTACAATAAAACCATTCCCGTTCCAAATTCTCATATGAATTGTTCCTAAATATTTTTTATCAACTAATATATAGTCTCCTATATTAATTTGCATATGTACATGATCCATATTTTTATTTGAATATATATTAAATTTATAAAAAATAATTTGGAAATAAATTATTCCTTAAAATAAATAAAAAAATTTACTTAATTAAATTTAGTCAGATTCTTCTTCAGATTCTTCTTCCTCTGAATCTGATTCTAGACCTGATTCTGTATCTGAAATAGTTTTGGCTTCTGATTCAGCTTCTGATTCTGATCCTGAAACAGATACTTTGTCATCATAATTTTCTTCATCTTCAAAATCTTGTTCCCATTTCTTGTTTCTGTTTTCTTCCGTTAATCTTAAATTTTTCTTATTAGAAACTTCATTTCCTGATGAATTTAAGAAAATGTATTTACCTGGTTTCTTACTTGTTTCTGATGGTTCATATCTCCATTTAACTGGTTTACCTAATTTTCTTCTTGCTTTCATTACTAATCTTGCTTCACGGTCAGGAGGAATTGATTCTCCCATACATTCAACAACAAATCCTTGAAATATAGATTCATCATATACTGATATTTTTTTCTTTTGTAAATAATATTTTCTAAAAAGAACATATCCATTTATTAATTTGTATAGTGTATCATTCCAATCATTATCGTCATCAACTCTAACTTTAACTAAAATTATAAGAGCATGTAATATATTTAAATCAAAACTTGCAATTTTTACTGCCATTGTGTTGTTAACAATTGGTTTATCTTTTTTAAGATTGTCAAATTTAACATATTCTACTTCCTTATAAGGTAAACATTTCTTATTGTTAGAATATAAATATAATATAGGAATCTCATCTGTTCCATCAGAATAAGATATTACTACATTATACCCATATAATTGAAAAAATGGATAATGTTCTTTATGAGTAATACATGATTTTACTTCCTCAGGTAAAGTTTTTATGAATTCAATTAAATCCATTCCATCATTTACATAATCACTTGAATAAACTTCTAAATAAGGCATAAATACATAATTGTAATTTTTATCATGGCTTCTATATCCTGATTGGTATAAATAATAATTGTATGCATAAAAACCAGTCAGTAAAGTGGTTTCTTTTTGTGAAATATAATCAAACAGTAAATTCATGGCATTACTAACTCCTTGATTTTTATATGAAGGAATATGTAATGGTTTATGAATTAAAGGTAGAGGATACGTTTTTTCCAACTTTAAATATCTTGCAAAATGTTTTTCTAATCTCCAATAACTTACCATTGGATCTGTAAACATTCTAAAATAATCAATCATCATGAACCAAGGGTGTACAACATAAAAACCATCTAGTTGAATAAATCTTATTTTAGAATAAATGTTATTTGGAATATATGAAATGTCACAATAAGGTCCTTTGTGATTTACAAATATCGAATAAGTTTCTTTGTGCTGTGCTTCCTGTCCAGTTACTTCTTTTAATCCTGCCTTGTATAATCTGTCACAAATTTCAACCAAATCATTTAATGGATCTGGTGAATAAAAATCAACATCTGGAGTATCCAGTTCATCATATAATGCTAACGATTTATTTTTAGCAACAAGTAATTTGTTCAACGCATATCCCCCATAAATTTTTCTCTTCTTTTCCTTAATAAATTCTGTAATAACGTCATAAACTTTAGTAATCTCATCTATTGTGGGTTCTATTTCTGTTAATTGTTTCTTCTTAATTTTAGCCATAATACCTGAATAATGTTCTTTAAATTCATCATCTTCAGTTAAAACTATATCTAGAGAAGTTGAACTCATAATCCTATTAATATATATAAGATAAATTTTATTATTTAATCAATTTTTATTTAATACTTTAATATTTGTCTAATATTCAAAAAATATTTTTATTATATATAAAAATATTTTTTTTATCAGTCAATTTATATAATACAAAATGGGAAAATCTTCTAAACAATGTTGTGTCAATCAATGTGCTATCGAATGCTGCAAACCTGATTGCGAAGTTGACTGCTGCTCTGCTGCCTTCTTAAGATTAGATAAATTAAGACAAGGTTGGACTGATGTTGCTACCTCTGGTGGAACCAATATGATTACCACTATTATTGGTTCAACTGGTCCTGCTCCTTCTTACCCAATGTTATTTGCATGGGTTCCTGCTACCTTACTCAATAGAGCTGGTTCAGCTGTGTCTGTTCCTATTGGTGATACTGGTGTTTACCCAAGTGGTACTTCTGCTTCTATTCCCTCTATCTTTGGTACTGGTTCAACTGGTGCTCCTGTTGTAAATTTAATTCAAACTGTTGGTGCTGGTCCTACTGGTGCTACAAATATTGATATTTTAACTGATGGTAATGTAGACATTCTTAACAATGCTTTATATGCTTATAACTTCGTCAACACCATGAGATATCAATCATTCGAAGCTTGTGGTAAGGCTGATCAAGTCGTTGGTTGGTTAGTTAATACTTCAACTGGTCAACTTGAATTATTCCAAGCTCTCCCTGATCTTAACTTAAGTTTAACTGATAATAGAGGTCAATTAATTGCTATCGCCAAAGAAAACCTTACATCAGTCCAAAAACAAAAATTATATAACTTAAACGTTTTATACAAAGTATCTCAAGATGCTGTTGCTAGAGTTGCTGCTAATCCTAAAGAAGAAGGTAATATCTGTGAATTCACTGATAAATGTGGACAAAAATGGTTATTAGCTATTAACAGAGCTGACTCTCAAGCCCCTGTTATTTCTGCTGGTTCACAATTCGTTATTGTTGGTGTTCCCCTTTGCTAAATCAGCTAGCAAGTAAATATTTAATTAAAATTTTTTTGCGTTCGAAATATTTTTAATATAAGAATATTTTTATTATGAAAATTTAAATTTTTTTATTCCGAATAAAAATTTTTTTCAAATCCTATATTATATATAAAATATGCCTTGTAACGATTGCCCTTTAGAAAAAGCTCTTGTAAAGACAAAGTCTAGTAAGTCTCACAAGAAAGAAAAGTGCTGCCCTTCCGTTTGCAACACTGAATGCTGCCTCCCTGATTGCCACCCTGATTGCTGCACCCCTGCATTCCTCAGACTTGACAAACTTAGAACCATCTTTGCTACCAACGTTGCTACTGGAACTGCTGCTGGTACCCTTGCAACCTCTGTTAATACCAATGCTGCTTTAATTTATACTAGAGCTGGTACCACTGCTGCTAACCCTACCTTACAAGCTACTTTCCAAGGAACTGATACCAACGGTGTTGCTTTAGTAAATACTACCTATCCTAATGCTTTACTTTCATATGCTTTTGTTAACACTGAAAGATATGTTAGTTTCGAATCATGTGGTAAAGAAGACCAAGTTGTTGGTTGGTATGTTGATACTGCCACTGGTAACCTTGAATTATACCAAGCTCTTCCTGAACTTAACTTAGCTTTATCCAATAACAGACTTACTTTAGATTCTATTGCTACTGCTAACTTAACAACTATCCAAAAACAACAATTATACCAACTTAACAACCTTTACAAACTTTCAGTTCAAGCTATTGAAAGAGTTGGTGCTAATCCTAAGACTGAAGGTAACATCTGTGAATACACTGATAAATGTGGCCAAAAATGGTTATTACTTATTAACAGAGCTGCTACTTTCGGTATCTCTACTCTTTCTGCTGCTACCAACAACACCCAATGGACTTTAGTTGGTGTCAAATTATGTTAAATAATTTACAAATTATATTAAATAATTTAAAACACAAAAAACTTATTAAATTAACCTAATAATTCTATGTGTTCTTTTTCATGTATAAATATATTATTTGAATAATATATGAGTTCGATTTTTAGAATTTTAAAATCCAATATAAAAGAAGTTTCTCAATCTTCATCCCAACCTAATTTACTTACTATAAATAAATTGGCTTCTGGAAGCCCGAATCCATTTGTATTTAATCCCCAAACCGAAACCCAAGCAAAATCACAATCCAAATCTAAATCCAAAAATAAAATAGCTAAAAAACCTAGCGTACAAGAATCCAGTTCAACCCAAGTCCAACAAAAAGAATCAACAAAACTTGTTGAACCCACCAAACCAACACAATTGGATCTAGAAAAAAAAATATACTGGGAATATGGGAATTCTGGGTTAAAAACAAAAGAATTTGGTAAGAAACAAAGTAAAAATCTTGGGATACTCCAAAATATTGACAAGGTATTTTTATGTTATTCAGATTTGAAATTTAATTCTCTTGAAAAGCTATTTAATCCCAGTGCAAAATCAGAATGTAAATTTGGAGATAACATTATTTGCTCGGATCCAGAAATCCCAGGAGTGCTAGTTAAACTTGATCCTGATGAATTTGGTTTAGAGGCAGGAACTTATCAGGTATTGGGAACCAGTTTTACAACAATATCGAATATAAAGATTGAAGAAAAACATTTGAGTAAAAATAGAATTCCTGAATTTGATAATTTTATTGGGCGATTGGATAACCTCAAAGAAATATTTAAAATTATTGGGATTTTATCAATTAAAGACAAATTCAAAATTAGATCAAACAGTTCTTCAGAAGAATTTTCATTTGAATCAGTATTGTCAGGTTATAAAAATTTGTTTGAAACATTTAAATCTGATGGTAATGAAAAAAAATTATTAAAATCTAATAGTGATTATGCATTTTATGTAAAAATTTATGAATCAGAATCTAAAGGATTTGTAATTGATGGACAAAATGGTCTTATATATTATGTAGTTTCTAATGAAAATTTCAAGACAGGGACAATATTCTTACGTTACTATTGTATGAAAATTTCTTCTAGTTTTAAAATTAAAAAGTATATAAGATAACTAAATAAAATGCGTCCATATATAAGAAAAAATTTTTAAATATAAGAACAATTTTAACTATAATTTTTGAATAAATTTGATGAGAAGGTTGGAAACGCTCCCCCGTCTTAAATAAATAATATAATATTATTATATATATCCAATGCCTAAATCTAACAAATGCTGCCCTTCTTCCAAATCACACAATGGTTCCTGCGTTGAAAAATGTGTCAAGGAATGCAAAGAAGCTTACTGCAGAGCTAAATATGAAAAACTTGCTGTCAAATTACTCAAGACTGGTCTTATCCAAGGCAGATGCCAATATGCTGCTGACAGAAACCTTGATGTAGTTGCTGGTGCTAAATTCCAATGGTTAAATGTCCAATTAATTAATGACACTGGTTCTGTTCCTTCTGCTGCTGATCTTGCTCCTGCTGGTTATGGATCTGTTGCTGCTTTCCAAGCTGTTGATCCTACCTTATCAAACTATGTTTTTGCTATCAGTTATTCTTCAACTGCTTTAGTTAATGCTACTCTTACTGGTGCTGGTCAAGGTGTTCCTCTTGTTCAAGATATCCTTCAAGACTACTATGGTGTAGGACTTGGTTACTTAACTATTCCTCCTGGAGTTGGTACTGCTGCTCCTATCTGGGGAACTTCTAACTTAACCACTATTGCTTATTTTGCTACCCCTACTGCTACTTCTGCTGGTTACCCTGGTTTAGCTGCTTACACCAACGCTTACATTACTGCTATGCAACAAATCATTGCTGCTTTACCAATTGGTGCTGCTGTTGCTGGTGGTTATAATGTTCCTCTTTTCAATGATGTAACCTTTACTGTTAACAGTGCTAACAACGAACCTGTCACTCAAGTCGCTACAGTTGGTATTATTAAACTTCAAGCTGCTACAACTGTTACTAATGATGATGAATATATCATCTATGGTTACACCAGAAATGCTTGCCCTCCTCTTTTATAAATTAATTAATCTTTAACAAGTATATTGAAACAACTGGTCAAGTAAGTCTAATATTTTTTAATTAAAAAATTTTATAGTTTTATAAATTTTTGTAAAAATTGATTTTAATTTATAAATTAGTATATTATATATAAATTAATAGGAAGAATATGGACCAATTACAAATAGATTTGACTAAACCTGAATATATCAGTCCTTATAATTATTCAAAATACGGGTTTTTTACTGAAACCAGTGTAGATATAAAAGATAGTTGGATTCAATATGCTGAAAATGAAATACCCAGAGCAGAATTTCAACTCAAATTAATTGATGAATTAAAGGACGTGGAGACAGGACTCAAAATCGAATTAAGTATTTTTGAATATGCACTTATTTACTGTCAAAATAATAAATATCCTGTAAGCTTTATTAAAGCGGTTTACGAAGACAAATTTAATTCCCTGATGACAAACATTATTATCACCCCTGGAATTGATAATAAATCATTTAAAGAATTTATTTTACAAAAAAAAATTAATCCAAGTTATGTGGCGTTTTTGTCTCCTGCTCAAATTCATCCTGTAAAATGGAACACAATTATCAAAAAGAAAGAATATATGGAAGAACGTGAAAATAACATGGCATTCTCTGATCAATATAGATGTAGAAAGTGTGGTGAATCAAAATGCAAGATTACACAAGCACAAACACGTTCTGCAGACGAACCAATGACAACTTTCGTATTCTGCTTAGTTTGTCATAATACAATGAAATTCTGTTAGTGCTTACACAGAAAAAAATTTTTTATTTATTGACTATTTGATTTTTAATTTCAATTAGAAAAAATTATCTTATCATATATATTTTATAATATTTTTGTATCAAAATAATCAAGCCGAATTTATTCTTTGGAATGCATAAGGAATAAAGTGTCTTTCAAGAGGATTAATAAATCCTTTATCACTAATTGCTTTTAAATTGAGCATTTCAGGAACTGCTTGATGTTTAATTGATTCAAATGCCAGAGAAAAATCTCCAGTAGTATTATGATTAACATGTTTGAATACATCAGCAGGTAAACCCATAAAATGTTTTCCAGGTTTGAATAAATCATCATTTACACTACGAGAACCAAAAACTGTTTCAATAGATTGTTTATTTTTCATGTTCAAATTATAAATATCAACCCATTTATTTTCCTTTCCGTTCTTAGGTCTAAAACCATTATAACAAACCATATGGACTTTTTCATGATCATTTAGAATGATACCAAAACCTCTTGAACGATATTTGTTTACAATTTCAATTGGATCACGAATTGAAGCAAAATATTTGTAATCAGTTGATAATTGTAACATCATTGAAGTTATATAACTTGGAAGACATTTAACAGTCTTTCCATTCCAATAAGCACGTACAAATCCCATATGGAATTTAGATACAATTGAAAAGAAACTTGGTTCACGAGTTTTGAATATTTCAAAGGTTCTAGTTTGATTAGAACTAATTTTGTATCGAATACTCTCGGATAGTTTCATAACAAGTTTATTGGTGTTGTCAGTAGAATCAGGATAAATATCTTTGAATCCCATATATTTTTCATAATCTTGTTTTTCATAATCTTCTGAATTAATTTCATAATCTAACATGTATATTCTAAATTCTTCTTTAGGAATAGGTTTTAAATACTCTTGATAAATCCAAGTGTCTTTCTTCTCTTTAGAAGTTACTTTTTCTAGATGAGAATTTTTCCAAGGGATATAATATTTTTCATATAAATAATTTTTAATTGATTGATCATTTATATTTGATTTAATTGTTTGAATATCTGCTGAATTATTTCCAAGAGCATTTTTTAAATTATCTAATTCGTATCCAATAAATTCTTCAGAGACAATAATAGTTCCAGTATGAACCGAATCAATTTTAACACCAGTACAAATATTTTTAATTGAACAATAAAAATTATCACATGAATCCATAAAATCATAAATAGATTTTTGATTTGATACAAGATCTACATCTGAACCATTGTAGTAATTTGTAAAGAAGAAATTCCAATCACCATCAGTTGCAGGTTTGTTTATATCCTGTTTACAAATATCAAGTAATGGGTTATGTTTCATACCACATGCAGTCATTGCGCTACCAGTAATAGCAAAATGATTCCAATCAATCAATTTAAGAACTCCATCAGAATTTTCACCATTGTTAATAAACAATTTCAGTCTACGATAAAATTCTTCAGAATTAGTTAGTCCATAGTATTTTTGATAGTCCCTCATCATATCAAGAGCTACACAATTTCTTTTCATATTGATTAATTCATTATCAAGTAAAACACAAGCATAGGGATTTTGGTTTATATCATCATAAGAGAATGGAAATACTGGAAGTTTATTTGCTGTATCGATATCAAAAATAAATCTAGCATCATCTTTAATTTTTGTTTTCATAAGAGCTTCTTCATTTCTAAATGTTAACCAAGCGTATCCAATTAAATACTTGAATACAACTTTGTATTTGGTAAAGATTGGTTCTGCAATTTGTAAAAGTTCAGGATTATTTAAAACCAGATGACAATGAGTTCTAGTCACCAACATATTACAAATAAATGTGTATTTTAAATATTCAGATGGAATACTTTTGTAGATTTGGTTAATTTTTTCAATTGTTATATCACTAGATTTTGAAATAAAATATCCAGATTTAACATTAGAATCAACCCAATCAGTTTGTCTAATTATTTCTTCGATATAATTAGAACTTGGTAGTTGGGATTGACTTGATCTTGAAATAAATGTAGAATTAATTAAATCAATGTTTGAAGTGAAATCAATATTGTTAAATCTTCTAGTTTTAAATTTATCATTTAAAGAATATTTACAATTTGAAGGATCATCCCAATAATTTGATTGAGATTCCAGTAATTTAGTAAGTTTCTTTTTAACATTAAAATTTTCAGGTGAAATTTGATGATATGATACAATAGCTAAATATTCAGCATATTCTTCAATTAAATCAGGTTCATCATTAAATGTGCTTAAATATTTTTCAACTTGTTTTTCATCAAGTTCAGGCATCGCGATTATTTCCACAATCCTAGTCTCAATATCTATTTTAAAATCTCGTGAAATATCAGTATTTAACATTTCTCCTTTAAATTTCTTATGTAGATCATTATATAATAGTCTTTTAAAAATAGATTGATCAACTGATTTTAACCCATACTTTTCAGATAGGGTTGAACCATTTGGATTTTTTTTATTATACAAGATAAAAGTAGACATTTTAGTATATGCAAGATATATAAAATTTAAATATATTATAGATAAATCAATTTTTTATAAAAACACTAGTATATACTTTAATTAAAGATATAAATACTTTATTCATAGAGTTTATACATAATCTGATCTACAATTTTAATATTTGAATTTGCAGCATTTGTAGCAGTAGGACCTGTTGGATTAGCTGGAATTTCTATTTTTTTGATAATTTCTTTTTGAAGTGTTTCTTCAATTGCTTTTATAAGTAATTCAGTTGTAACCTCAAATGGTATTTTATATTTGATGCTATCAAGAATTGTATCCTCATAAAAGTAGTTATTTTTCTTAACATAATCGATAATATTACACATAACAATCATACTTTTATCAAACATAAATTCTTTTACCTTTTCAGTTTGATTTTGTACTTTTTCTTTAATAACCATTGATCCGATTGAAATTTTGTTCTTTTCGTAGGTAAAGTTTTTATTTTGAACTAATTTTATATTTTCAACAGATCCATCAACTGAGGATCTTCCAATCAATTTAATTTTGATCAGACTATTAATTGTTTCTTGAAGAGATGTTACAGGAATATCAGTTTGAGAAGAAATATCCATAATTCCAATTCCTTCAGTTCCTGATTTTATAATTACATCCATCACAATATATTGAATAAGTGCCATATGAACATAATAAATTTTATCAAACTTCATTTTTGTAATAAAAGTAGATTTTATAACATCAATTTCATAATCTCTATCAGGATATCTAGATCTATAATATGCTGAGAAAATATCAAGATAAGGTTCAAGTTTAGATGTTGGTTTAAATTTTCCAATAATTTCGTCTGCAAAACAATATTTAAATATTGTAAAGTTATAATTTTCTCTTCGAATTTGTGTTAAATCTAATTCAGCATATTTTTCAGATGTTTTTTCTACCCGAATTTTTTGATAAGCCTGATTGTTTGAATAAGAGTCTTCCAGATCATAAATATAATCACGAATTCTTATTAACATATCATTAACATATCTATTAACACTATTTGCATCTTTACTAGAAACAATTTGCATAAAATAATACACTAATTTTTTGTCCTTCTTAATATGTTCAATATTAATTTGTTGTTTATATCTAAGCTTAAGTTGTGTGAAATATTCTTCGAACAAAGAAAAACCATTTGCCTTAAGATTATCAATAACAAATCTGAAATTAAATTTTTTATCTTTAGTATTTTCTTCATTAAAATCATCTGATATATCTGTTTCTTGTTCTTCAACAAAATTTGCATAAATATAATCAATTAATTTTTTGATATTGTCTTTCGAATCGAATTTAGTTTCAACAATTTGTTGGAAATTTTCAACATTTTGAGAAAAATATTTCATTGAATTAAGTGTATGTGTAAAATTGATTAGGTTTTCAAAATTGATATTAAACCAATGATTATCAATTTGTTCATGAAGATGTAATTGTGGATTAGTTGCAAGAGCATAAATTCCATTCACAATCTTAAGGTTAAAATATTTGTAGTATTCATTTAAAAAATACTTGTACTTGGTGGAAGCAGGATTTTTATCCTTATAATCCATCATTGAAATCAAATGATCAATATCTATTTCTTTAATCACCTGTTTAAACTTAATTTTTGATTTGGAATTAATATTTTCAATATAATAATTAATATCTGCATTTGGAACATTTATTGTTTCATAAATACCATCAATATAATTCTTAATCTTGTCTATAATGTATAAATTTACTTTTTCCTGATCTAAATTATATTCCAAATAATATTTTTGATAGGTTAAAATAGAATTATATGATGCCAGAAATTCAAGTTCTGGATGAGAAGAATTGATTAAAAGATAATTACTAACTAAACTCATTTTCTATATAGCTATAATATTCTATATAAATTCTATAAATAAATCAATTTTTCTATAAGTTCAATATAAACAAAAAGTTGATTAGATAATAATATAATTATGTACTATTTAATAAATCTAATCAATTTGATTAAAGTAATAAAACTATTTTAATATATAATTACAAATGTTATGGTTATTTGATAATGAACTAGATGAAAATTATACATTTGCCCAAATTTTTAATGTAGATTCAATGTCTACTGAAGGAAATACTATTTATAATTTGGATAAAATTGATTGGGAAACTAATAAATTAAAAAACATCACTCCCAAAACCTATTCATTTAGAATCAAAATAGTAGGTCAATTGATATCATTCACAGACCTTTCCACAAACAAAACTTTTACATTTAGTAAAAAAGAAAATGTTGTCAAACCAGATGAAAATCCAAATCGATATTTAATTTTTACATACAATTATAAAAAAGTAGATTCACATAGAATGCCAGAATTAAAAAGTAATCTATATGATTATTATTATGATAATGTTGAAATGAAAATTTATCAAATAAATAAAGATACTTTATTTATTAATGAAAAAAATATAATTAAAAATCATAATCTGTATGAGATTGAAGGTTTAAAAGCACCAAGTGGATTTGATCAAGATATTGAACATGTTTCCGAAAGAAAATATTTTATTTCTAATAATTATTCTAAATTCAAAATTTAGATTTTAGTCTAAATAACTTTTTTTAATAACATAAATAAAATTGTTAGAATAAGTCCATAAACAATAACACCTTGTACATGAATTTTTCCATCTTCATCAGGATTTAAACAAGTAAAGTATTTAGAAAAAAAATCTTTAATCATATTTTGAGATAAAAGAAAATACAAAGTAAATAATAATAAAAAATCTTTGATATTAAATGAATCAGAAAAAATCATTGATAAATATTTGTTTGTAGATGGTACAGGATTTTGTTCTTCCATATAGTCTTGTAAATCTTCTTTTACACTACTATGTTTTTTCTTTTTCTTTTTTCTACTTGATGATTCTGATTCAGAATCTTCTGATCTTGATTTGGAATCTGAAAGATCAATATTATTTTCTTTTAAATTACTAATTATTTCTTTAGTAAGAGACTTTATTAAACTTGAATTATCTTCTTTACCAGATGACAACTCATTTAAATTTGTCCCATTTAAATCAGATTGTGGACCGGTGTTATATGATTGAGATCCATATATACCATTATTGTTTAAAGGATAAGAACTATTCATTGGACCTGATGTAGATAAACTATCTATATTATTTGACATATTCATTATTTCACCTTGTGAGAAATTAGGAATAGAGTTCATGTTGTTTAAATTTCCAACACTAGCAATATGTGGATTATTGAATGGCATATTTTGATTTTGTAAACCTGAATTATTTGAACCAGTAAAATTTTCCAACATCATTTGATTTGGATCATAATTAGAAAAATTATTCATTTAATTTATATATTTATTATATACAATATTTTTTTACTAAAAAAAACGGATTAATAGACTTATCCTTCTCATCAA
>JACCDO011597588.1_pt1 | contig 20516 bp, 25 predicted proteins | sample 7446101 | NCBI WGS metagenome assembly JACCDO01 (sample SAMN15323440, study PRJNA562643) | freshwater metagenome | isolation source: river surface water | place: USA:Blue River Watershed | collected 2017-08-16
AACAGTGATTTGTCCTCATACCGATCTTCGGAGCAAACTTATTTTTCTCATTTTTTTTCTTTCAAAATGATTCATATATTTTTTAAAATGATTATCATTCACAATAATATTATTATTTATTTATATAGTATGTTTTATTTTACCAGTAATAAAAAACTGAATTTTAGATTTTATACCTTCATAAATGATAATATGTATAAAATATATATATAATAATCTATATTATATAAAATGAAGATAAAACAAAAAAAAATAGTGAAAAAAAGTAGAATTGCTTGAAAAAGTACAAAAATGTGATTTTGCCACTTTTGAGAAAATTTGCCAGTGTTTTTTTGTTGTTTATTTGTGTTTTTTCGGAAAGTCCGATACGGCGTCTAAAATGCATTTTTTGATGTACACATCGGACTTAAAAAAGTAGTGTACATATCATCAACTTTTTTTTTTGATGCACACATCGGACAAAATTTTCAGCATTACATGAATTATGGTGAAAATAATAATGCATGTTATTTTTGCTCTCGAAAATGAGAAAAAAGAATCCGTATCGGACTTTTTTTTGCAAGTTGGCACGATTTTTTTTTTTTGATGTACACATCGATTACTTTTCGGACTAGGGTGGGTCGGCCAAAAATACGTTTTGGACTAGTTTTTTGCATTTTTTGTACACAAAAAAATATATCGATGTGTCATTCAAAAATACCCTTTTTAGAATACATATCGGACTTTTTTTCTCAGAAGACGTATCGAGATTTTTTTTTTTTGATGTACACATCGATTACTTTTCGGACTAGGGTCAACATTATAAAAACCTTATTTTGAGCAAAGTGGCAAAAATTCTTGCTCATTCCGACTTTTAAAAATTCATTTATTTTCGTCCGATGTGTCATCTAAAATGACGTTTTTTAATATACACATCCATATTCAAAATTCAGAATCCGTGTCAACAACTTTTTTTTTTGATGTACACATCGGACAAAATTCTCAAAAATGCAAAAAAACTCTCTTCTCTAAAATTGCTCATTTGAATTAGAGAAAAAAACACAGGTCCCCCCCTTATCTTTTTATTTTTCAGTTTTATTTATTAATCATTTTTTCATAAATTCAAAAATATATGTTATGATATAACATCGTGAAAATTAAATATAAATATATATTTAATAAAAACTTTAAAAAATATTTAAAAATAATAAATTTGATAATTTTGAACAGAAGAACGAAAAAATTTCATCACTTTATCTTTTTTTTCAATCATCTTCTTTTTAATTTTTTGTATTAATTCATTCTTCTTTATTATATCAGTCTCATATTCTTCTTCTTCTATCTTTAATTTATTATATATCTCTAATATAGATTTCATAGGAATATCTTTCTTTAATTGCTCCACAAAATAATATATGTTACTATGAATTTTTTTTAATAATTCTACTAAAAATACATCAAATTCCATTAATCTTAATTTTTTTTCAAATAAACTTGATTGATCATATAAAATTACCCAATCTATTTTTTCATTTTCTATAAATACATTCCAATTTCGTGGATTCTCATAAAACCATTCTACCATCGTTTCATAACATTTACCTGTCTTTGACATCTCTATTATCTTATCCTTATCTGTCATATGTGATGTATCAAAACGCGTCTGATATGTACATATTAAATCCTCATAAACATTCATATCCTCTGTTTCTATGAATTTTTCCTCATTCTTCTTCTTATACTTTTCATCCAACTTTATAATCTTACAACGATTATATAATATATGTCTATTTAATCCCGATTTATCATAAAATATATGACTACATACTGAACACTTTTGTATCTTCTTCTTTTTCTCATCCTCCTCCTCCTCCTCTTTTACATATAACTTAATTTTATTCTCTCTCTCCATATAATTAAAATAATCACTCACACTCATGGGTCCCATTAATAATATTTTAATTAAATTATTTCTATCATAATTCTCTACCTTACATGGCAATATCGATAATTCATACTGATCCTCTCTCCTTAAAAATATAAAAACATCCATTTTACATAATTTATCCCTATTATAATGTACCTTCATATAGTTTTTATGTCTCGTCTCATATCCACATCTTATACAATAATAAACCATCCTTTAAACTCTTATTCTTTATATCTTTTTTTTTATATTTATTTTTCACGAAATCTATTTAAAAAAAAAATAAAAAAGTAACAAAATGAAATTATCATCTATTTTTTTTTCAACTTTTATGATAAACCAAAAAATAAGAGGTTTTATTGAATACTCTTCTAACCAAAATAACATGTTCTTCTCCAAGAAAGCTGAAGGAATAACTTTTTATCAATTATGGAATCAATATAAACTCCCTTTTTATACATTAACTTATACACCCTATAAATATTATGAACTAGCTATACAAAAATGGTGTCAAGATAATTATCAAATTCATGGTTTATGGCCTCAATATGATGCTGACACATGGCCATCAAATTGTCCTGCTCCTGCCTATCAAACCATTAATGACCCTTCACTTCTAAATGAGATGAATTCCGTATGGCATAATTGTGATTCAACTTCTCAAGATTTTTGGAATCATGAATATACAAAACATCTATCTTGTATGTATCAACAATACGGTTTTACCGAAAATGAATCCTTCCAAATCGCCATTAACCTTTTTACAAATTTAAATAAAGCCGATTTCGATAAATGTAATAACGAAGATGACTGTATCGTTGCTTGTTATGATCTCGAACTTAATCGAATGACATGTCCTTAATTTACGTTAATATTAATTGATAAAAAAATGATTAATTTATTTTACAATGAACTCATTTTGAATTCTATATCAAACGTAAAAGATGGAACAAGCTGAAAAGTTAATGAATCAACATTATGAATTTAAATCTAAATTTATGAAAAATTTAGAAGATGAATTATTAAACCCTTCTAAAGAAGAAGACGAAGAGATTGATGTAGAAGTATTATCTTGTCCGAGTATACCGGAATCAGAAGAAGAGAAATATTGGGATGAACTCTTTGAAAAAGAGAATCAATCCTCATCCAATTTTTTTAAAAAAACATCTTATTCTTTTTTTCAAAGTGATAAAAAGAATACCTACCAAATGTGTAAATGCTGTATCGATTCATGCCAAGCCGGGGGATGTCCCGTTCAAAAAATGTTAAATAAAGATTTTTGTCCCGATCATGAAGAAAAAAATACAAAAATGGATACTTTCCCCTATTATGATGACGAAAATTTTATATCTGACCTAGCAGAACATAAACCCGATTCGACTGAACTCGTAAAAGGTCTAAAAAATGATATACCACTTGCCACCATTTTTCAATTATGTGAAAATTTTGAATCTATGTATACGATTGAAAATACTGATATACCTTTTCAAAGAATTGACTACTGTGGAAGTAAGACAAATAATCATCTTTTAGTAAATGAATTTATGAGTCTGATTCTTCATCATGAAGATTTTGATAATCATTTTATTAAACTCGTCGTGAATGAATCACTCCCTGATGTATATTCTTATACATTCAAATACATAAATGTTGACGAATATTATCGAGTTATGGATGATAATATTCTAATAGCTCACAAAGAAGATGAATTATACCAAAAACAATTTTTAAATTGTTTTTTACAAATTTGGTTAATGCGCAATTATATTGCCTATTTTGAATATGAACTTTTATTTAATAAATCAAATATAACTCAACTATTTTATTCTTGCGAGAATGGAAAAAAAATAACTTCATTCGTTAATTATCAAAAAGCCTCCGAATATATTCAAGAATATGGATATCCATATAAAATAATGATTTTATTAACTCACCTTATGAATCATTATTATACTAAAAATATTTATCCTACTATGGATTCTTTACTCACTTATATCTTTTATATTCATGAACTTCAAATATAATCTTCATTTTTAAGATTATCCTTTATAAAAAAAAATATATATTTAACAAATAAAATTATAAAAAAAATAGTTAAGATTACTCCTTTGAATCTTTAACCTCTTCATCTCTTAAATGATTTAGAAGTTCAATCTCCTTCAACACTTTTTGTTGTTCTTGAAGTAATTGATACTGATTTAGTAAAATATCATGTTTCGATAAATTTTCTTTCGGAATAAACTTCCTCAGATTACGACGAATCTTTAATTCATCAATCTTTTCATGACTTATGTTACCAAGATCTTTCGATTGAACTATCTTTACTTCTTGTTCATTTAAATCTGGTTGGATAACTGCATTTTCAATACCCGTGTCCAATATATGATGTTCATAATACTCAGAAAGATTCTTCTCATTTCCTATATAACTTCCATCTACAAAGATCCATGGTGACTTATTCTCAAAAAATTCTAAGAATGTTATCACATCTGTTGCCTGTGTAAATAGTGTATTTAAATGAAGAAAATGTATGTCATACTCTTCATATATCTTCTTCTCCTCTATCTCTTTATCCTGATCCGTATCTGAGATGATTAATACCTGTACACCATCTGATAAACATTTGATATAATCCTGCACTGATTCATCTCTCCTTACACAAACAGGTATATCATTCTTTAATTTACGTCTTACCTGATTCGATATCTTCGAATGATTCGAACGATTCGATATATCCATATAAGCTCCAAAAAATAACATAACAATTACTGTAAATCCAATAATTTTTACCCAAATATTCTGGTTTGTTTGATATTTATCTCCTACTACATGAACAGAAGTCTCTTTTTCTACAAATTCACCCGTCTCCGTATCATACTCATTCTTTGTATTCTCTTTACGTTGTACTCTTTGATGCAACATTTTTTATCTTTATTCTTCTTTATAACTTCTTTTTTAAATTCATTTCATTATTCATTTTTTTTAAATTTACGTTCTATAAAAAAATGAAAAAAAATGAAATAAAAAAGATAAGATATGTTTTACATTATTAAATAAAAAAGAAACAATCTCAAACTTGTAAAAGATGGAAAATTATCTGATGAAAGTTAAAAATACCGAAGACCAAGCCAATATAGTTTTTAAAATTAGTTATTACTTTCTACAACTGAAAGTATTCAATGAATGGAAAGATATTCATATATGGGAACCTAAATCCAGCAAAGTTCAATCTATCTCCGAATGGTTTCCTAAAAAATTACCTGAAGAGATTCATATAGAAGATGATTATTGGAAAAGAGTTAATCAAATTTTTTATACATATTATCATTTTAGTATAATAAAAGAATATTGTATGAGGTTTTATAGTGATATATCTATTGATATTTTAAAAGAATGGTTTGTCATTCTTATCTCTATTAGTTCTATTCAAGAACTACATAAAAAAGATATCGAAAAAATGACTGATATTTATTTTAAAACACATATGGATATGAAGGCAATGATACCTATCAAAATAAATTTTTCACTCTTTAGTGAATATTTAAATTATCATTCATTTTTAGATAATTATTTTATTATCAATAAAACAATCCGTCCTCGCAATCTTTCAATGGAATTAGAACTTGAAGATAATGAATTAATTGATATTTATGATAGAATTGATTCACCGTCACTTATTCATTCTTTCCAAAATTTTGAAATTTATTCAAAATATTACCAAGGTGGTTTTACACCCCATCATTTTTGGATGTCCTCTACCGGAGAAGATAGAAGAGTCAGTAAAACATCTCCATCCTTCAATTTATATAATTGTTCTACTCCGATAGCATTTGCCAGTTAAATATATTTATTCATTATAAAACCAATTTATCCTATTCCATTGATATTCAAATTTAAATAATTCACAATATAATTTCCATCTTTTAAAATATATATCCCAATCCCAATTTTTCATAACGTCCTCATATAATTGAATTAATTCTTCTCTTTTTCCAAATATAATATTCATATCTTTGTACTCTTCCATCTCTTTCTCATTTACATTCTCCGATATTATAAATGCTCCATTTGATAATAGTGGTGTTATTCTCATTGTTTCTAAACAAGGACATTTAGGTATTCGATGTATATTGATAAATAAAATATTTTTTATTAACAATCTTCTCCAATCTTCTTTTTCCCATAAACCCTCACTTTTTATCTCTAATTTTTCACCAAAATCTTTTAATATATTCATTCTTAAATTTGTCGGATTCCCTATAAATGTTATTTTATCTAAATTTTTCTCTTTTTCATCAAAAGATACCCATTTATACATATCTGAAAAATAAGGAGAAATACGATGTATTCGATAACCTTTTAAAAAAAATATATTCGCCTCTGTATATGTCCATATTTCAAAAATATTCATCCTATGAATCAATATACGATAGTTTTTTCTATCCATCATTAATGTAAGTGGCTCTGTAACATAAAGTATCTTTTTTGTCCTCTTTTTTTTTAATTCTTCAATCGTCTTTAATACACCCTCATCCTTTAATAAATATATAGGATGCACTATAAAAATAAAATAATCTTCATCCTTTACGTTCATATAAATATCTTTATTATATACCTCATTTAAAATAATAACTTCTTTATTTTGTCTCTGTAATTCATATGCAAGTGAAATAGTAAAAAAATGATGTAATTTTTCTTTTGGATCATATAAATAAAAAGTCATTATCTAAACGTAAATAGAAAAAAAATGATTTAAAATAAAACACATAATATGTTAATTCATCAAATATAAATAATATAAAATAAAATGGCTGAAGAAGGAGATTTTGTCACTACTAGTGCTACTATCCATGAAGAGACTAAAGAAGAGAAGAAAAATTCTTCACTTTTTGAAAAAGTATCAAATAAACCTAAATATGAGAATAAAAAAATTATCAAGAAATATGAACCTCTTCATATCCAACCCTATTATCAAATAGGAGAGAATGACGTGTATGATCATATTGATTTTATCTCAACGCTCTATATGAAAGAGGATAAGACCGAGAAGGATAAAGAGATTCTTAGGAATACCGTTTACCCTATTCGCAATCTGAAAAGATTTTTGACGATTGAACATTTTAAAAATAACCGTTTTTTTGATAAGAGTTTTTATCATCTTCACAATCAACTCTTTGTTATTCCGGGTTTTGATGGTGAACTGAAAGATGAACTGATTAAAAATTGGAAAAAGATGAGTGAAAAGAATCAAATTCTTATGAATATCCTTATTACTGTATTTATTTATCGTAATCACCTAGCAGGTGATAATGATATTGGTACTAAAGTAAATGATTATTATTTTATGGAAGCTTTGATTCAATTCTCTTTCCGTATCTATTCTGACCGTTTTCCCACTAATATGGATATTTATCATGTCGCTAAGGCCATGGGACAACTTTCGAATCATCGTGAGAAATATTCGATTGATAATATAAATAAGACTCTCTCCACTATGGGTTCTAAGATTAAATTTATTGAAACCCCGGATTCTCCTCTTCGATTCTACCAGACTAGATGTCCAGCTATGAAAAAAGAAGAGAAACAAGTAAAAGAGAGTGATGATTAAATATATGAAAGTATATTTAAAAGAATATTTATATCATCTGATTATAATAAAAAAACAAAAATGTTTATACGAAAAACAATATTTTCGACAAATCTGATTTTATGTATCATTATCTATATCATTAAATTAAAACAAATTTTAAAAAATGAAAATATAGAAAATATGGATAAACATACTGAAAAATTATATTTTATTAAAAAAATATCAGATATGGGTATTGATCTACTATCTAAAAATTTTTTAAAATTCTTTTTTCATATTCTTCCCTATTCAGGTATTATTTATCAAAAAATGATGAAACGTAAAGAGATGAAAAAAAGTGAATAAAAGTTTATTTTCATTCTTATTTTCATTATTTTTTATTTAAAAAAAAAAAGATGCTATGTATTTTTGATTTTATACAAACACTCCCATCTGGATTTTACGAAGGAATTATTAAATTAGAGTCTTTAGGTGACTTGAAAACTGATATAAATAAATTAAATCTAGTACTTAAATTACCTTCTAAAAATGATATTTTTCCATTAAACTATCAAACAACATGTTTTGAGTTCGATAGTTTTTTTGAAATACAAATTATTTATGTATATTGTACATTTTATGAACAATATCAAATATATAAAAGAATGACTGACGACAAAATCATTGAAGCTTGTAAAATAAGTTTAAAAGATTTATATGAATTATTAAAAAAATATAAAAAAGAAGGAGACGTTGAAAATGAAAAAAAGATTCAATATGAAATCTCTAATATTTTAACTCAAAATAAAAATATTCATCAATCAAGAATTATTTTTGATAAATTTAATAAAGAAGTAGTAGCTTATCAACAAAAAATTTATGATAAACTCCAATTGATATATCAATTATATAAATTAAAAATAAAAAAACAATTAAAATCAATTTTATCGATTGAAGTTTTTGAAAAAAATATTTTAGAGATGATGAAGGATTTTTCTAGATTAATAATTGAATATTTTGAAGAATATTTAATGGGTATTCGTGAAAAAAAATCATTTTGGTGTACTTGTTCAAAATGTTTAGAAGAGAAGAGTTCTTTTTATGTAAATGAAAAGATGATTTCTATTCAAAATGAATTAGAGACTATCTTTTCACTTTTTACACTCTATCATTCATCTTTATTTATTGAAAATTCCTAATAGATTCTTCAAAAATGAGTATATCCTTACATTTTTCTATTCTATCTTTATAATAGAGTAAAGACATATGACCAAAAAAAAAATAGATATAAAAGAATTCTTTGATTCCTATCCTTTCTTTGATTTAGATATTTATAAAAAAGAGAATCCATCCATACAATTTCCTCATCCTGTCGATTATTATCATCATTTTATTCATTTTGGTAAAGATGAAAATCTTATTCATCATAATGAAAATCTTCATCTTTATAATATTTATCATTTAGGTGATAATATTTTTAATATTATCTTTTTTAATAAAATATATCCCTATTTATCAAAAAAAAATATTGTGATTCAATATTATTGTAATCATAATTATCATTCACAAATAAAAGAATTTATACAATATCATGATAGAATTAAATTAAAAAGTCTTGAAGAGAGAGGTGATAAAGGTCTCGAATTATGGATTAATAATCGTAATTTAGTCAATAATTATGAACTTCAATGTTTAATCGGATTTGATACTTATTATATTTATTTTTATAATTATATTTTAAAACAATTACAATTTCCTATCGTATTATTTGACTTAAAATATAAAGATGAAGACCTTTTAAAACGTCAAAATAAAATTTTAACAGAATATCCTAAATATAAAAATTTAGATATTCTTTTTATTAACTCCGAACCTCTTAGTGGACAATATCCTTATAACCGTCAAGAATGGAATCAATTTATCACTACCATGAATAAAAAATATAATATTATCACTACTCTTAAAGTAAAAGATGTAGATTGTACCATGGATCTTCGATTTACCATCAAAGATATCGCTGCTATTTCTATAGAAGCAAAATATATTATTGCTATTAATACAGGTCCCTTCGTAGGTTGTTATAATGAATATACCCTACAACATGTAAATAAAATTTATATCTTCGTACAAAATTTAACCTTCGATCACCCAAAAATTCAACGACATATACATATTCATGATTTATATTCCTTTTTTTAATGATTTAAAAATTAAAATTATATTATTGATAAATTATCAATAATAAAAAAATAAAAAATTTAATAAAATTATAATGTATTTAAGAAATTTAATAAATTTTTATATTTATTATCTTCATAGTTTTGAATCTGTTTTTCAGTCATCATCTCTAAATCTTCAATAATCTCCGATACATCCTCTATCTTCATCTTCTCTGTTAAATGTATAATTAATACAAAATTGGTGATAAAATAAACTACTATATTTTTAAATTTTTTTAATAAACCTTGAATATTATAATTAATAGGAGCTTTTAATACAAAATTTTGTGGTAATAAATCAATGATATTTACACCCGATAAATATAAATCAACTGTATTCTCTACTTTATAATAGATTCCTCCCCACGGTGGGTCAAAAAAATATACATCTCCTTTTATTTTATCTTTCAAATCTACATAATCTCCCAATATCACCTTTACATTATCCCTTCCATATAATTTTACATTATTCTCTAAAACACTCTTTGTATCCGGATCTATCTCTATTGAAGTTACATTTTTAAAAAATTTTGAAAAATTAATTGTATTACCACCAATATTTGCCGTACAATCTATTATTGTCTTTGCTTTCGGATAAAATAATTTAGTAATCTCACTAATCTTCTGTGCCTCCTCTGGCATCGAAACACTATAAATAGATTCAAATGTTAATTGTATCTTATTCATATCTACTCCCTTCTCTTTTGGAAATAATTTTATTTTCATATTAGGAGGTATCTTCTTTTCATAATCCTTATATATCGGATTAATAATAACTTCATTCTTCTTACACCATTCTAAACCCCTCTCAATTAAATATGTATAAAACTTTTGATATAAATATAAATTTCTTTCAAGATGGTCTTTACAAAATTCAATTCTTTTTTTATATTCATCCAATAACTTTCCCATCTGACGATATACATTTTTAATATATTTTTTAAATTCATCTCCTATCTTCATCTTCTTCGAAAAGATAGAATATAGATATTCATTCTCTTCAACACCTATCTCCATATCTATATTCTTCTTTTCCATTAAATTTTCAAAGATAAATATACCCGAATGTATATCATTCTTATAAATCTCCGTTTTTATAAATTTAACTTTTTCAAATAATGTACTTAAAAAATAAAATAACTGAAGATTTACATTCTGTATCGGTAAAAAAGATAATTCTATCCATAATGTACCACCCTTCTTTAATTCCTTCAATACCCTCTGTATATTCTTAAAAAAATAGATGAAACTTATATTCATATCCTCTTCTATATGAACACTTTTCTGTACTCTCGCATATTTTATATATACCCATTCCATCTCCTCTTTTATTGCCTGTATCATATAAGATTTTGTTTTATCCATGTCTTTTAATATATTCTTCTCTATCTTCTTCTCCATATATGGGTCATAATATGTAACTACCTTGCATTTTCGTTCAATCTCTAACATCTCCTCTATCGTATTATATGAATAGACCTTATTATCATATGTCTGAAACGATGATATCGGTTTTATTAATACTACCTTCTTATTCTCTGGAAAATAATTTGTCATCTGATAATATTGATAAAATTGATATTGATAATCATTGACTGTAATATCCATCGTCACTGGTCCTATCTTCGAATTTAATAAATCTACTAAATCCTCCAATTTATTTATTTTCATGTTCTTTTCAAACATTATCTTTTTCTTACGATTATTTACCAGAAATCCTATTTTTGATAATGTAATTAATTGATATTCATCCGATAAAAATAATAATATTTGATTTAATAAAGAACTCTCATCTGGTATTATATTTCTATCTACTGTATATGATATCATATCTATATCGGATACCCATCTCGGTTCCCACAAAAATTCTACCTCTTCCTTTGTTTTTAATTGATATTCATAGATGTAACTCTCCATCTCCTTAATCTATTCTTCTATATTTTTTTATATTCAAAATGAATTAAATAAAAAAAAAAATCATAATTTTTGACTATCACCTGGTAAAATACGATAACTATCTTCTTCAGAATGGTGTGTAGAAACTTCAATAATTCGTCCTTTTTCTATACATATTAATTGATGGGGTAATAGTGGAGGAATATGGATAATATCTCCCTTTTGAATAATTCTCTCATGGTGTGTCGCATCTTTCGTATCAATATATTTAAATATGAAAATACCTTCATCTACAGTCCAGGTCTCTTCTTTATCTCGGTGAAAATGCATACTAAAGGAACGATCTTTATCAAAATAAAGGAATTTTAAACAATATTTTGAATGATTGATAATCCACTCTTCACGTCCCCATTTTTTTTCATGTATCTCCGATTTTAACTCACTCATCTTTTCTTTAAGTTCATATATTTTTTTTATCATGAATACTTAAAAAAATTGAAGAAAATCTACTTTTAGAGCGAAATAACAAAATTTAAATAAAAAAAAAACAACGTAAACAAAAATGGAAGAAACTCCTGCCCACAACATTCAAATTGTGATGAATAAGGCAAAGGAACCTCTTTATTTAAAGATGTATCATAACAAAAAAAATGGTATTTTTACGAATGAAAAACCACCTAGATGGATGAAGGGAACAAAAGTGGTATATATTCGTTCAAATGAATATTGTAAATATTATTTAGAACACCCTCTATTTGAAATTGGATGTGCCACAAAAGAACAATTCATAAATCGAATTGATACAATTCATTCTTTTTATCAAAATCTAGAATATCGTATGATCCATCTTCCAGGAAATTTACCACTTATGTATGATGAAGAATATAATGAAGAGATAGCCTCTCATTCACATGTAAATTATCAATATGGTTATGGTTTTTATATCATGGATTATGATTTTGATATTATTCAAAAACGTTTGTCCAAAATTCAAACAAGATATCATCTTCAATCTCATTATCTAAATGGTGGTAAAATACATAATCGTAAAGCCTATAAATGGAATATAATGCGAAATATTTCAACTCGTAAGAGTAGATATGAAAAAAGGTTATTGGAAGACATATATGAATTTATTCAAAAAAAGAGATCATTGAAGTATTATCATCGTATCAATGTATTTCAAGATAGAATTATCACTGAATTTTGTATGGGTATGATTCAACCTCATTATCTTTTTAATTGGCGAGATATGGTAAACTTTTCACGACGTAAAGTATATGTCTTTTGGTTTGAATTTGTCATGAAGAGAATGGATTATCAAAGAGTTGAACGTATCTGTACTCTTTATGGTTCAACACCTTTTGAATATCTCGAAATTGAATAAATATTCAAAAATTATAAAAAAAATATATTTACGTTTATAGAAAAAAGAAAAAAAATGAAAAATCTGATAATTAAGAATTAGAATCTATCTAATTATTAATTAAATTGTTTATAGACTATGACCATTTAAATCCTTTCTAACATATATTTGTTCGGTGAACGCTTTACTCGACTTGAATGTGGAAAATATAAGATTAAATTATGTCCCGTAAGGTGATACAACTGATTTCACTTCAGTCGAACCATAAGAATAATTACATCCCGTTCAATTAATGTCAAGATAGATGGTCGTGGGTCCCGAGAGGTGATGTCAATCGGGTACACATAGGAAGTGTACTTTAAACAATTCAGATGTTGTAGACGTAAAAAATCTATTTCATTTTGAAGACATTTTAAAATTTTATAATTCAATAAAAAAATGAATATTTTTATATTCTATCCTCATTTTAACCTCAAACTTTTAACAAAAGATAAATGTATATTATATTTACAGAAGCTGGGAAAACTCTATTGTATTTATTACCAAACTGGTTATATGAAGAGAGTTTATATTTAAAATATGATTTTATTTATGGTAATAATTATAGTATAAATGAGATAACTTCGAATCCACTTTTTCATGAGATACGATTTTGGAACTCATTTCAAAAAGATTCTCCTCTCCTTCATTTTCCACTCATTCTACAAAATTCACAATTTTTCTCATTCTTCACTTTTTTAAAAATGAAAAAAGAGATTGGTTTTTATATTCAACCATCAAAATATAATCAAAATTTATTATGGTTAGAACCTCATTTATCAGGTTTTCAAAGATTTGGTGTAAGTAATGATCAATATAAATTTGATACTTTTCCAGTATCTATTATTTATGAGACGATAAAAAAAAATGATGCAGAGTGGTTGAGATGGGGATTAAAATATATTGATTATAGAGATTATGATGTATTTTTAGATGATTATTCTTTCCAACTTATCTATGAATATAAGGCATATGACTGTATACCAGTAATTCTTGAATTAGTTGATACATTTACAGATTTTTTAAAAGAAAAATACCAAATTGATATAAAAGATGAATTTGATGTAGATGAAGTCTCCGAAAAGATTCGTGAACATCAAATTCAAATAGATATTATTCATTTAGGTAAAAAAGTTAAAAAATTAAAAATGATATAAAAAAAATAAAAATGAAGATATTATAAAAATAGATATAAAGAAAAAAGATAGATAAAAGATGTAAAAGAGGATGAATTGGATAGAAGAGTATAAATTATTAGAGAAAGAGAATTTGGAGTTAAATGTGATAAGATTATTAAGAGAGAAGATAGATGATATAAGTAAATTGAATGAGAAATATCATTTATTTTTGAGAGAGATAAGAGAAGTACATTTATTTGAGAATAAGAAGGTACAAGAATATTTAATTAAAAAGATGTTTGAAAAAATATTTGATGATGATGATAATCAAAGTAAAAAAGTGGATAAAGAAGAAGATCAAAGATTTACAATGAAGAAGATAGAACCAGTACCTTCATTTTATAAGAAGAATATTCAATTAGAATGGAAGATAAGAGATGAGAAAGAAGATGAAAAGAGAGTAAAAAGGAAATTTGGAGAGATATGCGTTAAAAAAAGAGAGGAAGAGAAAAAAGAGAATAAAAAAAGGATGAAGAGATAAAAAAAATCTAAAGTAACAATATAAAGAGAATGGCTAAGAAATTTGAAATGACTGTTGGTTCAAGAGCTCAAGTATGGCATGGAACAGCTGAGAAGACCTCAGGTGGTTTAAAGAAATCTGATTTAAAACAGACGAAAGATGGAAGAATTGTATCTAAATTATTATCGAATAAGATGAAGAAGGAAGGATTAAAGAGACTTCGTGACGCTGGATACACATACAAGAAAGGTTCATTTGGTGCTGTTAAGATTAGTGATATGAAGAAGACTAAATCAAAGAAGTAAATTTATAATAAATCATAAATAAAATCATATATAAATTTTTTTTATTTTTTTAAAGTTTGTTTGACAATTAAGGTATCTTTATTGACAACTTCTACTTCCATATCCATATATTTACGGAAATAGGTGACTGAATATTCCATAAATGCCATACTGATATGAATTTTATTTAAGTCAAGAAGTGATTCGATAGATTCTGATATAATACTTCCATCACTTGTTGAATATAATATTTTTTTTATACGAAGAGGTGAATTAAATATAGCGAGAGAACAAAAATAACAGGGTCGAGAATTCCCAAATTCGCCATTCTTCATTCTCACCACAATCATATTTAACTTTGACTTATCCTTTACCTTCTTCGATTTATTAAAAGATATCAACCGATTTAAAACATCTTTCTCCGCATGATGTACACATTTATGATAATTCTTTGAATTACCACGAAAGTTATTTTCACCTATCATCAATGGTACATTTGTATCTTTTTTATATATTGCAGCGACATGATGAGTAATCATATTTGAACTTTTACAATGAATACAGCGATGCCTCAATGTATTCAACAATGGTTGTATCTTCAACAAACTCATTCTTCTATTCGATTATGTATTAAAGTTTTTTTTTTATAAATATATCTAAGAGAATGAAGAGTATTAATATTTATTTCATTTTTTTTTGTATTTTTTATCTAACGTAAAGATATAAAATGGAAGAGATGTTTAACGCAAATGTAGTCATTATTGTTCTTTTATTAATCATTGTGATAATATTAGTAGGAGCATTGATACATTATTCAATACAACAGAAAGAACGTAAAGAGAAGAAAGGATGGTGGATGTATAAACAATTAATAGGAGGATGTTCGGGAACACGTTATGGATGCTGTCCAGATGGAAGAACGGCTCGTTCAGATGCTCAAGGTTCGAATTGTTAAGAAAATGAAAATTATTTTTTATCTTTTTTCTTTCTATAAAGTATAGAAAGAAGATGAATGGAAATTCAAAAAGTGACTCAAATATTGTCATCACCTTATTATTAATTATCCTTTTTGTAGTAGTAGGTGCATTAATCTATTATTATATGGAAGAGAAGAAGAATGAGACACCTTCAACAATAACAAAAGAGACAAAAGTTGTTGTTGTACCTACAAGTGGTTGGAGATGGCCCTGGGTAAGACCAGGTCCTCCTCCTCCAGGTCCAGTTCCTCAATGTAGATATTCTCGTTGGGGATGTTGTCCTGATGGTAGAACTCCTCGTGCTGGACCAAAAGGTAAAAATTGTTAATTTATTATAATCATTCGGATTTAATCATCCAAATTTAGTCTTCGAGTAACCGGTTTAAACACAAAATATGTACTTCGAATCATCTTCTTTCTCTCCTTTACAGGAGCTCGAATATCTTCATACTTTGAAAAATATGAAGATATATGAACTGGCATAAACCTAAAATAGATATCTTCAATATTATGGGCGGTCACCCAATTAGGATTTAAACCTTTATATTTATACTTACGTTTGTTCTCAGGTGTGCGTAGGGTATCCATTCTTTTTTTTTCTTTTAATAGAAAAATTATAAATAAATAACATTTTTTTCATTTTTTATGATAGAATGATATAGAACGTAAATGAATATAAAGAAAAAGATAAGATGGAAAAATAATAGAAGAATGAAGATAACAAAAAAATACAGATATCGTTTGTTTGAGGAGTATGAAGGGGAGATTGTTGGAACAGATAAATATTTTATTTGTGATAAAAGTGAAAATGGTAAATTAACAATGGGTATAGAAGAAAAAGAAGAGAAAGAATATTTTGACCATATGTATACAAACATATATCAATGGAATGATGGAAAAAAGACTGAAATTATGAAATTATTTATTTTACATAAAAAATATGAGAAGGATATTATATATACCGATGGTATAGAATTTGAATCATTTATCTATCAATTAGATGAATCAAATATGGATGAAAGAATGTTGAAATTTGAATTAATTGGAGATTTTGGATTAATTCAAAATAAAAAATATCTATTTTTTGATTCTATGATAAATGAGAAAAATCAAAAAAATTCGTTTGATAAATGAATATAAAAAAATAATTAAATAAAGGATAAAGAGAAGAATGAGTTTCAAAGAATTTATTTTCTATTCATTATTATTGAAAAATTATGTTCATCTTGGTTTAAATGAAGAAGATGCCAGAAAAAGATTTAACATAGAAGATGACGAGGAAGATATTGATGTTTTATATGAAAAGTTAAAAGAGATAATGACAAAGAATCATCCTTTAATACATAAAGGAGTTGATGAGGAGAAGTATAAAAAAGATTTAAATGAGATGGTTCAATTAAAGAATATATTTTTAGATTTGGGTCAAAAGATGGTATTTGATATGTATTTTAGTAGAAAGATTCGTCAACTTATAAAATTTAAGAAGGAGATTAATGAAGAAAATTTAAATATTGTAAAACAGGGAGATGTTTATTTATTTGAGAAGAGTTCACATTGTGAATTAACGGAGAAGATAGATAAGGTTTCTGAATTTTATCAGAATACGGAGAGATATATATTGAGAAATTATACACCAAGAGAACAGATGGAATATTTGACTGAGATTTATAATCATTCATCAAGAGAGAACACAATAATTCAGAAGAGGGAGATTGAATTAAATGATTTTTTTGAGACGGGTAAATTTGCGATGTTTGAAGAGGAAGGTTCAATCATGGGTATTAAAAATGTACAAGTGAGTGTTCTTAATAATATGTATGAAAAAGTTTCATGTAATCAATATTTAAATGATCCTTATTATCAACAGAAGATTAACCAAACGATTCAAGAAGATAATATCAAATATAATCCGGATATGGCTAATAATCCAGTACAAATACAAAAGAATGAATTTTTGGATTCATTCTTTAAAATAAATGATTTATCGAATGTTGAAGTTAAAAAAGAGATGACTTATGAAGAGTTTATGAAAAAACGAGATGAAGAGATACCAAATCAACAACCTGTTGTTCATCAACCTATTGAACAAAATGTTGTATTGAATCCATGGATTGGATAAGTATTATAGATAATTTATTTACGTTTAAAAAGGGAAAAGGGAAAAAAGAAAAAAATGAAAGTTTTTTTATATTTAAATAGATTAAACCAATATATACATTAAAAAAGTATTAAAAGATGATAGATATTTTAACAGAATTAAAGGATATATCATGGAATGAATTATTAAGAAGTGAATCTTTTCACAAGAATAGTATGATTGGATTATTTATTTTTTCATTATTATATCTTTATCACAAGATAAAGATAAATCAGATACGTAAATTGGAGACGAATCGTAGTAAGAGTAGTATTTTATATTGGAGTAATGGATATTTTTTGTATGGAATACAATTTTGTATTTCAGTATTTCAATGGATGAATATTCTATATCAGATATACTATAAAAAAGAATGGAAGATAGAGAAGAAAGTTGAATATATGGACTTATTTTATACATATATTTTTGTGTATGGAATTCTATTAGATGTTTTTATTGGTTTGGATTATTATCCAAACCAATTATATGAACGTAAACATCAACATATTATACAAGCAGTATTGGGTATAGTAAGTTTAATGAAAAAGGATATTAAATTTTATACATTAAATTGGATATCGAATTATCCTGATCTTTTAAAGAATATGAATCTTTATTATTTTATTAAAAATGATAAGATTGATCTTCGAATATATCAGGTAAGTGTCATTCTTTTTAAACTTATTTATCCTTTTATTTTAATGAAAATTTATTATCCAAACGTATCTACAGAATTCTTTGTTCTTTATACTATCTCTGTCTGGTATGAAGTCTGTAAATTTATAGTTTGGTGTATAGATAATCTCATTATTCAAAATATTGATAAATTGAAGATTCAATAAATCATAACGTAAATATGTAAAAAGAAAAAAAATGAAAAAAAGGATATTTATAATTCAAATTATTTGTATAATAATAAAAAAAATAACAAAACAATGGCCAGCTTTGAGACCCCTGCTCCTGTCATCTCCGAAGAGAAGCGTACAATCATCACACTGGATGGTGTTGAGTTCTCATTGGGAGCTCATCTACTATCTCAGTCGAAGATTATGAGTCAAACTTTTATGAATAAGGATGGAAATCTTATTGGTGATGATTCACCTTTACAGATTATTATCAACTCGACAGTCTTTGAAAGGATTGTAGAATTTATGGAGAATAACCACACTGACCCTATGAAGGATATTCCTAAGCCTCTTGGTGATAACACCGTTCACAAGTTTTTTACGAGTCGGAATCAGACTTTCTATTCTGACTTTGTAAAGAAGATGGAACCTGCACTCCTTCACGATGTCACTGAGGCATCTAGCTGTCTTGGTATTGAACAACTTACTGAGCTCTGTGCTGCCACGTATGCCTCGATTATTAAGGAGAATCCCGACCCCCGTCGTCTCGCTGAACTTCTGAATATTGAACTTCCTTCCTCCTCTGAGGAAGCTCGTTCTCCTTCCGAAGGTGTCGCAATGGGTAAGGGTGCCGGTAATGCTTAATATCTATAACATATTTTATAATTTTTTAATCTTTATCTTTTATATTCTGGAGCCATATAATAATTTAATAATTGATGAAATGTCTTATGCTCCTCTATCTGTGCATAATGAATCTTTATTTCATCATTATATTGATAAGGTAAACTAGGATCACATAAACAATCTATTCGAGCAATAAAATATTGTAAATAATATCGTCTTTTTATATTCTCTTCCAACATCCTACCCATAAATTGAACTTGTAACCAAATTTTTTCTCCTCGCTTGTTTTTTACAAGAATAAAATCAGAGATATTAATGGTTGAGTGATATCGAAAACAATATTCAAATTCTTTCTCTCCATTTTTAATATTCCTTTGTATACTATTGGAAAATTCAACTATCTCCATTTTTTTTATATTTAACTCATTCTTTTAGTATTTTGAATTTAAAAAAATCATTTTTTTTAAATAGGGTACGTAAATCATTTATTTTATAAAAAAAATTGAAGAAATAGGAGAATGAAAACGAAATTATAAATATAGTATTAACCCAAAACAAACACAATGTCAACCCCATGCATCCGCGCTATGATTGGAGAGTTTGTCCCTACGATTCGTCGTGAGGATATTACTATTCGAGACAGTGATGTTATGATAAGTTATAGGGATATTAATTCTCTATTTACAGAGAAAGAGACAAATGAGTATCAGATTCGTGATAGTTTGAGATGTTGGTCGAAAGAGATTCGATATTGGTGTGAATATTCAGATGGTTGGCAATATGACACTATTGATCATGTTGAATATTATACACCTCTTGAACTGATTCAACAATATAAGTCCCACCCTATGGTTCGTGGAGGAGAGGAGAATATCCATCTACTTCCCTATAATTGTAGTGCGGGATACTTCTATAAGAAGATCTTCGATGAACGTTATCCTTCTCTCCTTGAGAGAAAGAAGAATGAACTTCGTGAGGCAACATATCAGAGACTCCTTGAAGAGGAGCGAATC
>JACCDO010097004.1_pt1 | contig 20507 bp, 7 predicted proteins | sample 7446101 | NCBI WGS metagenome assembly JACCDO01 (sample SAMN15323440, study PRJNA562643) | freshwater metagenome | isolation source: river surface water | place: USA:Blue River Watershed | collected 2017-08-16
CATTACAAAATTCTTTGTCAACAACATTTTATTTTGCAAATAATAAATTAACAGATGGTACAATAACTAAATATATTAAAAGTAATTCAAAAAATAATACATCAGCAAAAATTTGTGGTGCCATTAAACCTACAAAAGAAGATAGTGTATATGCATTAAGATTATCAAACATTAGAAATTTAATTGATAATAGACTAGATCAACATCTTGAACTTCCAACTTTATCATTATCAAATAATGGTTTAAGTTTTGCCTTTTGGTTTAAAGGTACTAACTCTAATCAATGGTCAAGAATTTTTGATTTTGGTAATAATGCAAATAATAATAATATTTTAATGGCAATTAATAGTTCACAATCATTTTTACATCTTGGTACATGGGGTTCATCACAAGATACTAATACATGTTTACAATTTAAAAATTATAATTTTGAATGGATACATGTTGCTTGGGTATTAAGTAAAAGTTTAAAAACATGGTATTTATATCTTAATGGTTCTGCAATATTTACAATTCCTAATGCAAATTATCCAACAATTATTGACAGAAGTAGATTATACATTGGTAAATCAAATTGGACAAATGATGCAAATTTAAATGGTTTTATCACTGACTTTAGAATTTACAATAGAGAAATTAATAGCAAGGAAGTATTTGTTTTATATTCAATTCACCCACTTAAGAAAACACTTGAAGTATATAAAAATCTTGATAGAGAAGAAATTATTAAATATAACTATTCTTTAATTAAAAATCCACAAAATATAATAGATAACATAACAAAAAAATCTATTGTTACATTAACAACTAAAAATAATACAATAAGTAATTTAAATCAATTAAATGTAACAACATCTGGTTCTATAAAATTTGATAATTACAAAGGTTTAGATTACATAAATTTAACTGGTAATAATTTTAAAGACAGTATTATTATTCCAAATATTAATTTATCACCAAATGGATTAACATTTTCATTTTGGATTAAACCATCTCAATTTTTAACTGGTACAAGAATTTTTGATTTTGGTAAAGGTGCTAATAATTATAATATTACATGTTATATTTCAAGTATTTCACAATTAACTTTTGCTATTTTAGGAGAACCAACTACATCTGCAAATACTTTTGAATTTGGTGATTTAAGTGATTGGACACATGTTACATGGTCAATTGATACAAATTCAATTTGGTCTGTTTATAAAAATGGTGTTTTAGTAAGATCAGTTAATGGAGGATATCCAAGTGTTACTTTAAGAAATTTTAATTTTATTGGTAAAAGCAATTTTCCTAATGATGCTTATTTAAGTTATTCTGGTTTTATTGATGATTTTAGATTATATTATAGACCTTTATCAACTAATGAAGTTTATACACTATCAACTAAACAAAATTTAACTGATTTAAATAATGATAATTTATTAGTTTTATATTATGATTTTGAAACATTAAATGGTAACAAAATAATTAACAGAGGTAAAAATGAAGGATTATTAACATTTACCTTTGAAAATAGTGCATTACCATCAAAAACTAGATTTTACATTAAAAATCAAGGAACACAAACTAGTAATATTAGTTTAAATACAAGTGATAATAATTACGAATCTATGTTAGTAAATAAAAACCAAAAATTTGTAGGCAGTAATTCTTTATATTTTAATAAATTAAACAAAGATTTTATCAGTTTTAACCCATTTCAAACAGAACTTAATGGTATAACTATTAGCTTTTGGTTTAAAACAACAGGTTCTGATACTTGGGCAAGAATGTTTGATTTTGGTAATGGTGCTGGATCAGATAATATATTAGCTTGTGTAAATAATAACTTTTTATGTTGTTCTGTATTTAATTCAAGAGGTGATTCAAATTTTTATAATTTTTATAAAAATCCTAATCCTGTAGTTAATGGTATTACTTCAAATGACGTTAATATAAATGATAATGTATGGAGACATTTTACTTGGATTATTGAACCTTATGGCGATGGTGTATATGCTAATTGGTATATTTATATAAATGGTGAATTATTAAAACCATTTACAAATTTAAATATGACAAGAACAAATACAAATTATCCTAGAGCAATTGTAAGAAAAAATATTTATCTTGGTAAAAGTAATTGGAATGATCCCTTTTATAATGGTTATATTGAAGATTTTAGATTTTATAATAAAATTTTAACATTAACTGATATTAATAATTTATATAGTTTAAATATACCAGAAAATTTAAATACTGATTCAAAACTTGTTTTTTCAACTAATTTATCACAAGGATTTAAAACAATTACTGATTTCCCTTCATATAGATTTAATAGTTCATTAAAACAAAATATTTTAATTGATACTTTATTAACTGGAAATAATGGATTATCATTTTCATTTTGGGTTATACAAAGTAATACTCTTGAGTTAAGTAAAATATTTGATTTTGGTGGAAATTTAATTTGTGAATATAGTTTTGGATTTTTATATTTTTATATTAATCAAAACAAAGCTAAAAATAGATTAATTTCTGATATTAAATTACCAAATAATTTATGGACACATGTTACTTGGACTATTAACAAAGATAAAATTAGTAAATTTTATATTAACGGCAAACTTAAAAATGTTGTTACTTCAGTCTATCCTTTAAGTATTATTAGAAATAATAACTTTATTGGAAGAGGTTCATCTATAAATGATATTTTCTTTGATGGTTATATTTCTGATTTTTATGTTATTGATAAAGAAATATCAGATGTTGATGTTAATAATATTTATCAATTAAAAAAATATACTGATTCTGTATTAGTTTATATAAATGGTGATCCATCATTTGCATCTACTCCACAAATACCATTAAATAAACCAACAATTACATATAATCCTACACAATATGATCCTACCCAATTAATTAAAAATGATAATAGTAATGATATAGTATTTGATTCTAATTCATTTAACTTTCAATATAATGATTTTGTGCAATTAAATCCATTTGTATGTGATGAAAATAATATTTATAATGGCTATACATTTGCATTTTGGTTTAAATCAAAAAATTCAGGAACTTGGGCAAGATTCTTTGATTTTGGTAATGGTGCTGCTAATGAAAATATTTTAGTTGGTATTAATAATAACTATCTTGTTTGTTCAGTATTTAATGGAAGAAATGATGCTAACTTTTTTAATTTTTATAAAATAAATAACAGAGATATTAATGTAAATGATGATGTTTGGAGACATTTTGTATGGACTATTGTTCCTAATAGTCAAAATGATAAATCAAAAGCAACTTGGTACATATATATTAATGGTGAATTAATGAAACCAGATCCAACAATAAATGCAACAAGAATAAATACTAATTATCCAAATAATATTATTAGAAATATTAATTACATTGGAAGAAGTAATTGGAATGACCCTTATTTATTTGGTTCAGTAGATGATTTTAGAATGTATAATAGAGTAATTACAAGTGATGAAATTAATTTATTATACAAATTAAATATAAATGAACCTAGTTTAATTAATAAACTTATTATTTACAAATCTATTGTTCCAACCAAAAAATTAAATACAAAGTCATTTAAATTTGCACATTCAGTATTTTCTTCTTTTGGTGTATCTAGTTTTTCATTAGAAAAACAATCATTAGCAGTTTCTTTTTGGTTTAAAACAAATTCAAGAACTACACCATTATTTGAATTTACAAACTCTGAACAAAATATTAATGTCAAAGTTATTGATGGATATATTTATATACAACATACAATAATAAATGGTCTTAATTATGTGGTTAAGGCTTCTAATACATTAGTTAATGATAACTCATGGACACATTTTATATGGAATATTGATTCAATAACAAAATGGGATATTTATTTAAATAATGTTAAAACAAATTTCCAATATTTTATTCCATTATCAACTACATATACTAACAATCAAATTGGTAAAACAATTGGTTTACCTAATTATTCATTTACTGGTTTTATGTCAGAATTCAGAGTTTTTAATAAAAAACTAAATGATAATGAAATAAATATATTATTTAATAATACTAATTTAAATAATATTAATAATGATATATCACAATTATTATATTTATCTTTTAATGAAAGTAAACTTAAAAATACTTTTAGTCCAGGTATTTCATTAGATGCAAGTTTAACAAGTTTAGCTAATATAACAAAAACTGATAAAGTTATTGGTGAATCATCAATATTACTTAATAACAAATTAGATAAACCATATTTAATTTTAGATAAATTTGCTGTAAATGATACTGGTTTTACTATTGCATTTTGGTATAACTTTGAACTATTAAATAATGATAATGCAAAATTAATTGATTTCAATAATTTAGCCAATTATTTTAGAATTTATATTACACAAAATTTTACTTTTAATATTGATATTGCTGTTAATAATGTTATTAAAAAAAATACATTAAATTTAAGTAATTATGTTAATAGTTGGTTTCATTTTGCCTTAGTTATAACTCCAAGTGTTTTTGTTTGTTATGTAAATGGTCAATGCTTTACTAATTTAACTAATGTTTTATATCCAGTTATTAAAAATGATACTATTAACTATATTGGAAAAGGTTCACAAATACCTAATTCTGTAATAAGAATTCCAGATATAAATATTGGTACTAATTATATTGTACCACTAAACAACAGTTGGGAATATTATAACGTTCAATGGACTGGTTATTTTTACACTAAAACAAATAAAACAGATAACACCAATTGGACTTTCTTTACTAACTCTGATGATGCAAGTTATCTTTGGATTGGTAATAATGCATTTAATAATTATACTGTTGATAATGCAACAGTTAAAAATGGTGGCGCACATGGAATGGTTAGAAGACAAGGTATTATTTCATTATCTCCAAATACATATTATTATATCAGAATAGTTTTTGGTGAAAGATGGGGTGGTGATAATATGGCTGTTTCATTTATTCCTCCTGGAGAAACTGAAACTTTTAATGGGTTTGACTATTTCTTTAACGATGGAAATAATAATAATAATATTACATTAAATGAAGCAAACAAAAAATCAGGTTTATTATTTAATATTTACAAAGGTGCATATTGGGAAGAAAGTGGAGGTTTAAATTATTTTAAAAATTCATCACAAATTGGAGTTAGCGAGGATGCTATTAATTGTAATATAAGTGATTTTAGAATTTGTAATAGCATATTATCAGATGATGAAATTAATGTATTATATTTAGAAAAAATGAATAAAATATTAACAACTAATACTGATGTTGAAGCTAAAAACATAAATGAACTTGATACAGATAAATCATTATTAATTAATTTTAAATTTCAAGATGAAAAATACTATAACAATTCAATTAATAATAATATTTCATTAAAAACTGTTAATACAAATAATAATGTTATTTTATTTGATTCATTTATAGGAAATTATTTTAATGCGCTAAATAATACATTAAATATAGATCCATTTGAAATTACAAATAATCATATAACATTTTCATTTTGGTATAAATCAACACCATATAATGGTAACTTTGGTATGCATAATATATTTAGTTTTGCAACAAACAATTTAATATATGGATTAAGAATTGAAGGTAACACATTAAGATTAATCCATCAAAATAATAACTATAACACAAACATTAATTATATATTAAATAATCAATGGCATTTAATAACAATTGTATATAAAACATCAAGACGTGTTAAATTATTTATTGATAAAAAATTAGAATGGGTTAGTAATGAATTACCATTTATTGGTTTAGGATTTACTAATGGTTCATTTATTGGTAATGGTAAAATTGAATCAGGTATTGCAGATTTTAGATTATACAATAAAGAATTAAGTTTTAATGAAATTTTATTGTTATACAATGATAAATATATTGTAACTCCTTTTAAATTAATAAACCATTATAGATTTGAAAATGAATTTAATAACACATATATTAGAAATGAAGTTAATGGTGATTATGATGCATTAGCTAGTGATATTAATATTTTAAGTACAAAAGCTAGAAAGGAAGGTTTATATGGAGCATTGTTTGATATTAATAAAAATAATTTTGTTTCATTACCAAATACAACAATTAAAAAATCAGGTATAAGTGTAAGTTTATGGTATAAACAATTAGCTTATATTAATAATTCTAAAATATTTGAATTTGTTAATTATTCTGCATCATCAATTAATTTAAGTAACTTATTAATGGAATTTAATTTATGCACATTAAATAATAAATTTATTGTAAACTTAATTGTTAAAGGTAAAATTAATCAAACATTTACATTAGATTCATTTTTTAATGTAACAAATAATATTTGGTATTTATTAACAGTTGTATTAGAAAGTAATGGTATTTGTTCACTTTACATTAATGATAAATTACAATCTAAATCTAACTTAAAATTTTATCCTGAAGAACAAATGTTTTATGGAACAATAGCAAGAAATACTGTTGGTGACTTCAACTATTGTAAAATTGATGAATTTAAAATTTATGAAAATATTGTTTCTTATAACGAAATATTGAATAATTATAATATTAAAGCAAGAAAAACAATAAATCAATATATAACTGACTTAAATGTTGATAACACTTTAGCTTTATTTTATAGTTTTAAAAATAACTTAATTAGCACACAAACATTTAAATTTAAAAATAATACAATTACTGACACTAAAGTTTACAATATTTTATCAAAGAAATTTGATGTTAATATTGGTTCATCATTTATTGCTAATAATAATCCACTTTATGGTAATTCTTATTTAACATTATTTGGTAATGATGCTAATGCAATGGCACAATATCCTTTACTTTCTAGTTTTACCACTGATGTAAATGGATTTTCTATGTCTATATGGTTTAGATCAAAAATGAGATCATCCACATCATATATTAGATTATTACAATTAAGAAATCCTGCATTAAATGATATAATATTATTAAGTATTAGAAATAATACAATTTGTGTAGGTTTATACAATACAAGTATTAATTGGGTATTAAGTGAAAATTTTAATAATTATCAAGTTAATGATAATGAATGGCATCATGTTGTATGGAATATTTCTCAAGATGGTATTTGGACAGTATATTTAGATAATAATCAAATATTAAATCAATATAATAGACCATATCCAAAAGCAATTATTAGAAGTGAAAACTATGTTGGACGTAGTGATATATTAACTGAAATGTTTACTGGTGATATTGATGAAGTTAGAATTTATAATAGAACTATTGATGAAGAAGAAATTAATGCATTATATAATTTAGATACTCTTAAACAATCATCATTTGTTTCTGATATTAGTAATAATTCTATTTATTCTTCACAACCTGTATATAATTTAATCACACCAAAAGATTTATTAAATGTTACTGCTTGGTATGATCCCAATGATATTGTTGTTGATGATAAAAATGAAGTTATTACATGGTCTAACCAAGTTTCTAACTCTTTACATTTAGATACTAAACTTGGATCTATTAAACCTGCAATTTATTCATCAAATTTACAAATGGTATATTTTAAAACTAATTCAAGTTACTTAAAATCAACAACACAAGGTAAAATAGCTGGATTTGCATGTGTAATTAATCTTAAAAATATTTCAAACAATGTATTAGATATGATTTTCTCAAATGGTAATAATGATTTTTCATTTAGAAGAGGAAGAAAATATCAAAATTATGGTGTTGATGGTAATGATATTATAAATGGTACAGGCGGTGTAATTTCAATTAATGGTAAAGATGTATTTAATTATCCTGCATTTATTTCTACATATGATAATACAAATAATTACATTGTTTTATATGTTAAATTTGGTCAATATAATAATAATAATTTTAGTTATGACAATGATATAACATATCAAATATCTAGTAGTTTATATAATAGAGGTTTTGTTGGATATATTGGTGATTTTATTGCATTTAATAAAAATCATACTTATTATGATCAAAAATTAATTGAGGGTTACTTATCATGGAAGTATGGTTTACAAACACAATTACCTGAAGATCATCCATTTATTAATAACCCTCCAATTAATATTAATATACCAGCACCTAGTTATAATTTAATTGATCCACTTAAAATTCAAAATGTTGTTGCATGGTTTGATCCAAATAATGTTACTTTAGGAAATAATAATTTTGTTACAAATTGGGTTAATCAAATAACATCTAATTCTAATATTAATTTAGTTGCAAATGGTAATATTACATCAGTTAATTACAATAGTAAATTAAAATTAATATCAATTAATAATAATACAAGTTATTTAACTAGTAATAATAATACATTATTAATGAATGGTTTTATGTGTGTTGTATATTTAACAAATACTAATGCAAATGAAAATGTTTTTGGTTCAACATTAATTGGTACAACAAATACTGTTCATTTCTTTAGACGTGGTAGAATTAATGGTATTGATAATGATGATGTACATAGAGGTCCTTCTGGTATTTTTGCAATTAATGGATTAACATATTATGATAATCAAAGCATTAATATACCATATAATAATACAAATAACTATGCTATTATTTATGTAAAATATGGTGTTGGTACACATGGTTATGATTTAAATAAACAAGTAAATTTATTAATATCAAATCTTACAAATGGTATGGTTGGTTATATTGGTGATTTTATTTGTTTTAGTCCACTTCATAATAAACGTGATCAACAAAAAGCAGAGGGTTATTTAGCATGGAAATATGGTTTACAAAGACTATTACCAAATAATCATCCATATAAATCTCTTGGTCCTATATTACCACCAGGTGATCCTCCTGTACCATTACCTACTAATGACGGTTCATCATATTATTTACCAAATGTTTCTGGTACAAAATTAAAAGAAAACTTCCCTAATTTACCTTCTGGTTATTATTGGATTCAAACTAGTAGTATGACTGAACCTGATAAAATTTATATTGATATGGTTAATGATGGTGGTGGATGGATGCTTATGTATGAAGTTACTAACCCATCAAGAAGTAATAATGTTATTAATTATTCTGTAAATAAATTATGGACTTTAGGATCAACACAACCACAAAGAATAGCATATTATATGCAAAATGGTAGAAATCCATCTAATTTTGCTTGGACATCATTTAATGCCTGGAAAGACATTATAAATTATGATGTTCCTACTGGCGATTCAACTTCAAATGTTTTTGCAATTCAACGTGATGTTAATAGTTTAAATGTTATTAGTAATGTTGATAATATTTTTAAAGGAAAAGATAGTGTAATTGATATTGGTTCTGGTATTAAACAATTAACAGGATTAAAAGGTCGTCTTGAAATTTGGCCAAGTAATTATTATCCAGGTAGAAATAACGGTTTAACAGGTGGAACTGATAATACTTATGATACTAACGATTCTGGTTATAATACCAGTATTGGTCATGGATCTTTCCAAGTTCATGATATGACAAATAATCAAACAATATTTGCATGGAATAATCACAGTACCCCAACACCTGCTATTGGTTTTGGAAATAAACCTAATGGTAATCCTGATTGGACTTACACAAATAGTGATCCAATTGATTTTAAATTACAAATATTTATTAAAATTGATGTTCCTGTACCACCACAACCAAATGAAACAAATGACGGTACAACTATTCTTAAACCAAATATTAGTAGTTGGAAAATAAAACAATTACCTAACTTTACTTCTGGATATTATTATATTCAAAGTCCTTTAGCTGAATTCCCTTCATTTGTTTATGTTGATTCAAATACTAGTAAAGACTTAATTAATCCACTAACAATTTCAAGTGTTATTGCATGGTATGATCCAAATAATATTGAATTAGCAAACAATTTTATTTATAGATGGGCAAATAAAGTTAATAAACCAACTTCTTTACCAAGTAAAAGAACTAATAATACATTAGTTAATAAAGTTAGAATAGAATGTAATGCAAATGACTATTTACAATTAGCACAAGTTGTTATTCATGATCAAAGTAATAATATTATTCCTGTTATTAGTATTAATGCATCTGATGCAGGTGCAGGTACTGATAAAAATACAGCTGTTGATAATACAATTAAAGCTAGACCTTACCAAACAGAAAATAAATATACTAATTATATATCAAATTCAACAAGTTGTCCATTTTATGAAATAAATATTAGTCCTTCTGATATTAAATCAGTAACTATTTATAATAGAACAGATTGTTGTAATGAAAGATTAACCAAATTTAATTTATCACTTTATAACAGTAATAATGATAAAATATCAACTATTCCATTAAATAAAGAATTTGTTCAAAGATATGTATATATTAACTCCACATTATATTCAGCTGATGAAAATTTACACTTATTACCTAGTGGAAATATTACTGTAACATCATTTTTACCAAATTACAATTTAGTTAATTTTGATTTTAGTATGACTACAAATGGAAATAAAATAGCTGATTCATTTTTAACTTCAGGAATTAGTAAAGATAAAATTAATGCTTTTGTATGTTTAGTTAAATTTAATTCTAACAATACATCATGGGACATGTTATTTGCCCCACAATTACAAGGTGCTGATTATTCATTTAGAAGAGGTAGATTTTCTGGTGGTATTGATGGTAATGATTTACATAATGGTATTGATGGTTTAGTTTATATTAATGGTAATAAAGTTTTTGACTTTAATAATAGAATTAATGTACCATATGATAATACAAACAATTTTGCAATTTTATACGTTAGATTTGGTAATAATATTCATGGTTACGATAAAAATTCAACACAATTAGAAGCACAAATTTCTAGTTTCTTTTTAAATAGAGGTATTATTGGTAATGTTGGTGATTTCTTTTGCTTAAATTCTGATCATACCCAAATACAAAGACAAATATTAGAAGCATACATTGCATGGAAATGGGAATTACAAACATTATTATCACCATCACATATGTACAAAACTAAACTTCCATCATCAACAACTCCTATATCCTTACCAACAAATGATGGTTCTAATTATAATGTTCCAAATATTTCAAGTGATAAACTTAAACAAAACTTTTCTAGTTTACCTTCTGGTAATTACTGGATTAAAACAAATGATATGTATGAACCTGATTCCGTTTTTATTGATATGAATACAGATGGTGGTGGATGGGCTTTAGCTTATGAAACAATTACAACTAAAAGAATTAGTGACACCATACCTTATACTGTTAATAAATCTAATTCAATTGGTTTATCAAAACCATCTAGAATTGCATATAGAATTGAAAATGATAGTAAATATGTTTGGGTTTCATTTGATGCATGGTCATTAATTTCATCTTATGATATTCCTACAGGTGATGTACCAAATAATACATTTACTATTCAACGTGATGTTACTAATATGAATATTATTTCTAATTCTCCAAATCTTGCAAATGCAACTGGGGTTAAAGGTAGAGTACAAATTTGGCCAAGTAATTATGGTACAGGTAAAAATCAATTAATTGCTGGTGGTACAGATAATTTATATGACTGTAATAATAATGGTTTTGATAATAGTATTAATCATGGTGCTTTCCAAGTTTTTAATATTAATGATATTAATAATCCATTAACTGTTTTTGGTTGGAATCATCAACGTAATGATGGTAATTTTGAATTTGGTTTTGGTAATAATCCTAATGGTCATCCAGATTGGACATTTGCTAATAGTATACAAAATAACTTTAAATTACAAATTTATGTTAAGTTTGATCCAATTAATTATACTTTACCCCAAACTGATTTATTATTTTCTGCATCTAAAAATGTTTTAACTGATACCAATAATAATATTACTTCATGGACTGATAGTTTAACACCAACAAAAGCTTTACCTCTAAATAATGTTTACCCAAAACTTGTTAATAACTATATTGACTTTAACATTAATAATAATAAATCAATATTAACAACAGATTTAAATCTAATTTCTACATCAAATGTTACATTTTTCTTCTCTCTTAATGTTTCATCATTACCAAATAAATTATCAAATATTATTTCAACTAATGGATCTTGGGAAAAAGGAAATGTACAAATTTTATTAAATGGTAATAAATTACAATTATCAGTAAATATTGGAGGTGCTAATGATTGGGTTACACCATTTATAATTTCACAAAATGTTGATTATGTTTTCTCAATTGTTATTGATAATACTAATGGTTGTAAAGCAACTTGTAAATTAAATGGATCTGTTATTAGTAGTAAAACATTAACAACTATATTAACACCAATTAATGTTAATAAATTAGATTTTGGTAATTGGAGTAGTGATTTAAATCGTGTATTAAATGGTAAAATTGGTGAAATAATTGTTTTTAACAGATTACTTACAGACATTGAAACTACACAAGTTGAAACATATATGTGTAATAAATATTTACCTTCAACAATTGGACAAAATAGACCAATAAATTAAAATAAACCAAATAATTAAAGATATATTTTGTAATAATAATAATTAATTATTATTATGAAAGTTTATGATTTTCGCTTAGGCAGATTAGGAAATGCCATATTTAGATACTTTGCAAGTTCTTTATTTTGTATAATTTATGGTGCTAAAAGAACATATGAGACAAATGTATTAAATGCAACAATTAATGATCAATTTTTTATTAATTGGATGAATAATGTTTTACAAGATAACATTCCAAATATTGGTGACCAAAATTATAATTTTTATGGATATTTTCAACATGATAAAATCTTTATAAAATTTAAAAATGAACTATTATTGTGGATGAAAAATAATAAAGATGATTTATTATTTACTGATGGTAATGATCAATATAATAATAACTATAATTATAATGTTCAATCTTTTAAAGTTTTAGAATTAATAAATGAACCTATAAATATTACAAAATACGATGTTGTTGTTCATCTTAGATTAGAAGATTTTATTAATAATAATGATGTAATACACCCAAAATGTATTGTTGAAATATTAAATAATCTTAAAAATTATAATTCATGTTGTTTAGTTTTAAATAAACCAAAAAATAATATTGAAAATGAATATATTAATTATATTAAAAATAATATAAACTTTGAAATAAGTTTACAAACAGGAACAGTTATTGAAGATTTCCATGTTATGAAAAATGCTAAAATTCTTATATGTTCATGTTCAACACTTAGTTGGATTGCTTCTTTTATGTCAAACACAGTTAATACTGTTTATTTTCCCAATAAAAATAAAGAATATCATGAATCATTTTGTAAACCAATTGAAAATACTATTTATTATGACATAATAAAATGTAGTAAAACAGAATTAGAAAATTTGTTTAGTATTAAAAAAATAGAAAAAGATTTTTACTCAGTTAAAAATTATAAAGGTGAGCCTATTACTGATATTTTATTTAATTATATTAAAAATATTAAAAATGGTTTTTATGTTGAAGTTGGAGCTTATGATGGATTATTTCAAAATTCAACAAAATATATTGAAGATAAATTAAATTGGAATGGTATATTAATTGAACCAAGTTCTGATTCATTTAATGAATTAAAAAAAAATAGACCAAACAATATATTAATTAATAAATGTATTGTTTCGAGTAAACATAAATTTAATTTTATAAAATTTGCATCAAATTGTGGACCAATGTCATCAGTTCATAATATTAGAAAATTACAAAATGTAAATCTTCAAGATATAGAATGTGATAATTTAACTAATATATTTAATATTAATAATATAAAAAAAATAGATTTACTTTCAATTAATACAGAAGGATATGAATATGAAGTATTAGAAGGTATTGATTTTAAAAAATATAAACCATTATATTTATTAATAACTATTTTTAAAGAAACAAAAGAAAAAGTTTTTGAATTCATTGATAAAAATAATTTTTTATTTTTAGAAAATGTTACGAATTATAATATTTTTGATAATCCACAATGGGACGGAAAACATAATACATATTTATTTAAAAGTGAATAATAATTAACTTTTTATTTTTCTTTGTTGTTTTCTATATTAGTATTAATTAATTTATATTGTCCACAGGGTCCACAATGATCTTCATTTGTCAAAAAAATCTTATGTTCTAATTTTTTATTACAATAAACTAAATTCCATCTACCTAATTGAATTTTATTTTGTTTATTATTAAATAATTCACTAATTTTTTTTAAAATTGTATTTTTAATATTCATAATATTTAATACACCATAGTAAGACTTTAAAATATCAATTTTTTTAAAATTATAAAAAAAATAAGTACAACTTCATCAGCTATTTTGGGATATTGGTGTCCCTTAAACATTTAAAGGTTTATTATTATTTATTTTAATTAAAAAGGTATGGATTTAGATGCCAAATTAATTGATAGGGATACTGCAATAGACAAGTATCATGGGAAATCGATAATTAAAAATACATCAAGAATATTAAATGAAAATAATGATACATATTTAAAATCAAATAGTTCACGTATAACAGAATTTGATGAAATTGTTGGTTTAATATATCCTGATATTTTGAATAGAAAAGGTGAAATTACAATGAATAATGAAGTTTTATTTAATTATGGTAAAGAATTACTTGAAAATATTGCAATTGATAAAATTAAATGTAATGGACTAAATACTTCACAAACAATTTATACATTACCATGTACATATGAAATTGAAGAACCACAAAATAATGTTGTTAAAACAGAAAATACATTTACTTTCAAAGGTAAACTTTATGATTATGATAAAATATATAAAATTAATTCTACAAAATCAAGTAAATTAGAAGAAGTATGTAATCAAAAATTAGAAATACCAACAATTTTACCTGAAAATATTAAAGAATTAAATTCAACTGCAACAAATGGTAGACATTATTTTAATTTATTTCATGATTGTGATAATTATTATTATCATAATAATAATTTCACTTATATAGCATATGAAAATGATGAAGAACTAATAAAACAAAATAATTCTGAATCTGCAAATAATTCATATACACTTGTTAAAAAAGTATGTGACCCAATTTATGTTAAAATTAATCAAAAAGGAAAATTTGATGTAACCCATATAGGATTTTTAGGTTCAAAGGTCCCTATAATGTCATTTTATAATAAAAAAAAATCTAAAGAATCAAAAGAAACACAAAAACAACTTAGATATTGTCGTAAATTAACTAAAAAAGTTTCACATATTTATGATAAAAATGTTGGTTTTGCTTATGTAAAAAAAGTAGAAATTTGGTTTAGAGGTATAAAAACTAAAAAATGGAATTATCTTAAAACAGTAACATTAAATTATAATGGGTTAAATTCTTATTTTGATGAAGATGTTATATCGGTTTTTAATAATATTAATTCAACAGAAGGAATAGTAACAAATGAACTTAAAATTGTTCCATTGGAATATGTAAATAAACCAATGATAAGAATAGCAGTATATGGTAATGTTGTAAAAGATTTAAAATATAAAACAACTAATGGTGATAACATGATTTCTGTTGAATATGGTTTTTATACACCAAATGATAAAAAATATATGTTAAAAGACAGTGAATATAGAGGTAAAAATTGGTATTCTTATTTTGATGATCATGCAAAAACAAAAAGAAAAAGAGAATTAAATAATATAATGAAAAACGAAATAAATGATGATTTATAAATAAAAAATTGATTTATTTAAAAATAAAATAGTATTATTAAATAATATGGAAAACAGTTCACCATTAAGATATCCTGGAGGTAAAACTAGGGCGTGTGCGAAATTAGACACAATAATAAATGAACACTTTGATGTTAAAAATATAAAAAAAATAATATCGCCATTTTTTGGTGGAGGTTCATTTGAGTTTTTTTTGCAAAATAAATATGATTATAAAATAATTGCAAACGATAAATTTAAACCACTATATATATTTTGGAAAGTTTGCAAAAATAATAATAGTAAATTAACAGAAAAGTTATATAATGTTAAAAAAATAACGAAAGAAGATTTTAACAATTATAGAAATAAAATTATGGAAGAAAAAGATGATTTAACACAAGCATATTACTATTTTATAATTAATAGATGCTCATTTAGTGGTGCTACATTAAGTGGTGGTTTTTCTAGTGAAGCTAGTACTAAAAGATTTACAATCTCATCTATTGATAAAATAAAAAAATTAAATCTTGAAAAATTTAAAATATCAAATAAAGATTTTGAACAATTTATTGAAAAATATTATGATAAACCAAATTCACTAATGTTTTTAGATCCACCATATTATTTAGAAGCCGGATCAAAACTATATGGTAATAATGGTGATATGCATGAAACTTTTAATCATGAAAAATTATTTAATAGTTTATCAAATAAAAAACATTGGATGATGACATATAATAATTGTCCATATATAAGAGAATTGTATAAAGATTTTATAATTTTAGATGTTAATTGGAGTTATGGAATGAATAAATCTAAGGAATCATCTGAAATTGTAATAATTAGTAAATAAAATATAAAATTATTTTATTTAATATTTATTTTTTTTAATCACTATCACTCCAATATTTATAATTTTCATCTAATAATGGAGGTTCACTGTCGTCATCAGGAATATCTTCTTTTGGTTGTAATAATTTCCAAGTTTCTAATATTAAATCTTTAAAATTATAACTCATATCATTAATACAATTAAAAAAAGCTTTTTTATTTTTTGGTTCATGAAACTTACTTTGATTATTTAAAACTTCTTTCATTTTATTTTGATGTTCAATTGGTATTTTTTCACGAAAAGATTCATCAAATTCTGCCATTAATGATATACTATTTAAAAATTTTAATGAACTATTTAATACTTCATTAATAAAATCTACTTTATTTATTTTTTCAGGTTTTTGTGTTTCATGATTAATTCTTGTAAAATGTTTTCCTTCTAATGTAGTTGCACAAAAAGAATGATTTTTTGGTAAATCTTTGTTAAAATTTAAATTTTTGATACAATTTATTGGCATATTATTACCTGAATCTAATATTTTTAAGATATTATTTAATGGTATATCTTCTACTGACTCATAACCTATTTGATTAATTACAATATTATTTGTATTATTTATTGTACCATTATTTATTTGATTATTTGTTGTATTATTACAATTATTTTGATTTATATTTTTTATATTTGTATTATTTTTATTTTCTAATTCTTGTTTTAATTTATTATTTTCTGTTTTTAATTCTATAAGTTTATCATTTTTACATTTTTGTTCATGTGACCATCTTGAATTTTTATTATTATATTTCTTAAAACAATATCTACAGTTATAATCCTTCACTTCGGACTTTAACGGACCGTCTTCGGACTTTAACGGACTGTTTTTTTTACCTTCGGACTTTTTCTCTTCAATAATATTATGAAAAGTTTTGTTGTGTCTCCATAGACTTTTATAGGATGACAATGTTTTATTACATACTTTACAACAAAACAATCCGTGTAGATTATCTACATTTATCTCCATTATAATACTAAAGAATTTATATCCTTATATGTTTTTTTTAATGTAGATAAATGTAGATAATGTAGATATAACTTTTTGCTTTTTTTTTTTATTTTTTATTTTAACAAATAATTTCTTTTTTGTGGATTAATTGTTTTGGTAATTTTTCTACTGAATCAAGTGAATACATACTTGGTTTTAATAATGATATATCATCAGGTAAACAGCTTGCAATAACAGACATTACACAAAATCCATCTTTATTTTTACGAGTATGAATTTTTGTTCTAATACGAAGTTTTTGTGGAATTTTAAATAATGGTACATTAAAATTAAATATATCATCACCTAATCTATATAAACCATAATCTGATATTTGGATATAGTAACATCCCTTAGCTAAATATAATTTATTAATTGTGTCATCTGGTATTTTTATATAACTATCATCAAAAATAGTGTTTTTACTTTTTATTTCTAACCATTCTTTGTGTGTAATTTGTTTAGTCATAAAAGGTGGTATATTATTATTAAATAATTTTGTATTACCAATAATTTTATTAAATTCTTGTCTTGATTCAAATGGTATTTTTCCTTTTTCGGATCCTTCCCATTTATTATTAACTAATTTTAAGCTACATTGCATCCAATCAGGTGTTTTTGCTTTTTTAACTTCAATACCAATATTATTAATACAAACAATATCATTTGAACTTGATGATCCGCCTAATTCATTAATATTTTGTGTATGAAATGGTTTATTATCATAAAATGTATCTTTTAATATATTATGTATTCCTTGTTCATAAGTATTACCACTAATAGAACAATTAGAACCACGATTTAATTTATTAATTTTATCATTTAATAATTGGTTTTCTTTTTTAAGAAGTTCTATTTCTTTTTCTAATATAATTATTTTTTTAACAATATCATCTAATATTATCATATTAAATCTATTTAATATAGTTATATTATTTAATTCAATTTTTATATAAAGAATCTTGGTTTAATATAAATATAATGAAATTTGACATAGTTATTCCGGTTGGTCCAAATGATATTAATTTTATTGATAAAACATTAAACTTAAATAAAAAAAATATAATAAACTATGGAAATATTTATATTATTACAAATACAAAATTGATAACAGACAAAAGCAAATTTGATGGTTGTATAGTTATTGATGAAAGTACATTTCCTTTTAATATGGAAACAGTAAAAAAATATTTAGGTAATAATGATAGATGTGGTTGGTATTTACAACAATTAATAAAATTATATGCTAGTTTTGCAATACCTACACTTTTAGATAATTATTTAGTTATTGATTCAGATACAGTATTTTTGAAACCAACTACTTTTTTTGATAATGACATACCACTATATAATTTTGGAACTGAATATCACGTACCTTATTTTATTCATATGGTTAATTTACATCCATCATTTTCTAAAGTAAATAATATGTCTGGAATATGTCATCATTTAATATTTCAAAAACATATTTTAAAAGACTTGTTTAAATTAGTAGAAAATTTTCATAATAATAAAAAGTTTTATCAAATCTTTTTAGAATCAATAGAACAAAAAGAAATACTTGGATCAGGAGCATCTGAATATGAAATTTATTTTAACTTTTTACAAAAAAACTATCCTGGACAATATAAAATAAGACCATTAAAATGGCAAAATGTTAATCAATTACAATTTTTAAATAATGATTTAGATTATGTATCATGTCATTGGTATATGAGAAGTTAAATTAACCTCTAATTTTAATCCATTCAATATTTTTTGGTATTAATAATTTATCAAAATTATCTTCAATATTAACATATTTAGGTAAATCTTCAAACCATGACCAATTTTTCTTTTGATTATTTTGAGAGGATGATTTTTAATTTTATAAATATTCAATTACAAAATTAGAAACATTTGAGTAATCTTTATTATAATATTTAATATTTAATCTTTATTTTTTTTTGTAAAATATCTTAAAGAATATTTATTTTATTGTGGTATGAACATTAAAATAAAAATTGTATATTTTGCAAATTTAATACCAAATGTATGGGAACCAATTATTATTGAACAGTTAGATTCACTTAAAAAACTTAATTTATATAATTCATCAAAAATATATATGAGTGTAATATCTGATGATAAAGAATTAAATAAACTAAATGAATTAATTAAAAACAAATATTCAAATGTTGAACTTAGAAACATTTATAGAGAAAATGTATATGAATTTCCTGGAATTAAAACAATTTATCAAATAGCTGAAGATGATGATAATGAAGTTATATTATATTTCCATTCAAAAGGAATTACATCACAACAACATGATAATAGACGCTATTTATTTAAACATACAATAGAAAATTATGAAGAATATTTATCAGAATTTAAAAGAAACTCAGATTTAGATGTTGCAGGAATTTTTCCTAATATTGATGGATTTTGTTATTTTAATTTTTTTTGGGTAAGATCAAGTTACATTAGAAATTATTGTCAAAAGCCTGAAATATCAGATAATAGATATATTTGGGAAGTTTGGATTGGAAAAGAATTTAGTAGAAAAAAAAATATAGTAACTTTTAGTCCATTTATTGGTTATACTAAACTTGTTAATTCAAATGAAATATGGAAAATTGATCATAATTATAAAAAGCAACAATATAAAAGAGAAGTAATTGAACCTAATGAACCAAAAACAATTAATAATACTATTGTAAGTGATTTAAAAAATGCATATACTGTTAAAAAAGATATTCTTGAACAAAATTATGAATTATTATTAAAAAATTATGAAATATTAAAGAAAAATTATGAAATATTAATTGGAACTAATAATGAAAACCCAATTAATAAAGAACCAGATATTGAAAAATTAGTTACTATTGAACCAAATATTGAAAAACCAGATACTAAAGAACCAGATATTGAAAAATTAGTTACTATTGAACCAAATATTGAAAAACCAG
>JACCDO010111315.1_pt1 | contig 20503 bp, 17 predicted proteins | sample 7446101 | NCBI WGS metagenome assembly JACCDO01 (sample SAMN15323440, study PRJNA562643) | freshwater metagenome | isolation source: river surface water | place: USA:Blue River Watershed | collected 2017-08-16
CTGCACGTGAACCGGTTCACACGATCACCGATGTGCGCGGCACGGCGTATCTGGTGCGAGGTACGCCTGAAGGCTGGTTTGAAATCGATTCCACCTCGGTGGACACACCCGGCCCGGTGGAGTCGCATGTCAACCCGTATCTGATGGTGTCGGAGCAGGCAGAGGCCCGTGGTACCACGTGTGAGGCCTCCACGGCTGCGCCCACCACTGCATCTGGTGCAGCGACAACCGCAACGCCAACGGGCACGAGCCTGGCGCAGCCTTTGTCCTTTGTGCCGCCTGCGAACTGGCGAGGCAAAGGGGCACACAAGCTGCCACCGCGCGAACGCTCAGTCATCCGGCTGCCCAGCTACGAGCAGGTCAAGTCCGACCCGGTGCTGTATGCACACGCCAGCCGCGTGCGCCACCTGGAAACCAACCCCGGCAATGCGCGTGCCCTGGTGCAGGCGCACGGTGACGGGCATTTGGCCCGGGATGTGTGGATCAACCCGCCGCCCATTCCTCTCACCACGGCCGAGATGGATGCGGTGTTTGACCTGCCCTATGCGCGCAGTCCGCACCCGATCTACGCCGATTCACATGGTCGGCATGACGGTGAGACCAAGATTCCAGCCTGGGAGATGATCCGCTTCTCGGTCAACATCATGCGAGGCTGCTTTGGTGGTTGCACCTTCTGCTCCATCACCGAGCACGAGGGTCGCATCATTCAAAGTCGCAGTGAGGCCAGCATCTTGCGCGAGGTGGAGGCCATTCGCGACCGGGTGAGCGGATTTACTGGTGTCATCTCCGATCTCGGCGGTCCTACCGCCAACATGTACCGGCTGGGCTGTCGCAGTCCCGAGATCGAGGCCGCCTGTCGCAAGCCCAGTTGCGTGTTTCCGGGCCTGTGCTCCAACCTCACGACGGATCACGGTCCACTCATTCAGCTGTACCGCAAGGCACGCTCCATCAAGGGCATCAAGAAAATCCTGATCGGCTCCGGGTTGCGCTATGACTTGGCGGTGACTTCCCCTGAATACGTCAAGGAACTGGTCACCCACCACGTGGGCGGCTACCTCAAGATTGCCCCGGAGCACACCGAGAGCGAGCCCTTGTCCAAGATGATGAAGCCGGGCATTGGAACCTATGACCGCTTCAAACAGATGTTCGACCGCTTCAGCGCAGAAGCTGGCAAGCAGCAGTTTCTGGTGCCTTACTTCATTGCGGCGCATCCGGGCACGCGCGATGAGGACATGATGCAACTGGCCGTGTGGCTGAAGAAAAACGGCTTTCGTGCGGACCAGGTGCAAACGTTTTACCCGAGTCCCATGGCCACGGCGACGGCCATGTACCACAGCGGCAAGAACCCGCTGCGGCGCATCACCCGCGATGGGGAGGCCGTGGATATCGTCCGGGGTGAGCGTCGTCGCCGCTTGCACAAGGCCTTCTTGCGCTACCACGATCCCAACAATTGGCCTTTGTTGCGCGAGGCACTCAAGACCATGGGCCGCGCCGATTTGATTGGCAATGGCAAGCACCACCTCATTCCCACCTACCAGCCGCTGACGGGAGGCGCGTACACCAGCGCCCGTCGCAAAAATAGCACGCCAGCCCCAGGGGCTTCGGCCACAGTCCGCAAGGGCAAGGTGCAAGCCGGCACCGTGCTCACCCAACACACGGGGTTGCCGCCGCGTGCGGGTGCATCAGGGGGAAAATCAGCCGCCCCGATGGCAGTCAAAGGCCAGGGGAAAGGCGTAGGCAAAGTCGCTTCGGCACCGAGCCGTTCAACCTCAGGCAGCAGCGGCAAGCCGGCACGCAAGCCACGCTGAACGCAGCGGCGTCGGGCGGGTTGAATCGCCTACGCCAGCTCGGAAATCTCGATCAAATTCAGATCGGGGTCGCGCACATACACCGATCGTATTTTTTGCGTCGCACCGGTGCGCATCACGGGACCTTCCAGGATGGGCCACTGACACGCTTGCAGGTGGGCGATGACCTGTTCCAGCGGTTGTGACGCGATGAAACACAGGTCGAGGGCTCCCGGCACGGGCAGATGGGCCTTGGGGTCGAACTCGTGGCCTTTGACGTGCAGGTTGATTTTCTGGTTGCCAAATCGGAACGCCTGGCGTGTCACCGGCGGTGTCCCGCCGACAAAGGTCTCGAGTTGCATTTGCATGACGCGGGTGTAGAAATCCACACAGGCTTTTTCATGGGTGGTGGTGAGGACCAGATGGTCAAGGTGGTCGATCATGGTGCAAGTCTCGCAACGCGTGTTAAATGGATGAGGTCAGGGCAGGGTGTGCAAGGGTATGTCGTGCAATTGCGCCAGCGCATCGAGTTGTCGACGGGTTTGTGTGGCAAAAAATGTTTCCAATTGCAGATGTATTTTTTTTCGGGTCATGTCCTGGGCTTCGGATGCCTCCAGACCTGCCGCCTGGCACAACCGCGCCGCAAAATGGGGCTCCAGTGCGGCCACCGCCACACGCCCCTGGCGACACGCATACACCCGGTACCCCGCATGTGCTCCCCCCACCATGCCTGTGGCCGAGGTCAGTCCCCAATGCCGTGGTAGGGCGAGGTAGGCGGCGGCCTCACTGAGGGCTACTTCATGGTGCAGCCCTTGTCCTTGACGTCGGCCGGGTTGCTGACGCGCCAGCAGACACTGCAGCACAGCTTCGGTGGTCAGCAATGACCCGCCCATGTCGGCGTACAAGGTGGGGGGCAAGTCGTGTCCGCCGACCAGGTCGCACGAGGCCAGGTAGGTCAAGTCATGCCCGGGTTCCTCGGCTTGTGCACCCGGTGCGCCGACAATCGTGACCATACACAGGGCAGGATGCTGGGCGTGCAGGGATTTCCAGTCCAGCCCCAGTTTGCGCAAAGCAGACGGGCGAAACGAGGTCAGTAGCACATCGGCCTGGGCCAGATGTCGGTGCAATTGACGCTGACCGGCCTCACGCTTGAGATCCAGCGACAAGGTGCGAATCCCTCGATGCAAGTCCTGGTAGGCCTGCGGCTCGTAGTGGCTCATGGGGTCACCCCCGGTCCCGCGGGGGGCTCCTGCGGGGGCTGGCGGTTCGATCTTCAGGCACCTGGCGCCCATGGCGCGCAGGCGCATCAGCGCAGCAGGCCCGGGCAAGTTCAAGGCGAGACTCACCACGCGAACACCTTTCAGAACAGGCCGCATGGCAGGAAGAGCAGCGAGGGTAGGCTTGGAGGAAGTCAAGGGGATGGTGCGAGTTGGGCAAACCTCAATGGCCCAAGATTTTCGCCAGAAAATCTTTGGTGCGGTCGTGTATAGGTTGTTCAAAAAACACCTGCGGCGGAGCTTCCTCAATGATCTGCCCCTGGTCCATGAAGATCACCCGGTCTGCCACCGCGCGTGCAAATCCCATTTCGTGAGTGACGCACAGCATGGTGATGCCTTGTTCGGCCAATTCCACCATCACATCGAGCACTTCCTGAATCATCTCGGGGTCGAGTGCCGAGGTAGGCTCGTCAAACAACATGATTTGAGGGGTCAGGCACAAGGCTCTCGCGATAGCCACCCGCTGTTGCTGGCCCCCGGAGAGTTGCAACGGATATTTGTGGGCTTGCTCGGCAATGCGCACACGTTGCAACTGTTGCATGGCCCGCTCCTGTGCCTCGTCGGGCTTGACCTTGCCCACCCAGATGGGTGAGAGCGTGAGGTTCTCGAGCACGGTGAGGTGGGGAAAGAGGTTGAACTGCTGAAACACCATGCCCACCTGGCGACGCACAGCCTCGGTGGAGCGGGTGTCGTCTCGAAGTTCAACGCCCGTCACCGTGATACGCCCTTGCTGGTGCTCCTCCAGCCGGTTGATGCAACGAATCAGCGTGGATTTGCCCGAGCCAGACGGACCGCAAATCACGATACGCTCGCCCGCGGTCACGCTCAGGTTGATATCGCGCAGCACATGAAACTGGTCAAACCATTTGTTGACCTGTTCAAACTGGATGATGGGTGTGGTCACGGCAGGCTTTCAACGGTGCGTCACTTGCCGCTCCACCCACAGGCTGTAGCGTGACATGGCAAAGCAGCAGACAAAATAAATCAGCGTGATGAACAGATACGCTTCGAGCTTGAAGGGGCGCCAGTTCGGGTCGCCATTGACCGCCAGGCCCATGGCGCCTGAGAGTTCATACAGGCTCACGATGGTGACCAGCGAGGTGTCCTTGAAGATGGCAATGAAATTGTTCATGATGCCTGGCACCACATGGGCCAAGGCCTGAGGCAGTACCACCAGACGTTGCGTGGCCCAATACCCCAGCCCCAGCGAGGCAGCGGCCTCGAGTTGGCCCCTCGGAATGGCTTGCAAGCCACCCCGGATAATTTCAGCCAGGTAGGCGGCGGAGAACAAGGTGATGCCCGCCAGGACTCGCAACAACACGTCCGGCGTGGTGCCGGGCGGCATCAGCAAGGGGAACATGAAACTGGCCATGAAGAGCACGGAAATCAGCGGCACGCCCCGCACCAGTTCGATGTACGTGATGCACACGGCGCGTACCAGTGGCCAGTCGCTGCGGCGTCCCAGGGCAACCAAGACGGCTAATGGAAACGCACAGGCGATGGAGAGGGTGGACAGCATGAGGGTCAGCGGAAAGCCGCCCCACTGGTCGGTCGACACCGGGGTCAGGCCGACAGAAAAGCCCAGCAAGCGTCCCCCCATCAAGCCGAAGAAGCCACACAACCCCAGTATCCACGCCACGACCAGGCCACGGTGCCAGCACTGCCGCATGCAACTGGCTACCAGCAGCACCAAGAGCCCCAGGGTGGCCACCAAGGGGCGCCATTGCTCCGCAAACGGATAGCGACCGAACAAAATCAACCGGTATTTTTCGCTGACCACGCCCCAACAAGCGCCCAACCCGCGTGCCGTCTGACAGGCGTCGGCGTCTGGCTGCACTATGGCGTGCACCATTGACCACGACACCCAACCCGGTAGCTGCCACACCAGCAAGGCGGTCATGAGGAGGGTGACGCCCACATTCATGGGTGAGCCCAGCAGTTCGGTGCGAATCCATTGGCGCAAACCGCGCGCGTGGTTGGGTGCGGCTCGCGGAGGAACCAACGCAGCGGCGGCGTGAGCACAGTCCGGGGTGGAGGATGGACTCATCCTATCGCTCCCGAATGGCCACGCGGCGGTTGTATGCGTTCATGAAGGCGGAGGTCAGGAGCGACAACATCAGGTAAATGCCCATGATGATGGCGATGCACTCCACCGCGCGTCCAGTTTGGTTCAGCGCAGTGTTGGAGATGTTCACCAAGTCGGGGTATCCGATGGCCACTGCCAGCGAGGAGTTCTTGGTGAGATTGAGGTACTGGTTGGTCATGGGCGGCACGATGACGCGCATGGCTTGCGGCAGCACCACATGGCGCAGGGTCAACCATGGGTTCAGCCCCAGGCTGCGGGCGGCTTCGATTTGGCCGCGTGCCACCGATTGCAGGCCCGAGCGCACCACTTCAGCCACAAAAGCCGAGGTGTACAGCGTGAGCCCTAAGGTCACGGCCAAAAATTCGGGCGAAAAATTGAGTCCCCCGCGAATCTCACCGTCGACGACGGCCGGCATGTCCCACACCAGGGCACTGGTCCACGCGCCCGACTCCCAGGTGGGCCAGGGCAAGGACAAACCCCCTTTGCTCAAGTACAGGCCGCCCAGCCCATGCAGCGGCGTATCGGCCTCGGGCATCCACTCGATCAGCAGCACGTACCACATCAGCAACTGCAACAAGATGGGTACATTGCGCAGCAACTCGGTGTAGACATAGCACAGGCCGCGCGCGAGGGCGTTGCCTGAGACGCGGCCAATGCCCACCAGGGTGCCGATCAGTGTGCACAGCACAATGCCGGTGACCGAGACCCGCAAGGTGTTGAGCAAGCCCACCAAAAACGCGCGCCAGTAGGCCTGTTCGGAGTCGAAGTCAATCAGGCTCTCACCAATGTCAAAGCCCGCGGTGTCCAGCAGAAAATCAAACCCACTTTGAATGCCCCGCGCCCGCATGTTGGCCAGGGTGTTGGCCAGTAGCCAACCCACCAGTGCAGCCAGCACCACGACAAGGCCGACCTGGACCAACAGGGCCCGGGTGCGGCGACTGTGCCAACGCATGCGCGTGATCAGCGAATCGGCATGGCGTACTGCAGGCCGCCCTTGGACCACTGGGCGTTCAGGCCGCGCTTGAGCGCCAGCGGGGTCTTTTCGCCCACATTGCGCTCGAAGATCTCGCCATAATTGCCGGTGGCGGCAATGGCACGCACCATCCATTCACGGTCCAGCCCGAGCAGTTTGCCGGTGTCGTCGGTCTTGCCCAGAATCCGCCCGATCACGGGGTCGGTGGTTTCGGCTTTGAGTTGTTCGAGGTTGGCTGCGGTGATGCCGTATTCCTCGGCCTCAATGAGGCCATAGATCACCCATTTGACAATGGCAAACCACTCGTCGTCGCCACGGCGCACCAACGGACCCAGAGGCTCCTTGGAAATCAGCTCAGGCAGGATCAGGTGGTCTTTCGGGTCTTTGGCTTCCTTGGAGCGAATGGAGGCGAGGCCCGAGGCGTCGGTGGTGTAAGCCTTGCAACGACCCGCGAAGTAGGCAGCGGTGGAGGCGTCGAGCTTTTCAAACACGACGGGCTTGATGTCAAGCTTGTTGGCACGCGAAAAGTCGGTCAGATTTTTCTCGGTGGTGGTACCGGACTGCACGCATACCGTGGCCCCCTTGAGTTGCTTGGCACTCTTGAGCCCTGATTTGGTCGGCACCATGAAGCCCTGGCCGTCGTAATAGGTGACGACGGTTTGACTCAGGCCCAGGGAGGCATCGCGCGTGAGCGTGAAGGTGGTGTTGCGCGACAAGACGTCAATCTCCCCCGACTGCAGCGCGGTGAAACGTTGCGGGGCTGACAACGGAACGTAGCGCACCTTGTCGGGGTTGCCCAGCACGGCCGCCGCGATGGCACGGCACATGTCCACGTCCAGGCCGGTCCATTTGCCCTGACTGTCCGCAGCCCCAAAGCCCGACAGGCCGGTGTTGACGCCACAGACGATTTGATCGCGCTGCTTGACGGCGTCCAGCGTCTTGCCCGCCAGGGCTGGCAGGGACAAGAGGGCGGCGCCCAGGCTCATGGCTAACCACGAAGCGCGAATCCAAGTGGATGTGAGAGAGAGGGTTTTCATGGCGTGCTTCTTTGATTGAATATGGATCAGCCCATGCGGCAACCCGTACCCGGGTCGGCCAGCGCCTTGGCGGCCACGCCAATCACCTTGTTTTCACGGTTTTCTACCACCCGCAGATACATGTCTTGCACCGGGTTGTGCGATTTGCTCATCGTCCACTTACCACGTGGGCTGTCAATGGTGGCACCCTCCATGGCGGCATACAAAGCCTTTTTGTTGGTGAGATCGCCTTTCACGGCATTGGCGCCTTGAATCAGCAACAGGCCCGTGTCGTATCCCTGCACCGCATACACATCGGGTTGCATACGGAAGGTCTTGGCATAAGCCAGGCGGAACGCCTGGTTGCGTTTGGTGTCGAGCGAATCGCTGTAATGCATGGTGGTCATGATGCCGTCCGCGGCAGGGCCAGCAGCCTCCAGCACGCCTTCGGTCAAGAAGCCCGAGCCATAGAGGGGAATCTTGCCCTTGAGACCTGCAGCGGCGTAGTCACGGATGAATTTGGCCGCCCCACCCCCTGCAAAGAAACACGCCACCGCATCGGGCTTGAGGGCGGCAATTTCGGTCAACAGCGCCTGGAACTCCACATTGGGGAAGGGCAGGCTCAATTCCTTGATGATGGTGCCACCCGCCTTGGTGTAGCTGTCACGGAAGCCCTCGAAGGCTTCATCGCCGGCTGCGTACTTCCAAGTGATCCAGACCGCCTTCTTGTGGCCTTTGTCGACCATGGCCTTGCCCAGGGCCAAGGTGGGTTGTGAATTGGAGAAAGAGGTGCGAAACACATTGGGTGCGCACAAGGCACGGGTGGCCGCATGAACGCCGGCGTTGGGAATCAGGGTCAGGACGCCCGAGTCGCGTGCCACCTTGTGGATGCCCATCTGGACGCCGGAATGCACCGTGCCGACCAGCACGTCCACCTTGTCGCGCTGCACCAGTTTGTTGGCATTTTCAATGCCTTTGGACGGCTCGGACTCGTCGTCCACTTTGAAAAACTCTATCTCGCGGCCGCCCAGTTTGCCGCCTTGCTCATCCAGAGCCAAGCGAAAACCGTTTTCTATCGCCACACCCAGCTGGGCAAATGTACCGGTGTAGGGCAGCATCAGGCCCACGCGAATTTTGTTGGATTGGGCTCGTGCCAGGGAGGGCAGCAAGAAACCGGTGGAAGCGGCACCAATCAGGCTGGCACCTTGCGACAGAATGAGACGGCGTGAGGTCATGTTAACTCCAGTAAAAACCATACCCCGAATTTACCAGTTGAAAGGGGGGGCGAGGTTTGCCTGAAAACCCTTAGCCAGATCGCCGTACAGGGGTAGGCGGTGGCCCGGGGTAGAATGACGGCTTGTCGGGGCGTAGCGCAGTCTGGTAGCGCATCTGGTTTGGGACCAGAGGGTCGCATGTTCGAATCATGTCGCCCCGACCATGGTTTGGGCCCGGGTTGCGGGCCTTTTGTCCATCTGCCCGTAGCTCAGTTGGATAGAGCAACAGCCTTCTAAGCTGTGGGTCGGGGGTTCGATTCCCTCCGGGCAGGCCAAAAGTCATATATTTCCCGTCTAAATCCGTCTCAATTTCGCTGTTTTTTGCGAATATACCTCTGAGGGGTTGTTTTACATGACCTTACCCGATACCATCCAATCGAATTGATTTGTTGGTACTTCTGTTGGTACCTGCGGTCGATAAAACCCGAGATACCAACATGGCGCTGACTGATACCTTTATTAAAGCTACGAAGTGGGGTGGGTCACAAGCCGGCAAGAAGTACACCGACGGCTTGGGCCTTTACTTGCATGTCAAGGAATCTGGCAAGTATTGGCGACTGGCTTATCGATTTAACGATAAACAAAAGACACTCGCGCTGGGTGTGTACCCCGCAGTTTCGCTGTTGAAGGCTAGACAACAAAGAGATAGAGCAAAGGAACTGCTAGCTGAGGGCATCGATCCAGGGCAAGTCAAGCGTGCGCGAAAGGTTGCAGGACGCCAAGCGGCTGAAAATACTTTTGAGGCCGTTGCTCGTGAGTTTCACGAAATACAAACCCCAGGGTGGAGCCAAAAGTACAGCGAGCGTTGGCTAGGGCGAATGAAGAGGGATCTATTCCCCTACATTGGCAAACGCACGCTTCCTCAAATTACAGCCCCGATGGTTCTTGATGTTCTTCGTCGAGTTGAAAAACGCGGAGCCCGTGAGACAGCGCACACATTGAGGCAGACCGTGGGGCAGGTGTTCCGATACGGAGTGCAAACAGGTCTTTGCGAGCGCAATCCTGTGCCCGATTTGCACGGTGCTTTAAAACCAGTTGTAGTCAAGCACATGTCTGCCGTTCTCGAAACCGCTAAAGCGGGGGAGTTGTTGCGGGCAATAGATGGCTATTCGGGGCAGCCAATTACCAAGGCAGCATTACAGTTATCTGCTTTGTTGTTTCAACGTCCAGGAAATATTCGACAGATGGAATGGGACTGGGTCGACTTGGACAAGGGCTTAATCACGATCCCCTCGAAAGACATGAAACGTCGACAGCATCAAAAGCTAAATGGCCGACCCCATTTGGTTCCACTCGCTGCGCAAGCTATTTCTATTTTGAAAGACGTCGAAAAAATGACGGGAGGAGGTAAATTCGTTTTCCCTAGCTTGCGTACTGGAGAACGCCCAATGAGCGACAACACTCTGAATGCAGCCTTGCGACGTTTAGGTTTTGCATCAGACGAAATGACTGCGCATGGCTTTCGAGCGATGGCTAGAACTTTGATGGTTGAGAACATTCAAGGTATTTCACCGGACGTTATCGAGGCCCAATTGGCCCACGAAAAGTCAGGCCCGTTAGGCGCGGCCTATGACAGAGCTGAGTACATTGTTCAACGCCGTCGGATGATGTCTGAGTGGGCCAATTATCTGGATGAATTACGACAGGGCGGCGAAATATTGAAATTCCCTGAGGCAGCATGACAGATTATCACATCGATCGGCAACAAGATACTGACGGAAATTGGGTCTATACCAATCCGCAAGAAAGCAGCTGTCATATTTTTTGGCAATTGAAATACGGCTTCAACTTGGTAGGGTTGGATGATTATCTCGAGGAGGCCGGTTGGGATACTCCTATCGCTCAAAAAAATCGAGAGTACCTATTCCAACGACGGGAAAAGGCACTGGCTGCTCAAGAAGCCCACAATGACGATTTGGTTGAGGCCTTATTGAGTCATTTGTATTTGGCGATTCGCGTAGGTAAACGTCTAGAGTTTTTGATTCCGTCTGCTCAATTAGGCAAAAAATTTAGCGCTGGAAGAAAGGTTCGGACAGTGGGACCTGTACGTGCGGAAATACGGCGGTATCTCAAGCGTAGTCCGACAGCCAGAACAGCTGAGATTTGGTCGAGCCTTGAGTCCAAGCTGCCACGCGGTTGGGAATTCTTTGACAACCGTCTCGGTCGTTACATTGAGACCAATGGGCCTGAAAGCACCTCTTACCGTCGCTTTGGAAATATCGTGAGCGAGGAGCGTAAATTACTGGCTCAGAAGTGACGATTTAACGGGTGTTTTTCACGGGTTAGCGAACCCGTGAAGCCCACTTGATGCAATTCGTACCAGCTGACCGCGGTGGTCAGCAAAGAAAGGTTTATCGTGTTGCACAAGTTCATTCGTATTCGTCAATTGGCCAGCGCTCCTGGCCGTAATGGGGCTCCTGCTCGCCAGGGGCGCCTCCCCGTCTCCCAAGCCACCATCTGGCGCTGGGTCAAGCTGGGGGAGTTCCCCAAGCCCGTTCGTCTTGGGCCCCAGACCACGGCCTGGCGCTTAGAAGACGTCGAGGGCTGGGAAGCCCAGCGCGGGGCACAGCTGGGTCTGGCGCCTCGCGCTCAGGGAGCCAAGCGGGGTCGGGCATGAGCGAGCCGATCTACCAGCTGGATGAGCTCCCCCAGGATCTGGGAGCCGTGACTAACAAGTCGTTCTTATGCAGCGTATTCACGGACCTGGGGCCTGAGGAACGGCCCATGGTGCTGTGCATCCCGGGAGCCATCGACAAGAGCACCCCCTGGGGAAAAGGCAACAGCTGGGCCCCCCAGGCCCTTACGCCGCTGGATGAGGTTCAGGACGAGGAAGCGAATTGGTTCTTCACCCTGAGCACCTACCTGCCCAAGAATGGGCTGTACAGGCGCATCAAGGCGCAGTTTCACCGAGCTCATGGGGTGATGCTGGATGACATTGGGTCCAAATCGGAGCCTCGCTCACGGCTGGACGCTTGCCCTCCGTCCTACGTGATCGAGACCAGCCCAGGGAATTACCAGGCGGGCTATCTGTTCGTGGAACCTGAGGCGGACCTGGCCAAGGTCAATGCGCTGCAGGAGGCCTTGGTGGCCACTGGCCTGTGCGATGCGGGGGCTAAGGCCCCAGCGACACGTCTGGGTCGTCTGCCAATGGGCTTCAACGGGAAATACGCTGAATTCCCTCAGTGCCGGCTGGTGGAGTGGCACCCTGAGCGCCGCTATACCGTTGAGCAGATAACTGAGCAACTGCAGTTGGTCGAACCGAAAAAGAGGTCCCCTCGTTCAACGGGAGCTATTTCAGTAGATCCGAGCGGTAAAGAGGTCTACGTTCCCCGCGCATCAGAAAACGCGGTCATCGTGGCTTTGCGAGACCGGGGGCTGTACAAACGACCCTTAGATGAGGGAAAACACGACATCACCTGTCCCTGGGTCGACGAGCACACTGATGCGCTTGACAGCGGTACAGCTTACTTTGAGCCGTCATTGGAGTACCTCTTGGGGGGCTTCAAGTGCATGCACAGTCATGGGGATAGGTTAAAGATCCGAGACCTCCTCTCCGTGCTGGGATTGGATTTGAGTGCCGCAAGGCAAAAGCCCACCATTCGGATGGCCCCGGGTAACCTGGATCAAATCGTTGATGCAGCTGAGCACGCCCTGGCAAGCTATGGCAGCTATTACCAGTTCGGTGGATTCATCGTGCGGGTGATCAAAGAAGCCGATAGCGGCAACGACGTCATCAAGCCAATCTCAGCGAATACCCTCACCCGTGCACTCTCGATTTGCGCTAGCTGGGAGCGGTTTAATTCAACTTTGCAGTGCTTCGTCGTCAGTGACCCTGTGGGTAGGTACGTTAACGTCCTGTTTGAAGCCGAGCAGTATGCGCATCTGCCGCTTTTACGGGGGTTGTCGCGACAGCCGTTTCTGCGAGCTGACAGTAGTCTCGTACAAACGTCGGGCTATGACCCCAAAAGTGGGTTCTACGGTGTCTTTGATCCCTTGGGCTACTCAATCCCCGAACGGCCCTCAATTACCGAGGCCCGCGCGGCGCTGGCTCAATTACTGCAGCTGCTCGCAGAGTTCAGCTTTGCCAAAGAGCATGACCGCTCAGCAGCGATTGCTGGGATTTTGACTGCAGCAATTCGACCAACGCTGCCGCTGGCGCCGATGTTTCACATCAAGGCTCCCCAGATCGCATCGGGCAAAAGCTATCTGTCATCGCTCCTGGCGGCATTTGCCGGGCCTCACGCGCCTTCGGTCTTTACCTTCCCCAGCAACGATGAGGAATGCACCAAGCTCCTACTATCAGCCCTCCTGACGGCCCCTGCAGTAGTGACCTTTGACAACTTGACCACGGACTTGCTCCCCTACAAGTCGCTGTGTTCCAGTTTGACGGAGGAGCACCTGACCGGCCGGATCTTGGGGGTGAGCAAGACTGCAACTGTCAGCACCCGGACGCTGTTTGTTTCAAGCGGTAACAACGTTGCGCCAGTCGGTGACATGACGCGTCGTGCCGTAACCATCAGCCTGGACCCGGCTTGTGAAACGCCGGCCACGCGCAACTTCACAGCAGATCCAGTCGCCCTGGTGCAATCCCAGCGCGCTCGTTATGTCAGCTACGCTTTGACCATCGTGCAGGCTTATTTAGCCGCCGAATGCCCCAACCAATCGCTCAAACCGCTCAATAGCTATGGGCAGTGGTCCAAGCTAGTTCGCTCGGCATTGGTCTGGTTGGGGCTGGAGGATCCCGCTACCGCTTTGTTCGAGCTCATGAACGATGATCCTGACACTGAGCAGCTGGGTCGAATTCTCAACGCTTGGCAGGCGCGCTTTGGCGAGAAGCCGGTGACCTTGAGAGAGGCTCGCGGGCACCCCTTTCTTTCTGATGACGGTGTTGATTTGTCTGATCTTTTAGAAGAGGTTGGCGAGTACAACGGTCGCTTCAGCAATCGTCGCTTGGGGCGCTGGGTCGCCCGTAAAGAGGGTCGGATCGTGGACAGCAAGCGGTTTGTACGTGACGCTAACAAGTCAGGCGGTAGCGAGCGGTGGCGGGTGATGGAGCTGGTCGATAACAGCAAAAGCGCCACGACGGTAGAAGCTGAGGAAGATGACTATGATTTTTTGCGGTAGGGATATCAAAGAACGGGGGTCAATGTCCAGCCGGCATTGCGTAGCAGTTGCCAGCTGGGCTAGTTTGGTGGTTATGGGGGTTTTGGTGGTTATTTTTGAGCCGGCTGAAATTGGTTTGCACTGAACACATTTTTGTCTCGCCATGGTTACCCAGCTGTCACGGCGTCTTATGCGCTCTCATCGATGAGACAAGATGAGAGAGGCATAGATTTTTCATGAGTCGATCAGCCGTAGTCGAAAGACCGTCGAGGTCGATGCAGATGCTCATGACACACGAGGCACTTTGAAGATCAGTTGCAATGACATGAATCGTCATGCGATGTATCGTTACCAGATGAGAGAAAGATTTGGTTTTGAACGATGAGTGGATACTTCAGGATAAGTTTGTGAAATGGATTGCGACGGTCTAAACATGACTGCGGCTGCATAAGACAAAAATTAATTTGACTGAATCATTTTCTCTTGAGGTCAAAAATAACCACCATAACCACCATAACCACCAAAATTCAAAATTCTCGCTAAGTCTTGCAGTGCCTTGATCGCCTTGGCCGCTATCGATGCGGCTGCCTATGGTAGTCGTCGCAATGACTGGGTCACGTTGCCCACCAAGACGATTGATGCGTTTGCGCGGGGGTTTCGCTGATGGCACCGGGCCACCACCAAGTTGGAACAGGCAGGGCTGATTGAATGCCAGCGGCACTCGGGTCGGTTGCCGCGTTATAGGCTTAAAAAGCGGGGCTAGGAGGCGCGCAATGGGCGTGTGGCTAGACCGTCATTCCCAGAAGATTTGCGGCTCGCCTTGGGGCTTTTGAGGGCCTTGGCGGGGCATTGATTTAAGGGTAATTTCCCTTGAGTAAGGCTGCCATCAAGAATGAGACAGCATGAGACAAAGTTAATCCTACCGTTCGCATTCTGGGATCTTGCCCCACTGACAACTTGAGCTTTTCTGTCAGCTCTGCAATCATTACTCATTTCACGCTAAACCTGATCAATTTGAATTACAGGGTAAATAAATTATCAACAAGCGCAAATGATGTCATGATCTAAATTGTCAGAAATGGGAGTTGCTATGACAAATCCCAAAATAAACGAGTTGCTGGCTTCGCTGCCGGAGATCGACTATCAGTTATTGCTGCCTTTGCTTAAACTGGTCTCGCTAACGGCTGGTGACACCCTGCTTGAAGCGGGGGGCAAATCTCTCAAAATTTATTTTCCTACCAACGCACTGGTCACTCACTCCAGAGAAATGGGCAATGGGCTAGCCATTGACACGGCCTCCGTGAGCGCCGATGGCATGCTAGGCTGCGATGGTCTAACAGGTTCGTCTTTGCACAGGCTATATGTTGCCCAGTCAGGTCTCGCTTATCGGATGGATCTCGAGCAGTTGAAGCCAGCCATGGCATCTCGCCCCAAAATATCCGATATGTGCATGGTTGGCGTGCAGCTTATTTTGCGCAAAATTTCGATTGAAGTAGCTTGCTGTCATTTTCATTCAATCTATCAACGTGTTGCTCGATGGGTATGTACCCAAGATGATGCCAGTTGTAATGGATCACTCGACGTCACCCATCAATTAATTGCGTATTCGCTGGGCGTGAGAAGAGAAGCTGTGTCGCTCGCATTAGCTAAGCTGAGTGGCTGCAGTGTCACAAGGGGCCACCTGGAGATCATCGACCGGTCTTTGTTGGAAAAGGAGTCTTGCGATTGCTATTTCCAACTCAAAGCGGCAAATCCCAATCAAATTAAGTTGCCTTTTAGTGATGTTTGATAGTCATACCATTTGCAGTCTGGTTAAAAATAAGGCCATATCCTAAGATTTTTGTCGATTCACAAAAGCGGGTGGTCTGAGATGGACATCATTGAAAACCTGAAGACGTTTATAGCTGTTGTTGATACCGGTAATTTTACTGGGGCCTCCCGAAAACTAAAAGTGGCAGTTTCAGTAATCAAAAAGCGCATTGACCAACTTGAAGCCAAGGCGGGTGTACAACTGTTTGAACGCAGTACTCGTCGCATGACCTTGACCGATGCTGGGAGGCGTCACCTGCTCAAAACGCGCGCAACGGTAAACCAGGTTGATCTACTGCTTTCGCAGATGGCCTCAATGCCAAACTGTCTAGAAGGTCACTTGAGAATCAAGGTGCCAAATGGTCTGCTGGGGGCTCTTGTAGGCGAAAATCTGAATCGCTTTCAAGACCTGAATCCAGGTATCAGTATGGAAGTGTTGTCTATTGACAGGCCTGTTAACCCGATTGAAGAGGGGTTTGATGCCTCTGTAACGGTGGGGCCAACAACTTGGCCTGGTGTGTTGCACTTCGAGCTCCTAGCTATCAAGCGCCAGGTTGTGGCGTCACCCAGCTACCTAGCAAAGCGAGGAATCCCTTTGGTTCCAGGCGACTTGCGCAATCACGATATTCTGAATTACGAATCACGCGGCTTGAGCTGGACTTTTCAGGGGAAATCGGCACCAATTGAGATTGGATTCATCCCGACACTGAGCAGTAACAATACCCTTCATTTGTTAAATGCGACCTGCAGTGGAAATGGCGTCTGTTTATTAGCCGAACACATCACTAACCCGTTCATTCAGTCGGGTGAACTGGTTTTGTTGCTTGAGAAGTTTCCTGTGCCTGACGTCTGGCTTAACTTGCATATCCCCGAAAACCGCCTTGAATTCAGCCACGTACAAGCGCTACGAACGCATTTGCTGTCGCGTATGAAAACGTCTGAATTACTAGCGTAGCCGCCGTAACCTATGACTCATCCAACGGTTTCTTGAGTGAGATGGCGAGAGACAAGCTCGACAGCCCTCTGGGCTGGGAGAAATTATTGCCGTTGCTAGGCGGCCTGTCCTCTCTTGAGTGAGAACGATCGCGCTGGTGGCCAATTTGGTTAAGTGTGCCTATGGAACTCTAGAAGCCTTATAAAAAGTATATCTTTTGTTGACTGGCTGGCGCTACTTGTATTCAATCAATCGATCGCACTGTAAATGTGAAGGTCGACGATGCTCAACCCCAGGATGAATCAATGTTTGGCCCAGCTTAGCGAGGACGAGTACCAACGGCTTGAACCGCAGTTGCGATTGATATCACTGGCCAAAGGGACCGTGTTGTATGAGCCAGGGGATCCCATCAGAAAATTCCACTTCCCGGTCACGGCAAAGCTGGTCATTGCTGCCTCTTTTGACGAGGAGGCATTCACGGACATCGTGATGATTGGTTCAGAGGGGATGATTGGTCGAAGACTTTTGATAGATGGCATCAGTAGTCATCGCGTCTACGTGTCAGTGGCAGGGTTTGCCTACGAAATCAGCGCCTCCCCCATGCTGCATGAGTTCAGGAAATTCGCGGGCGTGCACGACATTTGCCTCGCCTCGATCGAAAACATGCTGCTAAAAATCTCAGCAGAAGTAATTTGCAGCCGATTCCATTCGCTTGAGCAGAGGTTGGCTAAGTGGTTGTTGCTGAGACTGGATGAGAGCGATGGGGCTGTTCTCGAGACAACTCATCAGAGTATGGCGACCTCATTGGGCTACAAGCGTGAAGCCATTACCCTAGCCCTGAGGCATTTCCAAGGCATAGAGCTCTCTCGAGGAAAAATCCGTGTGCGCGACCGAAGCTGGCTGGAGCGTGCCTGCTGCAATTGCTACAAGCCGCCTAATCGAGGTATTGATCGGCAACTGCAGATTTGGGGGGATTGACTCCTCACAACCCATTGTTGCAACTGCCTGTCTCAAATGGATATTTGGAGGCAGTCAAATGATTTGATCCATTTCCGAAATCGCGATCAACAATACAAACAGTGCGGGGGTAGGGGGCCTCAAATCTCTAGAGGGCACAAGTCCCAGACCGACGTTGTTCCTTTGTCATAACGATAACCCATAATACTTCGCAGATGAGAATGATTCTCATCTGGATGGCGGAGTCGATGGGGTACCAACTAACATGTCAGTCAGTTAACCCGAGCATCAAGATGTCCAACCTTGCACTGATCCCTTCGCTCTTTTTATTTTTCGGGGTCATCTCGATCATTTATGCAGTAGCGATTTATTACTTTTTGAAAGTCAGAGATCAACAAGCCGTCAGGTACTGGAGCTTTGGCAGCCTGATTTGGGGCTGTGCCATTCTCCTGACCATTTTTAGGCAAGAGCTTCCTCTTCTGTTGTCTTATTTCATTGCCAATGGAGTCGCATTCGTAGCCTATGTTGTACTCAACAGAGCCTTGAAATGTCTGATTGAGGAGGCCCAAGGGCCCGTCAAACTGGGCTTGATCGATGTGGGTATCTTTGCGGTCTATACCAGCGCTTTGTACGCGATCGATTTGGTGACGCCGGGTGAGTTCAGAGATCTGGCAAAAACCACCTTTGTATCGGCCATGGTGGTGGTGGTTTCTATTCAAGGAGCCCGGTACTGTTATCGCATCAGCCTGATACACGGACTGATGATTGCACAGAACTTTGCATACCTCTACATTGCCGTGGCATTTCTTTGGGCTTCTCGGGTTGTTGCTGCAGCGGTGGTTCAGGCCACACATGCATTTGATCCAGGGCTCATCAACAGTGTCATTTGGGTGGCCGTGTTCATTACAGGGGTGGTCAAATACATGGTCTTTCCCATGCTGCTGTTGAAAAAAAGTGAAAATGAAAAGCAGGAGCAATTCAGAAAATCGCTGGCTCGCGCCAACAAGACGGTGACATCAAGTGCACTATCGGCATCGATTGCACATGAGTTGAATCAGCCCTTGGCAGCAATACGTATCAACAGCCAAATTTTGATTAAGGCATTGGAAGAGCAGCGAGACGGCCTATCTGGTCACGATAGCTTAGAAATGAAGAGTATCGTGACGGATATCCTGAAAGACAACGAGCGCGCCTCAAAAATCATTCTCACACTTCGCTCGATTTTTCGTCACGCTCCAGCATCGGATCAGAGCGTGGACTCGGCTCGTCTGATACGAAAGATCCTCGAACTGCTCAATAAAGAAATTGACAAGCGGCAGACCCAGATTGGACTCAACCTGGTTGAAGATGTGTTCATCAAGATACCTGAAGATGAGTTTCACCAAGTACTGGTGAATTTGATCTTTAACAGTCTTGAGGCCCTTTCAGATCTGCCAGTTCTTCAAGAGAGGAAATTGTTAATTCAATCAATATATCGAGAAGGCATGCTAGAGGTCACGGTTTCGGACAACGGTCCAGGAATCAGCCCTGACATGGAAGACTCTCTGTTTGAGATACTTTCGACCAGCAAGGATTCGGGCATGGGGCTTGGTCTTTGGTTGTGTAAATATATTGTCGAGCGTCATGGCGGCACCATCACGTATCAGCCCTCGATTCTGGGGGGGGCCAGCTTCCGGGTAGCGCTCCCGTGCCACACAATCGATACAGCGGACTTGGCTATCGCGCTCACTAGCAAACTCGATCATCCGATCGCATGAGTCATCTGGCTGTCTGACGTTCAGATAATGGGCCTAAAACTGAAAAGCCCATGAGTGCCTCGAAAATCAATCATCGCAAGCACCTGTACATCATCGATGATGACAGCTCTGTTCGTGCTGCCTTGACGAGAGCGCTCGGCCACTTGGGCTACGACGTTCAGCAATTCGAGGGCGCGAAGATCTTTTTTGAAAAAGCCGTCCTATTCAGGCCAGCTGTGTTGCTGATCGATATGCGAATGCCCGGCATCAACGGGGTTCAGATGCAAGCAACACTTGAAGAGAAGGGGTGGCGTGTACCCGTCATCTTCATCAGCGGAGAGAGTACTGTCCAGCAGAGTATCACGGCAATGAAGCAAGGCGCGCTGGACTTTCTGGTCAAGCCCTTTGATTTGAATAAATTGGTGGAAGTGATCGAAAACGCAATTGAGATCGACGCCAGGCAAACGCACAAATTGTCCAGACAGCAAGATTTACGGCGTCGACTAGAGGTACTAAAGCCTCGCGAGCTTGAAGCCTATTTGTGCTTGACCAAAGGTTACTCCTACAACGAGATGATGTACTCCTTGGGCATTTCTCTTCCTACGGCCAAGCAGTATCGGGCTGCAGTAATGCGCAAACTTAAATTCTCAACCCTTGCAGAGCTGCTCGAGTTTGACAGAGAACTCCAAGTCCACGAGCTTGTCGATCGCGACTTAGCCAATCGATCCTGAAACTGCGCTCCAAGTTACCCCGGTATTCTGGGGGGCAGCCTTGGTGTTCAATCATCCGATCGGATGAGTTTTTGAGGTCCGAATGTTTGCAGAATGAATCACATTCAGTCATTCTGCAGGCGCTCTGACATGGCAACTCTAGTCGATAAAAAAGTACTACTCATAGCCCGGCTCAAGGAAAAGGCACTTCCTGGGAAAACATTCGAGCTGAATGCGGGGATGGGAGATGCCGGGCAAGCGATTCGCATCTCGGCTGAGGCTAATACGACTTATGAATTGCAGGACTTAACCACTCGACGAGGGCCTAACGCTGTTCGTGCCAAGCGGGTAGGACGTGATCTTGAAATATTTCTTGAGGGCTCAGCGCAGCCCGATGCCATCATCGAGCGCTATTACGACGAAGGAATCATCACCTCACCCAGTGAAAGCCTCACGGGCATAACGCCTAGTGGTAACACGGGTGTATACGTCATTGATGAAGGGCTGAGACCCGCACTGTCGTCGCTCAGCTTGGAGGTTACGCCCATTACCCTGACAGAAGTGGCAGCTGTCATGCCATCTTGGATAGGAGTGGCTGCTGCTGTGGGTGGAGTCTCGCTGGCAATGGCTGGTCAAGAGACCCCCGTGGGTGATTTGCTCATTACTGGCAAAGTGGTTGCTGGCCCCGTCAAATCGGGCGTGAAATTGTCGGCCTATGATCAAAATGGCCAATTGCTAGGCACAGCAGATATCGCCTCGGATGGCACCTATCGCATTGCAGCTGCTGGCAAGGGTAACTATCGCGGGACGGTGCTTCTAAAAGCAATCGATGCAAATGACA